>Ga0307377_10003601_pt1 | contig 17364 bp, 21 predicted proteins | sample TR3MG_FD_202535 | JGI IMG/M metagenome (GOLD analysis project Ga0307377, IMG submission 202535) | Soil microbial communities from Risofladan, Vaasa, Finland - TR-3 | ecosystem: Environmental > Terrestrial > Soil > Coastal area > Acid sulfate soil | place: Finland: Risofladan, Vaasa | collected... | reverse complement strand
AAGACCTTCGCTAACAAGGCTGCGCTTGCCGACACCGACGGCGAAGTCGAAGACATCCAGAACGCCCCGCAAGGCGGCGTCAACATTCGCGTCGGTGGCACCGCTCACTACGTGCCGCCACACCTGAACCCGACCGTGAAAAAGGGACAGCGTGTAGCCGCCGGTGACACCCTGTCCGAAGGCATTCCGATGCCAAACGAAGTGGTCAAGTACAAGGGAATGGGCGCGGGGCGCAAGTACATGGTTGATCAGCTGTACGATGCGTACGCTGGTCAGGGCATCGACGTCGACAAGCGCCACCTGGAAATTCTGGCCAAGACACAGCTGAACCACGTTCAGATCGACGACGATCCGGAAGACCGATTCTACCCGGGAGAGGTCGTTACGTTCCCGTCAATGATGCGCACGCTCGCCGAAGACACCGAGAACACCACGCTGTCACAGTCGCAGGGGCGCGTCCTGGCGAAGAATTATCTGCACCACATGGCGGGAACCACCGTCACGCCGGAGATCGCTGGAGAGCTGAAGCGTCACAAGGTGAACAAGATCACCGTGGCCAAGTCGCCTCCGCGCGTTTCTTTCGTGGTGCAGTCGTTCGTGAGCAACCCACTGTTGAACCCGGACTGGATGGCTCGCATGGGTCACCGCAAGCTGAAGCAGACGCTCATGGAGGGCGCGCACTTCGGAGAGCGGTCAGACATCCACGGAACGCACCCAGTCCCCGCATACGTCCACGGAACGGAATTCGGTAAGGGACGGGGAGGTCGGTATTGAAAACGCTTGAAACATCCCGACGTTCACCCTACTATTATCCCGAATTGCGTTGCGGCTGGTGATGAAAGCAGTCGACCAACTCGAAAAGGAGTACGCACGATGGCACTGTTCAAGAAAGCATACGCACACGGCGTCTGCAAGGCGCTGATCGACACGGGCGCCGTCAAGTTCGCGAACGAGGAAATCGCCGCCGAGGCCGCCGACGCAGTTTCGGAGGGACTCCCCGAGGAGCCCGTCGATGCCGTGGCTCCCGAGACGACCGCGGACCTCGCCGCGAACCTGGTGGAGCTCTCCAACTCGCTCCAGGAAAGCGCAGCCAACGCCGCGCAAGCCGCGGACGCCGCTGCCGGCTCAGGCGGTGCCCCCGAGCAGGAAGTCACCGCAGCCGCCCGCACGCTGCGCCGCAAGCTCGGCATGGCGGACACCGGCTCCACCATCACCGGCACGAAGCCGGAGCAGCAGAACACGGTGCAGAACGCCGAGACGGCCGAGGCCAAGCTGGACGATCAGCAGCGTCCCGAGGGCTACGCCAATGTCGGCGAGGCCGGCGTGGGGAGTCAGCAGGACTCCGGGCGCGGCGCGATCGGTGAGGAAGAGGACCGCGCCGCGGCCCAGGGCACCGGCATGGGCCCCGTCGGCGAGCCCGGCACCAACTCCGCCGAGGAGGCCAAGACCTCCAGCCTGCGCCGTGTGATCGCGGCAGCGGCCAAGCACGCCAGCACCACCGTCGGCGTGGGCGGCGTGACCCCGGACATGGTCACTGGCGAAGGCAAGCTCGACGAGCAGAACCGCCCCGGCGGCGCGGGCTACGCCAACAAGGGCAGCAAGGAAGTCGGCAAGACCGACGAGACCGTCCCGGCTGTGGCCCGGATCGGCAAGGAGGAGCCCCACACCGCAGCCGGCGGCATGGGCCCCGTGGGCACCGGCGGAACCAACACCGTCATCCAGGAGACCAAGGTCGGCGAGGACGAGGAGTACATGAAGCGCTTCCGGGCGCTGGGCGGCAAGGTGGCCAACCACCTCCCCTTCTACCTCACGTCGCACCAGAAGGTCGCCGCGATCCAGTACCTCATGGGCGTCCCTCCGTCCGAGCAGACCCGGCTGATCGATCACATCGAGAAGACCGGCGGCGAAATGCCGGACGCCCTCAAGTCCTACGTCGCCAAGAGCGACGGTGGCGACGACGAGAAGAAGGACGACGAGAAGAAGGACGGCGAGAAGAAGGACGACAAGAAGAAGGACGACGAGGAGTGCGGCGACAGCAAGTGCGCCGCTCCGCGGTCCGACGTCCTCGCCCGTCTCCGGCGTCTCCAGGCCTAGAGGGCTGCTGTGGACCGCCTCCCGCTGTATCGTCAGGTCGGCATTCGTGTCATCGAAGGGCGCCTCTTCAAGACGGCCCAGCTGCACCCTGTCGACATGATGCGGCGCGGGGCGGCCTACAACGTCGGAATGCAGGACCTGGCCGGTGAGTTCGGGTACGATCCGAACGACCCAACAGCAATGCAGCGTGCTCTCGCCGAGAACGATGACTACTACAACCGGGTTCGCACGTTGCACGACAAGTACATGGGAGCGCAGCAGCAGCAGCAGCAACAGCAGCAGCAGCCCACACTGTCGGAAGCGGTCTCCGAGGGGAGCGGCCCGAAAATACAAGCCGAGAACGCCCCGAAGGTCGTCTCTACCCCGGCGTGATGGCACGGCGCGATGAGGCAAAATGGCAGGCCGCCGCGAGATCAGCAGTCTAACAACCCAGCCGGGGCTGGGAAAGCTGCGTCAAGAGCTCGGGGACGTCCGTAGCTTCTGGCAGGAAGAGGGCCCGGGTCAGGGCCGTCGGATCCAGCAGACCATCGAAAGCTACCTCAAAGAGGACCCTACCCTTTCCGACGTCGACCTCGAGTTGCGCCGCGGAGGTCCCGGTTACTATCTTCCATCGCAGGACAAGATCCAGTTGGGCGTTGTCAACCCTGCGGTCGTGGGACACGAACTCGGGCACGCCCAGAATCTGCGCAAGACAAAGCTCTACGGGAAGGTCATCCGGGCCGCAGAAGGGGTCGCACGTATCAACAACGTGGCAGCGATCCCGGCCATGCTTGGCATCCGTGCGCTCATTGGTGATCGCGGAACACGGAACGAAATTTTGAACCTGCTCTCGGGAGTTTCGGCAGCCATCGCCGCGCCCGGTCTCGTCGAAGAGATGTCCGCGTCCATCAGCGCCGTCAAACATGCGCCGGACAAGATGCAGGCGATCAAGACTCTGGTTCCGGCGTTCACCACGCATGTGATGTCGTCAATGCTCCCGACTGGTCTGTACCAGTTGGGCAAGCACATCTAGGAGAGGACGAAGATGCCGATCGGAATGTCTCCCAAGACCCAGGGCATGATGCAGCCTCCGCCGACGCCGGATGACGAAGCCCGTGCGTTCGAAGACGGCTTCACCCAGATGGCACAGAGCGTCCTCGCGGGCAAGTTCCCGGAGCTGATGGAAAGCGTCGTGACCTTCCAGGTTCTCGACAGCAACGTCGACGACGGTTCGGCAGTGGGCGCCTTCGTCTTGGCGGTCAACGGCGAAACGCTCTTCATCCCTGTCGTGCTGGCCAGCAACCAGATCAAGCCGCTCGAGATCATCTACTACAAGGACAAGAACACCTTCTTGCCGCTGGACAGGGAATGGCTGTCCGAGATCGAGCGCGGCTCGCTCGACGATCTCGGTGAGGGGGTCAAGCCGCCGGACGCGCTCGAACCCGACCAGAGCATCCGAGACGTGGTCATTCCGCCGACCGTCGGGCGCAACGTCTACGCCTCGGCCGAGAAGGGCGAGCTCCTCACAGCGTTCCTCACAGAGGCGCCCAACCACGTGAAGCTCGCTTTCCGCAAGGTGCTGGAAACGCGGCGTCCCGTCCTGAAGTACGCCTTCGAGAACTTCGACGGTGACAAGCTGATGGACGCCCTGCGTCCACACGTCGTGAAGACCGCCTCGGTGGCGCCGGCGGAGGCCGTCGTCCTGACACCGAACGACAACGCCATAGCGTTCCGTAAGTACTTCGGCAAAAACGCGGGTGCCGCATTCCAGTACGCGACCAAGGTCGGCTACGTCGTGCTCGACAACCGCGAGAAGCCGAACGTGGCCATCGAGACCGAGGAGCCCGTCTGGCGCACCACGCCGAACGAAAACGGCTTCTACAAGATCCACATGTGCGACGGAACACAGAAGATGGCCCTCGTCATCGCCAACCCGCAGGACTTCGAGTCGCCCGTCTACGCCGGCAAGCGCACCGACATGACGTTGGGCAGAGACGAGTACTGGGCAACTCATCGCGAGACCGATGGCAACGTCCTCTCCCCGCCGGTCCCCAAGCGGCAGACGACATACCAGTTCCTCGTCTACTTCGACAACGGGACGATGGTGACCACCACGAAGCCGCCGGTCGGCGAGTGGGTACCCGCGGAGAGCGTGGACGGCAAGTTCGCGAAGCTCGTCAACGGCGACGACTTCCCCGTGGGCACGGGCTACGGCGCGTTCATCTGCTGGGAAGGCGGCAAACTCGAGGGCACGAAGCCCATCGACATCGCGAGCATCAGCACCGGCTCGGACGGTGTGCGGCGCATGAAGACCTCCTACGGTCGCATGCTCGTCACCGATCCGAACAGCCCGATCTCCAACCTGGTCGCGCCGCGGGGCGGCAACCTGACCTACATCCCGAAGAACTACCAGTTCCTCAAGGGCACGATGGGCAACGTGGAGGACCTGCTGCTGGGCGCCAGCGACAACCTGGCCTACTGCCGGGAGCTCCAGAAGGTCGGCGCCTACGAACACAAGGTGGCACAGGCCGGCGCAGGGCTCTTTTCCATCGACGGCGAGGCGTCGCTGGACAAAGTCGCCGCTCTCCGGGAGCTCATCGTCATCGGCGGCCTCGGGCAAGATGACGCCGAAGGGCTCATCAAGAAGGCCGAAAACCGCGGCTCGTGTCCGTTTTACCTGGTAAATCCCGAGCAGCTTTCGGCGTTTGCCAAGGTCGCCCAGGGTGGGCCTCCGATGGCGGCCGGGCCGCCTCCGGGAATGGACCCCTCGATGGGCGGCGGCATGCCGCCGGGTGCCGAAGGAATGCCTCCCGAGATGGGCGGCGGAATGCCGCCGGAGATGATGGGCGGGATGCCGCCGGAGATGATGGGCGGGATGCCGCCGGAGATGATGGCGCCCCCGGAGCCGCCACCGCCGAATCCGGTTGAGCTGGCCGTCGACGACATCGGCGCACAGGTCATGGAGCAGTCGGCCCAGGTTGCCGAACAGCTGGCATCGGAGCAGCGTGAGCTCTCCAACAAGATGAACATCCTCCAGTCCGTAAAGGACCGGGCAATGCAGATTGCCTCCGAGATGAGCGGCATGCCCCCGGAGGGCGCGCCCGCAGGACCGGAGCAGATGCCGCCCCCGATGGCCCCCGAGGGAGCCGCCGAGATGGGCGCGCCGCCCTCCGATCCGTCGATGGGCGGAATGCCGCCGGGCGCAGACCCGTCGATGGGCGGGATGCCGCCGGGCGCAGACCCGTCGATGGGCGGGATGCCGCCGGGCGCCGCCGGTGCGCCGATGCCTCCGGGGATGGACCCGGCAGCGGGCGGCATGCCTCCGGGTGGAGTCGAGGAAGCGCAGTCCGCCGAGATGATGGCCGCCCAGGGCGGTCCCATGATGGAAGAGGCCGCGATGCTCGAGGACCCGGAGGCCTTCGAGGCCACGGCGATCGGCGCGATGGCCACCGATTCGGACCTCCGCGAAGCCGTCGCGAGCTACATCCCCAACCTGGAAAAGGCTGTCGACAACCTGGGGCGCATCCTCCTCACCCTCTGGATGAAGGAAGGAGAGCTCCGGGCCGAGATCGGGGAACAGGACTTCACCGATCTGGAAAAGAGGCTTCAGACCGTGTTCGCGAACCTCGGAGCGCTGGTGCTGAAGATCAACCAAACTGCGATGGCCGCACAGGAAGGGAGCAGCGATCTCCAAGAGTCCTGATCACCGGTTCCAGGAAATCCTGGAAGCGGTTCGACAAAAGAAGGCACCGGCCGGCAGGCCGGAAAAGGCCCTCTACGCCCTGCTGTCAGGAAGCAAAAAGGTAACTGTTCCCGATGAGATCCTCCGAGCGTATGCGATCTACTCCAGCTTGTACAAGCGGGAGGTCCTCGAAGCCTGCTTGCTCGCCGGATGCACGGCCGAAGAAATCAATGGAGTGCTTCGCGTGCCGACTGAGGTCAGCGACGCGTACTCCTACTTCTTCTTCGACGCCGATGCGTTCGAAGACGAGCTCGACATCATCAGCTACGCCCACGAGTACAAGGGCAGTGACTTCGGTGCCGAACTGAAGACATACGGCGTAGATCTGGGCAAAGAGTGCCTGAAAGTCCGACTGGGCCGCGGTACCTACAACGTCCACTCCATTTACGTACAGGACAACATTCGCTCCACGGCCTACATGATGGCGCAGCTCGTGCGCATCAACCGCGGGGACTCGTCACTGGCAAATGCAGCCCTGCGGTGGGCTCAGGTTGGCCTTCGTGCTTCCGAGAAAGATGAAAGCGACACCGATACCGGTGTCGAGCAGCTCCGCATCGCCCTCGAGTCCAAGGACGAAACGACCAACGAGGAAAAGAGCGGTATCGAACGAGGAAAGATCCTTCACTGAGGTAGGGACGACAAATGCGCGTGTACCGGCCGGAAGATTTCAAGAAGATGGCTCGAGCTGTGGTCGACCGCAGTTTCACCTCTTCGACGCCGCTCAACGATGAGATCGTGAAGTCGGCGCTCGACAACGAGCTCAACCCCGACCAGATCAAGAACCTCGTTCAGCTGGCCAACACGATGGCGCACCTGACGTTGTTCGACAAGAAGGACGGGGACGACAAGCTCGTCGAGTTCGACCCCGCTGACCCGTCCACCGTCCTGAAGGACGTGTACAAGGACGAGGAGCCGGAGGTGGTCGAGAGCGTCAGCGACTCTCCCGAGCGCACGACCGATATGTTCGGCGGACTCACCGAGATCGCCGACAAGGTGAAGGGCATGCTCGGGCAGGACGTCGCAGGCCCCGCCGAGGAAGTGGTTGAGGAAACCGCTGCTCCGGCAGAGCCGATGTCGCCGAAGAAGCGGAGCATGATCATCATCAAGATCCGCAAGGTCGCCGAAGACCTGAACGATCGGAAGCTCCAGAGTGCCTACGAGTACAAGGAAGAGCTCGACAAGCTGGCCTCGGAGTTCGCGAAGCTGTACGGCCCCGACTACGACGCCTTCGAGAAGGACGCCGTCTCTCTCCGCGGCGCCGTGGCCACGCCGATCCTCGCTGACATCCGTCAGTGTCTGCGGCTGCCGGGCACGGTCGACACGTCGCACGCCAAGCTCGCCCGAGTCGTGGACGGCAACACGCCCGAGATGCGCAGCCTCGACACGCTGCTGAAACTCGCCGAAGAGTACAGCGGCTGCTCCGCGGCCTGCACCTACGTGCAGCAGAGGTACGGGAGCGTTCTGTGAAGAACGAGTACTTCGATTCACCCGAGGTCTTCCTCGAGAAGAACGCCGGGTGGAATGACGTCGCTGGGCTGGCGTGGCAGGGGCTCAAGAGCCCCAAGTTCCTCGTCCCCGCCGCACTGGGCGCAGGCGCCTTGGCGGCCGCCGGCACCGTGGGTATCACAGGAGCTATGGAGGGAAGCCGCCCCGCCGAAACTCTGAGCTACCGCGTTGACCGCGGGCTGCACAGCCTCTACGACCGGGTCAAGGCTGACGAGGCAGCAGGGTCTTCCTTCGCTTCCACGCTCGGAAGTGAAACCGCCAAGGGGCTGCTCGGGCTGACACAGGACATGGCTAGCAAGGGCCTCGCTACCATGAAGGACCGCATGGGAGCCAGTCCGGCCCGTCGCGGCATCTTCAATGCGCTGAAACGCGAAGACCAGACTCTGGCCCAGGCGGACAACAAGACGCTGCTCGAGGCCTACCACACGATGGCCAACGTGGCGCCGACCCTGTCGCAGGACAAGAACGCTGTCCGGTCATTTCTGACCACAGCCGTGACCGCGGGCATGGGCGGGCTGGACTTCCAGACAATCAAGGGAATCGCCGAAGCAGAGGCCGCGGTAAACCAGGCCAAAAACCCGGGAGTTAGATACTCATGAACATCAATCTGTCCAAGCTGATCGGGCCGGAAGCCGCGCACCGCCTGACGCATCTCGGGCTCGACAAGGTCGCCGCGGCGCGTCTCCGGAGCGAAGGGTACAAGGTCGGGGAGTCCCTCGATCTTCGCAGCGCCATTCAGGTCCTCGGAACGAAGCTCTACGAGAAGAACGCCGAGTACAAGATCATCCTCGACGGCATCGCTGCGTACCGCAATCTGCGCCGGAGCTAGGTATGACCCCCGTGCACCCGAAAGCGCTGGAGCTGATCCGCGGGATCTCCGCGGTGCAGAAGCTGGAGAAGGTCGCGGCGCAGTACCCCGACGACGCCGAGGTGCAAGAGAAAGTAGCAGCCGTTCGCGCGCGTATCACCGATGAGATCTTCGGGCACCTCAAGGAATCCAGTTTCGGAAGTGCCATCAAGAGCAGCCTCGGAAACGTCGGCAAGGGCCTCGGGTGGGGCCTCGGCATCGGAGGTGGCGTCGCTGCCCCGCTCGCGCTGGGAGGCGCGGCCCTGGCGCGCTACGGACGCAGCCAGTCCGAACAGACGGCCGAGAACGTCGGAGAGATCGTTCGCAACAAGCTCCTCACCGGAGCATTGGGTCTCGCGGGCATCGGCCTGGGTACCTACGGCGTCTCGAAGCTGCTCGGTGGCGCGGCCGGAAGCCCGATCGACAACTACATCAGTCAGCCGCGGACGCCCGCCGCGTCGCAAGCTCCCCCGATTTCAAAGTGGGGTTCCGCGGAGAACGAAGAAGACCGCGTCAACGAGGCCATCGAAAAGCTGGCCGCTGTCGGTGTGGTCGACGCGCTCCTCGATTCACTCCCCGCGAGTCTCGACGAGGGAGCACAGAAGCTCGCTGCCGAAGTCCGCGCCATGAACCGGCACTACGGGGTGTACGTGCTCAGCGAGTTGTGCCGATGATGGGCTACCTCCCGAAGCTCATCCAGCTGGACGCGCTGTCCCGGTATGGCGAGCCAACGCTTCAGATCGTTCGCCCGCACGAGTTCAACAAACTCGCGCATGTCAAGGCTGCGAGCGAAGCGATGGACTACGTCAAGTCCGTTGACCCGCAACCGGGAAAAACGATCATCCTCGTCCTGGCAATGACGGCGGGAGAGTTCTACGGTCCGAACCGAAACGGCGACGCATGGCCTGAGCGTCCTCTGCTCGCAGGAAAGACGCCCATCACAGAAGACCAGGTACTACCGAAGCACTACAAGACGTTCGAGCAGCACGCCAACGTCTACCGACACCATATCAACAAGGACCCGGCCAAGAAGATCGGCGACGTACTCAAGTCGTTTTACAACTGGCCGATGCACCGCGTGGAACTCCTGCTCGCGCTCGACAACGAGAAGGCCTCCGACGTCGTCGTCCGGATCGAAAACGGAGAGTTCCCTGCTGTCTCCATGGGCTGCAAAGTCAAGTACGACGTCTGCTCAATCTGCGGAAACAAGGCGCCCAATCGAGACGCCTACTGCGACCACGCGAAGTTTCAGCTGGGCGACACGCTCCCCAACGGGCAAGTCATCTTCGTGTGGAATCCGAGCCCGCGCTTCTTCGATCTGTCAGCAGTTCGGCGCCCCGCAGACCGCCTCGGTTTCATGATCAAAAAGGTCGCTGAGTTTCTGCCCGACTTCCAGAGCTCGGCGGCGCTCGGCGAGTACGTCGAGGAGGCCACGCGCAAGGTGGCCAACCTGCGAAAGCTCTCGATCATCAACAAGGTGCTGCGCGGACAGGTGGGAGGGGCCAAGACCGACGACGGACAACTGCGAATGCTCCGCCAGCTTGGCGACCAGGTCGCGCGCCCCGCTGCCGAAGGTATGCCTCCACTCGACGACGAGACCATCCGAAGCCTCATCCGGTTCCGACCGGCCGAAGTGCTCTCGACGTTGTCGTCAATGGGCATTCTCATGACCACTCCTGAGTTCATCAAGTTCTTCGTCTGGAAGATTGACCCCCGTGCAACGATCCCGGAAGGCGTGCTGGATCGAGCCGTAGAGGTCCAGGGTTCTGTCTTCCAGATGCTGGCAGAGAATCCCAGCATCCTCGACACTCTGGAAGAGACGGGCTTCATGGACACGTGCGCGCCCAGCCCGCTGCTCGCTGAAAAAATGAAACCGCTGTCCGAAAAGCGGTCGCAGCACGAGGACGACCTCTACCGCCGCGCTTGCACGTACTCCGGCCTCGGGCTTCACACACCGAGCTTCTACAACAACGTTCCGCTGGGGCGTAGCAAGTACGCAAACCTCGTTGGCTGCGCTGCGCTGATGGCCGGGGCCTACACTCTGAATCCGCCCGGCAACGACGCACGCGCGTTCGATGTGAGCAACGCCATGATCAAGATGGCGATGGATTTGTCTCATCGCCCGCGGACACCCGCGGGGGATATTCGTACCGGCTCGGGAGAAGAAGGCCTCGAACTGACCTTCGAGGAAGCAGCAAACCGAGTCGGCGGAGCGCTTTACCTGTGAAACGAACTTGTGTAGGTGGTTGAAACGTCCTAATATTCCTCGTAGTGAATCGGGGTCAAAAAGGAGAACGACGACATGGAGCTCAAGAACATTCTCGCGGACCTCCAGGGCATCGGCAACGACGGCATGTCCAAGTCCGCCAGCGACGAAGCTCCCCAGGCCGGAAACTCGAAGACCTCCTCGGCACGCGACCAGCTCGTGGGCGCGCTGAACGAGGTACTCCAGCCAGCGACGGACGAGCGGACCAAGGTCGCCGCCGACGCGCAGCCCGCACAGGACGGCCTCGACAAGATGGCCTCGGCGATCGCGGGCAGCGAAGGTGAGCTCATCATCAAGGAGGCCAACATCTACGGCGCAGCCGTGGCCGATGGCTTCATGGCGAGGATCGGCCAGTACGAGGGCGCCACCGCCGGGATGCAGCCGACCACCAAGATCGCCAGCGCCGACGGCGTGCCGACCGAGGAGGAGTTCAACAAGTTCGCCTCGGAGAATCCCGACCTGGTGAAGCAGGCGATGGAGCTCGGCTACCATCACGGCCGCGGCCAGATCGAGGAGCTCAAGAAGCACGCCTTCGCCCAGGGCTACCAGGACTGCTCCACCGAGATCGAGGAGCTGTCCAAGACCGCCGCGGGCCGCGAGAAGCTGGCCCAGGTCGCCGGCGAGCTCGAGAAGCAGGCCGCGGCCGAGCAGTCGGGCAACGTCTTCCAGAAGCTGGCCCAGACGGCCGGCGGCCGCGAGAAGCTGTCCGCCGCGCAGCAGGGCTACCGCGAGACGGCGGCCGAAATCGAGAAGACAGCGAGCGACTGCTTCTCGCGCGGCTACCGGGACACCGTGGAAATCCTGCGGGCGATGTAACGATGAGCGACGCTGCCCAGATATATTCCGAGCTGTTCAAGGCCGCCGCTGAATCGATGGTGGTCAAGGACGTCGTGAAGCTCGCCGGATGGAAGGCACCGCTGCTCGCAGCGGGGCTCGCCGGCGGCGGCGGATACGGCCTCGGATATCTGGGCGAGCAGTCCGCTCGTGAAGAGGCCGAGGAGAAGAACAAGTCGACGCGGAACCTTTCGTTCGGCGCCGGCCTCGCCTCGGGACTCATCGCTCCGCAGCTGCTCAAGGGCCTCGGTGGAAGCGTGTTCGGCGCGACCCCCGGGCGGGAGTTCATGTCGATATGACGACCAAGGGAACCATCGGCGACATTGCCGAAGCCATCGTGAACGAGGTCAAGGCGGAGAGCCTGACGAAGCTCGCCCAGACTCAGTTCGTGAAGGAGGCGTCCCAGACGCCGAACCCGAAGACCGCCATTGGAAAGCTCCTGCACAAGGTCGCCGGCGACCTTCGGAGATCTCCAAAGGGCACCGACGTGGTGTCCGTCGGCGACGTTCGGGAATTTCTGCGCGAGGTCGGCCATGCAGGCTGAGCTCCGAAAGATCGCCAAGCTGGTTCGCGAGCAGCCGCCCCAGACGGAAGACCGCACCACCAAACGGGTGAAGTGCGCCCAGGTCGTTCAGGCCGCCCTCGGCCTCGCCCTCCTGGGTCGGAAAATCGGAAGGTAGAGATGCTGACCAACGACAAGATCGCAAGTGTGCTGGAAGCCGCGGCCAACTACCTCGACGAGGTCGAGGGCGAGAAACAGGCCGCGATCAACGCCGAGCGAGACAAGCTCATCACAGCCATCGGTGAGAAGTACGCCGCCGCGACAGGCGAGGACATCCCCGACTCGGTCCTCCTGAAGCTGTCGAGCACCGACAACGAGCTGCTCGGGACCCTCGAAAAGCTGGCGGAGTCCAAGGAGTCCGACTCGCTCGGCGAGGTCGCGGACATCAACGACTACAGCGCCCCGATGACCGTCAAAGAAGCAGCCGAGATCGCAGATGATCGCTTTCTCAACTGGCTCTCGAGCTAGGGAGACGAACACATGTCGAACCTGAACTCCATTTTCGATACGCTGCGTGGTTGGCCGAACGGCGCTTCGCTGGACTACAACTTCGAACCGCTGACCGGCTCAACCCTCGTCGAAGGCACCGTCGTCACCGGTGCGAACCGGAACCTCCCCGAGGCGTCGGTTCTCCGCATCATCGACGACAGCCTGATCACCGCGCCGACTCTGACCTTGGCCGACCGGGGCAAGTCCTACGAGATCGCCACCGCCGGTGGCGTCTGGTCGGTCTTCGATGCGGGAGACATCGTGACCTGGACCGGCACCGCCTGGGAACTCGCCGTCGCGCAGTCCGGTGGCGATCCGCCGGACGGCACCCGCGCCGTGGTCGTCGAGGCCAGCGCCGCCGGTTCCTTCGCCGGGCTCGAGAAGAAGGTCGTGGTCTGCACCAGCGGCGCCTGGGCCGTGCTCGACCTGGACGACGCCGTCGTCCTGCGGATGGTCGACGACACGCTCGTCACCGCTCCGACGCTGGCTGCGTCAAAGCGCGGGCAGGCCTACATGGTCGCCGGCGTCGGCGGCGTTTGGTCAGTCTTCGGCATCGGCGACATCGTCGAGTGGGACGGCGCCGCGTGGAACCTCGTGCTCGCTGCCGTCGCCGCGGAGCCGCCAGACGGCACCCGCGTCGTGGTCGTCGAGGCCAGCGCAGCTGGCTCCTTCACCGGCGGCGAGGAAGAGGTCTGGACCTACGCCACGGCGGGAAGCGCCTGGTCGACCACCACCACTCCGGCCGCGGACAACCGCATCCTGGTCGACGGAGGCATCGCCGGCATCAGCGTCTACGACGGCAAGTACTACACGTACAACGGCACCGCGTGGCTGTTCAACCCGGCCGAGCAGCTCGCCGCCTCGACGCCGGTCGAGGGTGTCCGCATCAAGATCGTCGACGACCCGGTGTACGCGACCCGGTGGTACGACTACACCGCCGCGGGCACCTGGGGAAAGTCTTCGAAGCAGAAGGACGCAGACGCCTACGCCGCGTTGCTCACGTCGCCGGACGGCCCCGAGGCCCTGCTGGCACCGAAGCCGGACGCCTGGGTGATCATCCAGGGCAACGACCAGTGGGACGCCCAGTTCGTGGGCAACATGGCAGCCCTCAAGCTGAACAGCGGCACCGTGGTCAAGGTCCAGCACGACGACGCCGACACGCTGGTGGCCGGAACAAAGCTCCAGGCCAACTCCGGCGTGCTGGAGGCCTACACCGACAAGTGGCCCGTGGGTCAGGTCATCTACACCAACGGCGTGGCCGGAAGCACCGGCTTCATCCACGTCGCCGCCTACTAGGAGGGACACGATGTCCAACCTGAACTCCAAGTTCGATGTCCTCGCCGGGCTGTCGCCGCACGGCAAGAGCGCGCTCGAAGCGAACTTCAAGCAGAAGGCCGCCGAGTCGCCGATCCTGGTCGAGGGCTCGATCGGCAAGATCGAAAACGAGGCGGGCGTGCCCGTCCTCACAGCGCTCACCTCGGGCAACGTCACCGACGCACCCGACTTCCCGTGGCTCGTGCTCCAGGGCATGGACCAGTCCGACGCGGCCTTCGTCGACAAGATGACCGCCCTGTCGCTCAAGTCCGGCGTCATCTGGCGCGTCGAGACAGCGGTGTCTCTCGCCATCGGAGACCGCGTGTACGCCAACGCAGGCGTGGTCGACAAGGTGACCGGCGCCGAGCAGGACATCGGCCAGGTCATCGGCGTCAACTCGGCAGCCGGCTACGTCGACATCGCGTCGGCCTGGTAGGAGGAAAAAAGCATGTCCAACCTCAACTCGAAGTTCGATGTTCTGCGCGGCTGGCCGAACGGCTCCGCGCTCACGTATGAGTTCAAGGAAAAGAACGCCATCTCGGATCTCGTCGAGGGAACCGTGGTGGCCGTCGAAGACGAGGCAGGCGTCCCCGTCGTCGACCGGCACCAGTCCGCCCTGATCGACCATCCCTGGATGGTACTCCAGGGCACCGACCAGTACGACGGTGACTTCACCGGCATGACCACCTGCGTGCGCTTGCGCACCGGTGTGGTCTTCAAGGTGGCCACCGCCCTGACGCCCTCCGTGGCCGTGCCGCTGTGGTCCGATGCCAGCGGCGTGTTCACGATCACCGATCCCGGCAGCGGAATCCCGCCGCTCGGCAAGGTACTCAGTTTCGATCCCGTCGACGGTGTGATGACCGTCGAGTCGTAGGATTCCATTCAATACGGAGGAGAACCGGCGAAAGCCACTCTCACAAGGGAGATGACAAGATGAGATCAGAAACCACGCAGGTCGACGCACGGTTCATCAACTCGAACTTCGTGCGCAAGCTCGAGAGCGGTCAGGAGAAGCAGGCCATGGAGGAGGGCTCGGCCTTCATCCGGAGCAAGCTGCGCCAGACCGCCTTCTCGCGCGAGATCCTCCCGCCCATCGTCCTCGCAGACGACGAGCTGGATCGCGACGAGAACACGGATCTGCCGAAGAAGATCGTGGAGAAGGAGCCCGACTCCGTCGCGACCTTCGTCACCTTCAAGGGCACCGGCGACCGGACCTGGTTCTCGGGTCCCCGCTACGCGGTGTACTTCGGCAAGATCGAGAGCCAGCGGTTCACGAAGTCGAAGTTCGAGCTGATGACGTACCAGAACGACATCCGCAAGATCCTCTCGGACAACTCCGTGAAGGACATGGCGGACGTCGAGGACGGCAAGTTCTACGAGACGTGCGTCGCGGCCGTGACCGGCAAGCCGGCCCAGGACCTCTCGATCGCGGGGCCGCTCAGCGGCACCAACATCAAGGCGGCCCTCAAGGCACACATCGCGCGCAAGAAGCCGATCGGCAAGCTGCTGATGACCAAGGAGCTGTACTACGACGTGCTCGACCTGCCGGCCACCTCGATCGGTGATCCGATCGCGTCGCGGCACTACGACGACGGCGTCGAGGAAGAGGAGAAGCTCTTCGGCATCCCCGTCGTGACGACCATCAAGAACGACATCGTGCAGAACGACGAGTTCTGGGTCTTCTCGCCCGAGAACTACCTGGGCAACTTCTACCTGCTCCAGGACGCCACCCTGTTCATCAAGCAGGAAGCGGACATCATCGAGTTCTGGAGCTACAGCTCCCCGGGAATCGGCATCGGCGCGACCGACGCCATCACCCGCGTGACCCTGACCTAGCAACAGCAGGAGCTGGTCATGAAGGTGCTCTTCAACGAGACGGCGTTGACCGTCAGTCTGGCCTCGGGCCGCGTACTCCTGTACCCGAAGGGGTACATCGAGCCGAAGTCCAAGGCCAAGCTCGACCGGAAAAACGTCGACGACGCCGTTGCCGGTCTCCCCGACGTGCAGAGGTTCGTGTCCTTCTCGAAGGTCTCGTGCCTCACGCTCGAAGAGGCGGCAGCGCGGGAAGCGGCCGAGGCCAAGGGTGCTCCGGCACCCGCGGCCACCCCCGCCCCCACTCCCGCTCCGGAGCCCGAGCCCGAGCCCGAGCCCGAGCCCGAGCCCGAGCCCGAGCCTGTGCCCGGGCCGGAGCCTGTGCCCGAGCCGGAGCCGGAGCCGGAGCCGGAGCCGGAGCCGGAGCCGGAGCCGGAGCCGGAGCCGGAGCCGGAGCCGGAACCGGTGCCGGAAAAGAAGTCGAAGAAGAAGTCGCGCAGGCGCAGCTGACGCGCGGTGGCGGGTGGTGACGGTGTGCACACGATGGACGACCGACAGGCCAGTCCGGCGTACCTGCTAACCGGCACGCGTCCGTCTCTCCCCGCGCAAACCACATCACCAGGCGAGGTGTCGTATGGCCGTGACTGACGGTCAAGTGCGCCGTTTTCTCCGTGACTTCGCGGGGAATAACGTGTTGCTCGACGAGGTGGAGTTCGAAGACGAGGACGTCCGTGACGCCACCTTCTTCGCCATCTCGGAGTTCAACGCCATCACGCCAGTCACCTCGTTCACCGAAGACAACTTCCCCAACGACTGGGTGCTCCTCATGGGCATCTGTGCTCACCTGTTCCGGAGCGAGTCGTTCCTTCAGCTGCGCAACCAGGCCACCTATCAAGACGGCGACATCCAGGTCGGCATCGATGACAAGTTCGCCCTCTACGACCAGTTGGCCGATAAGCTGACATCTGTGTGGAAACAGACCGCCGCCGACATCAACAAGCAGCTCAACATGGAAGCGGCCTACGGCAGCCTTTCTTCCGGGTACCGATACGTCTACCCGGGATTCCGATCGAAATACGGGGGCGGCTGATGGACAGCGACACCAGCACCCTCCTGAAGGTCGCCTATCTGAAGGGGATTCACCAGGCCGAACAGGAAGAGGGCGTTGTCCTGGAAAAGAACGCACTCCTGGGGCGTCTCGGCTGGGGCGCCGCCAAGGGAATCGGAAAGGGTCTCGGCTGGGGCCTCAACAAGACCGTGGGCGCCGCCGGTCGCGGCATCGGGCGTCGCGCTGCGAACCTCGGAAGGCGCGCCGGCAGGGCCATCACACAGAAAGTCGCACCCGAAGCGGCTGGTGGGTGGGGCATGGTACCGTGGCGCGCCGGGCAGGAAGCCGGACGCTTCGGAAAGGCGATGTTTAGCTCAAAGCACCCGGGCGAGGGCGGCTCCAAGCTCTTCCACGCACTAACTGGCGGAGGGCGCAAGCTCCCGGCCGAGATGCTGCGCTACGGCACGTTCTCCGGAACCATCGGCGGTCTCACCGGTGACCCGAACATGTCCTGGGACTGGGGCAGCGCCGGGCGCGGCTTCCTGGGTGGAGCAGCCGGCGGCGCAGGGTGGCACTTCGGCGGAAAGGCCATGAAGGGCGTCCTGGGCGCAGGGCTCAAGTCGAAACCGTTCATGGGGCAAAACGCCCTCGGCGGCTTCGGCGCCCGCGCTCGCTCGATCATGGGCGTGGGCCAGAAGGGCGGAAAGACCATCTACGACAAGGGCGTCGGCAAGTCCTTCGGTGAGCTCTGGAAGAAACCTCATGGCGTCAGCGGCGGAAAGCACATCGTGGACCCGAGCATGACGGGCCTTCAAGGACTTGGCGCCTCCGCGAAGGACATCGGCATCAAGACCCTGACCGGCGTCCCGCT
>Ga0307377_10003599_pt1 | contig 17370 bp, 19 predicted proteins | sample TR3MG_FD_202535 | JGI IMG/M metagenome (GOLD analysis project Ga0307377, IMG submission 202535) | Soil microbial communities from Risofladan, Vaasa, Finland - TR-3 | ecosystem: Environmental > Terrestrial > Soil > Coastal area > Acid sulfate soil | place: Finland: Risofladan, Vaasa | collected... | reverse complement strand
TGTTCGCCGACGAATTGGCGAGCATCTGGGCTTGCTTCGCTGTTTTTTCGAATGCGCTCTTGAGTTTTTCGATCTGTGCTACTGCTTCGTCGGCTCCAGTCGCCTGAAGCCTGATATCTGCATTAACGCTCGGCATTTTCTTCGTACCTCAGATTCTCTTTGATGCGCTCAATCTGCTCTTGTGAGTAGCCATTCTTCCTCATCTGCTCTTCTTCTTCCGGGCTCAGCGTGGTTTCTGTCTCCCGATGCTTTTCCTCGCGGTAATACTGGCGCAGCTCTGCTTCTGTCGGCTGCTCGAGAAACGATGCGAGTAGCAGTTGCTTCTGCCGATCCGTGAGCTTCGTGTATCGTTCGTCAGTCGGCAGTACCTGAAACCGGTGCATTACCCATAGATCAAGTGCTACCAGCTTCGCTGACTGGCTTAAATCCGCCTGTGCGAAGCTTTTCTCGTAGCTTGCCGCGAAATTGAAAGTACCCTATGTACAACTGCGAAAGCAGCTCCTCATCGGGGCACGTCCATGCGTTTGTGAACCACTTCGGGCTCTTCTCCGGAATCACGAGGTTCTGAGCGTAAACTGTCGCCTCGATCAGTGCGACATGCTCTGCCGAAAAGTTCGATCGCGGCTGGTTGCCGAGGTTTCGGCTGATCTCTGCTTCAATCGATGCGCGCTCTGCGATGTTCGGGTAGCGAAGCGTGAATATTTCACCGCTGTATTCAACGGTGAACTGAAGGTCATGTTCGGCGATGATCTGCTTGCCGATCTGATAGCTTTTCTCTTCCTGAGCCATTGAACTCTCCTTTCATGTGCTCGAGCAGGTTATATGTCGCGGCTTACCGCAAACATCCTCACATTCTTTGTCAGATAGCTGCGCGCCTGGATCTGCTCACCGTTTGAGGCGATCATTACCTTTGAGAACTGGTTGACGATCTCACCGGTTGCGTTGTTGATGAACTGCAGAAGATCGATCTGACCCGGCTTGCCAGCGTTCCCCTGGATGGTCTTTCGCAGCGGTATGAAATCCTCGATGGTCTTTGTCCCACCATCCGGCCATGGGCCGCCATCAGGTACCTCCGGGACGAACGTTGCAAGTGACAGCGAGCAACTGTAGTTCTGGCTGTCATAGTCGATCGGGCCGATGATACCAAGCACCTCTGCCGGAACGACGCCGAAATCTTCATCGTAAGTGGCTCCGGTCGCAAGGCCTACGATCTGCCCGTTTGCCCAAACCTGTACGCGAGCACCGCCCGCAATCAATCTCTGTGCCATATCACTATCTCTCCTTTACGCGGCTGCGCTCACCGGCAGGTTGAAGTGCGAGGTGATGAACCCGAAGTTAAGCGGCGCGGTGATGTACGCGTCGTAGTCGATGACCGCAGTGTCTCCAGATACCGCAACCGTCACTGCCCAGAAGCTCACGTTGTTCGAATCGGTGCTGAAGATCCCGAGATCCACATACTGCTGAAGCCGCGAGGTGACAGCGCCCTTGATCACTCCTGCGCCAATGTTGCCCGGCTGCCCCAGGAAGAGCCCTTCGAGATAGGTCCGCAGGTCACGGTTCGCGAAATACGCTTCTGTGACCATTGAGAACTCGTTCCACAGAAGGTCGTCGGTCTGATAGGTGTTAACCTGCCTGATACACACCGGAAGGCCCTGCGAGTTGTAGTTCACCGGTGCAACGCCGTTCTGGATGAGCGTGTTCAGCATCGTGTTCGAAAGCTTGTTCTCAAGCGACAGCACATTCAACGTCTTTGATGTCAGCGGCATGTTGATCGCGGCTGCGCACTTTATGCCCATAAGCAAGCACGCGGCATACGATGCGTCGAAGTTTGTCACAACCCCGCTGGCGTTGTACTGCTTGTATCCATTGAACACAAGCATCCCGTTTTTGGAGTTAAGCCCCTGCGCGTCGGTTACGGCGGTCGAGCTCAATGCGCCCCATGCTTCGCCCACAAGGAACTGCCTCTCCTTTCGGTTGACGACGTTGCTCATCGTGTCACAGTGCGCCTGAATCGAGGAATGAACAGCGCCTGTAGCGTCCGGTGACGAGATGAACTGCACGTCCTCAGCTTCAAGAGCGGTGAGCGCTGCGGTCCAGTCGGTTGACTGATAGGTACCGTCTGAGCCCCCTGACAGATAGGTGAGCGACAGGTTATCGGGCGCTGCGCGATTCACGCTTCCGTTGTCAGCCGCGGCTGTCACGTACTGTGATCCTGCGTTCAGCGTGTCGATTATCGCCTGCATATTCGAATAGAACACGACGCCAGCGGTGAGTGATTCCGCCGTGGTCCCGTCGAGTAACAGCGAGCTTGCCGTCTCCTGGCCGGAAGTGGCCACTGCCGTGTAGCCTGCCTGCGCGTTGATGTACGCAACAAGGTCGCCGATGGTCGGATAGCTATTGAGGTCAATCGATATCGTTCCGACCGAAAGCGCCAGGGTCTGAGCGCTTGAGTTGTTGGTGACAGTCCCTGTAGCAGTCGCGTGAGTGATCGTGAGCGAAGGACGAATGATGTTGTCAAACACTTCGCTGTTGCTCTGGTAGCCGATGGTCACCTTTTTGCCGGAGGTCGTTCCCGCGGCGATCGTCACGGTGATCTGGTTGTTCCACAGGCCATAGTCCGAGCTCTTCAACTGGATCATCGGGTTGGTCGACGAATCCACAACAAGTCCAGCCTGCACTGCCGAGTTGACGCGCATAGCGTAGATCACACTCGGTGTGTAATCGGGTGACGGATTAAGCGCCTGTCTGACTGCTTCCATGAGCGCACCGGACCGCAGCGTGTTGATCGCATCCGAAGGCGATGTGAACGCCAGAAGCACATCAGGGTCACCCCCGCCGCACTGACCCATGATCACCCCGCGATTGGTCGAAACAAAGCCGCTCGCCCCTTTTACCGAGTCAATCCGGGAGTACATGCCGGGTATGTAGTGCTGCGAAATCTGCCCCGCGCTCTGAAATGTTCGTGCTGAAATTGACATTCTCTACTCCTTTTTAGGCGCATAGCCGAGCGCCACATCCCATTCGTCTTTTGTTCGCAGCTTGCGCCGGTATGCTGATCCTTTTCGCTTTCTGTCTGTCTCATGCACACCGCTTTGATAAAGCTCGAAATACTTCTCTATCGAAATCTTTCTGCCCGTACTGCCGTCTGCCACTCTCACACCTCAAGAAAAGTAGGATTCGTGTCGATCGTCGTAATCGTGCCCACTGGCAGATCAAACGTATAATGGTCGGTGATAATCGTCGCCTGCACGGTTACGTTCGCACCGAACAGCATCGAACCGAAATCAAGATTCACGTCTCCCGACGGGCGCCCACCGACGGGCCCGGTGATGTCGATGCCCGAAGTACGCAGAGAATCCATATTCTCTTTGATCGCGTGCTTCACAAGATCGTAGAGCACACGGGTCACCTTCTTGTTGTCGGCCCAGATGTTGATATCGATCGTATGGCCTGAGATGATCGTCAGCTTCGATGTTGCGATGGCCGCACCCGATGCCACAGCGGTCTGCAAAGCTGCAAGATTCGCGCTTGCAATCAGAAGCTCACCTGCCCCAGCGAGCCCTGCGATTGCCGCTATCTCCTCTTGGCCGAACATAGCCTGCTGCAGATTGCTCGATAGAAACTGATCTGTCTCCGAGTCATCCGAATCGTTGACCGTAATCGACGGGAATACGTCAAGATCGAGCTTCGTGCCGGTGATCTCCTGGTACAAGAGCACCGCGAAAGGATGAGTAGCGCCCACTCGCACGTTTGCGAAGTTCGAATACATCGCGCTGAATCCTGAACCTATGAGGTAATCGCGAATCACAGCCGGCATGATCTCTTCGGGGTTCGCATACTCGGTCGCGTAGATCGGGTGAGTAGCCGCCGGCCTGACGATTGTCGCATTGGACGGTTTTGCGATCATAGGTTCATGTCCTCCGTGATCGCGGCTACTATCGCCTCAGCTGTCCGCTCGCGCATCTTGTCGATGACAGCCTGCCTGATATTGATGCCGGGAACCGGTGGAACTATCCACGAACTCGGGTCACTGTTGACCGACACCACGCGAAACGTCATGTACTTCGAGCTTTTCGCCTTCCCGGTAGACGTTTGCAGCGCGACCATGCCAGCGTGCTTGCCTGACTTCCATGTGTAGTTTGACGCACCGGGGATGAACCTGCTCACGAGCTTCGAGCGTATGCCATCGGGTAGCTTGCCAAGCCGCGCGTTCCATTCAGTCACTCGTGAAGCTCCGCCTTGGCCGCCTGATATGACTCTACTGTGAGCACTTGCCCCGGTCTTGTCTGAATATTCGCTCATCGTCTTCTGCATCGTCTTGTAGACCGACATCGGCATGGGATTGTTCTGCCCGCTTGAAGTGGGTACTCCATGTCGAAACGGAACGATAGCGTACGGGCCATTCTTGCCCATCTTCGCGTGAGGTCCGCTCAGCAATCCCGGCTTCAGGTCAATCGGTCCGTGACCCTTCTCGATCTCATCCTCGTGCGGAAAATCGGTGTACACGATCTTTACAAGGTCATTTGAAGTGTCAGCTTTAATCGACCGGGTATAGTCTCCCCGTGATCGAATGACGCGCGGAGTGCCCGGAATCGGCTCGCCCTGGCTGAAACCACGCCATGCTCGAACGTACTCAGAGGCAAGCTGATTGAGCGCATCAAGCAGGTGGGGGAATGCATCTCGCACATCGCGCGTTCCCATGAGCTCGACGAACCCTGGCACCATGTCAGAAGCGACCACCTTGAACTCACTCATGCTGCTACCTGCCGAGACGTGCGGTCGAACTGCTTGAGATTCACGGAATTCGCGAACCGCTTGTTCTCGGCGGTGCGCATTGTCGCTTCGTTGGTCATCGCCTTGAACGTCGGATGGTACATGAATTGCACGCTGTACTGCACGGAAGGCTTCGTCGTGAGCCACTGCACCTCGTTACGGCCATAAAGCACAACGTCGGTGCCGACCGTGTAGATCGTCCCGGACTTGTCCCGCACGTCAACGATCTTTGCCACATCGAAGTAGTTTGCGATCTCATCATTGCCGGCGGTGAGTGTCGGATTAAGCACGACGTTCGCCAACTGCGATGCCGAAAGAGTCGTGAACAAATCGTCTGAGGTGACTTTGATCCAGTACGGTGTCACAAGAAGCGCGTCGGAATCAGGAAGCACAAACGCGGACTCGTAGCGCATCTTCTGCGAGATCCGAGAGACGATGAACGATGCTGGACCGACGTAGGTATAGTCGACCTGCAGAGTATCACCGGAGGACCATGTTCCCATGCCAGTCAGGTACACATATTCGTTTTCGAAGGACGCGACCGTGTAGGTCTCGGCTTTAGTCGCGTTGTATACGCGGGTCACCGTGTGAGCTTTGCCGTGGAACTGTTCGCCCATGGTAGTCTGCATGCCGGTATTCAGCCTGAGCGTGTTTGTCGCCACCACTTGAGCATTCTCGTTGGTAACAGCCTGAATCGGGGAGAAATCGTAATTCGCGTACACTGGCTCATACGGTTTCGGCCACGGGCTTGCAAGCTGCACGGTAAGCTTATCAGAAGGCTGCGTGCCTGCAAGCGCAAGCGGCGTGTCGCGCAGAAGTACGGCAGGTGTACCGAGTATCGGAGTGTGTTGCGGATAGCAGATCCCCAGGTTGTCGTGCTTGACCTGCTCCTGGAACACCGAGAGGACCGATGGCACATCGTATATGCGTCCGCGACCCTTACATACTGTGCACTGCGGATCCGGCTGGCTCAGCTCCGGGTCAAGGCATGCGCACAGATATGCCCGCGACCACCTGATCCATTGAGCGTGCCGTGAGACTGCGTCTTCGTACTTTTGTGTGTGCTGGTAGTTGGGGAGCTTGTATGCCATGCCCTATACCCCCACAAACGAGATCGGGATTGAACCGAACTTGTACCGATTGCGCGACAGCCAATCCTTGATGTCCTTCGAATACTGGATGATCCGGCTGCCGAAGAATGCTGAAGTCGCGCTCTGTGTCGAAGTGAAACTTTCGCTCAGTCCGTCAAGGCTGATACTCTGGCTTGAGAATCCGGCCATGAGACCATCACCTACCGTTGCAAGCGTTTTGATCGCCGCCCACTTCGCAATCACGTCCCTCAGTGACTGCGGTACAAGGTCTGAGGTCTGATAACCTGTCGTGTAGTCAACAACAAAGCCTTCAGGGTACCTTGTTCCCATGAGATACCACGGAAGAGCGCCTACCGCGAACGGCCCATAGGGAAACCCGGTTTTCGGGAACATCCTGACCTGCCCCTTCTGCTTGTCAAGGCGGATCCAGTTCTTCCCGGCAAGATCGATCACCGTGGTGGCAATCTGTGACTGAAGCAAAAACCGCTCAATCGAGATTACTGGATAGTGACGAAGCTGCAGAAATCCCCAGTTCTGCCAGTACATCGGGTCAAAGTCATACGGGTTTTCTTCATCGGTATAGTCAACGCCCGCGATCCACTTGTTTGCCTGCACCAGATTCGATGCCGGCTGCGTCTTGTACACACGCTTTCGGATATCCATCGTGAGATACAGTTCGAAGTCCGCAAGCGCTGTCTCAACGAAGTATGCAAACTGCGGGTCATCGAATGTGGACTGCGCAACGTCGTTTGCTACGCTGTCGATACCCCATAGATAGGTGTAACGCATGTCGTCCGGAGTCATGATCTGCCCCCACTCGTTTGGGGGAGCCGAGTAGTTTCCGAATGAGTAGCCGACTTTTTGCGCGTAGTAGCCTGCCTGGAACGGAGAGCTCTGCGCGCTTTCGGCAAGCGTTGTGGAGTTGAAGTAGGAAACGGTATAGAAGGTGCTTGAAGCACCTTCCGAGTCAGTGAAAAAGTAAGTGGATGCACCGGGGATAAGCGCGATGCGAGTAGCCGAAGTGGTAAGCTCAGTGAACGTACCTGTCGCAGACGGCGCAGAGTAAACCTTGATCTGGTCGTATGCGATGAGCACCTGAGATAGATTCTGTACATTGATCTGCAATCGGTTCATGCGTTTGTCACATCCGGCACTTGAGCGCCTGTTACAGCCTGAATCTCAGGGGTGAGCACTTCGGCCACATACTCGATGGCAGGCGTGTCAGCCTCGTCCACCGAAAGTATTTGCGGCAACCCAAAGTCATCCTCTTCAGCGGCCACCTATATAACCGCTTTCTTCATGAACACTCGCACTTTCGCGCTTGCACCGATCGTCGTTGCAACAAGGCCCGTGACGATCCGACGCTTCACCGGATACGGTTCGCCGACAACCGACAAAACCGCAATCACGTTCCCATCGCCATCCGAAATGGTACTGGCCGCCGCCGTCCCTTCGAGCACCATGTATTCAACCGACAGCGGGCCGGAGAATGAATCGCCAGTGGTATCAAACGTGATAACCTGATTGCTTCTGTCGAATGTTGATGCCATAGCCTACCTCTTTTTCTCCCACGCCCAGGATGCGCCGTCCTCTGCAACATGCACGAATAGCTGCTCAGATTCATCGCTTCCAACAAATCCGAGCAGGTACCGCGCGCTATCGGCTCGAACCTGATCACCGGTCATCGACAGTTCGCGCGTCCATCTGCGAACGGCGAGCAATCTGCACACACCCCATTCCTCGAGGATCTGCGGCCGTAACCGCCTGCCCCCATTCACGATAAAAAACCGCTCCGCGACGTTTAGGTGGTAACTATTGGTGTCCCACAAGAGCGTTAGGTGCTCGATCCTGTCGCGGGACGGGAATATCGACTCAAACTCAACCGAATCGGGGATGTCTTTATCCAGATACTTCACAATCCATTCGGGATTGGTCATACCTCGTCCCACTGAATCGTGAACGTCTTCTGGTTTGTCGCGCCGGCCGGGGTCGATGCAGTCACCTGAAGCTGGACTACCATCCAGTCGCTATAGACTCCCGTCGAAGTCATCGTCCCTGAGAGCGTGCCGCCTATCCCGACGTTCGCGCTCGCAGGCGCTGCTGTCGGTGCCGCGGTAGTAGCCACGGCCGATGTTGATTCAGACGGGCCGCCACTTGGATAGGATGCCGCGGCGTACCCGGTTGTTACAAAATTGCACTCGACTGATTCGCCTGTTAGGTAGCCGCCCCCGAGATTCGATATCCACGCCTTCAGATTGTCAATCCTCGTCGAGCCTCCGAGCGCCGACAGAAACAGTCTGAACCACTTTTCATAGCTCGCGCCACCTGTTTGCGCTGTTATCGGATATGCCGAAGGGTCAAGTGCCGCTTGAGCAATTGACCCAAAGTTGAGATTCGCAGGGTCAATCACTGCGGTAGGCGTTGCTGAAGGTCCATTTTGCTCGACTATCGACAGGGTTGCGGCCATCTACATGCGTCCTTTTAGGTGAAATCCTCAGCCCACGATTCCCAGGTCACAACCAGATACCCACCGGTAGACGCGCTTCCGCCTGTATTGTCGATCGTCCCGGCGCCCGTAATCGAAAACTCGGAGGTCAGGTCGCTTGGGACCATCGCGAATGGGGTCGTGCCCGACTGTAGCCACAGCTGGACCGACACAATCTTGTCGCCCGGCGCGATGCTCTGGCCGCTCTTGGTGGTGACCCCGGTGTGCGAACCTGCCGCGGCCCCCGCGATTACAGCCTGCCGGATGAATGTGCGCGACAGTCCTTTGCCCTTCGTCCATTCAGCGAGAACGGGAATCGCCTTTTTTACTCGATCAGTGAACTTCATCGTCATTGTCTCCTTGCGAAAGCGGCTACAGGTCGTTTCCCGTAGCCGCCGTCACGTTTAGTACCAGCCGAGGTTCGACGGGCTGATGTTCTTGATCCGCACGTGCTGCTGCGGCTTTTTCACCGCAAGGGCTCCATAGCTGAGCATCAGGAACGGGAACACTGCGGCGGTCGCGCTGAACAGATCGAACTTCATAAGGCCGATGAACGACAGCCATTCAATGGCGTTATACACCGCATCCAGCGTCAGGATGTAGGAACTCGAGGTTCCGGGAAGATCGGTGTTCAGGTCGACGATGTTCATCGGGGAACCGGTGACAGGTACGGTGAACGCATAGCGGCAATCGCTACCGTCAGCTGCGCCCTTCTTCGAACGGTAGACCTTATAGGCGACGGCCGCCGGTGACCCATTGGTAACGGCGAGTGTGACGCCATCACCTGCCGCTGCAACCGCAGCACTCTGAGCAGCGGAAGCCACGGAATCGCCGAACTTGTTCATCCCGACAACCTGGTAGTAATAGGTTCCGACGTCGGAAGCCGCGAACAGCGAACCGGTCTTTGCGCCCACCGAAGGAACCCCGACAGTCGGTGTGGCGGGAGCCGACGCGGTAAGGACGGATGCAACAGGTGCGCCGCCTTCGCGAATGAACACGTCCCACAGCTGCTCAAGTTCACCGAACGTAGTCGGATACTTGGCAAAAGGTGACGCGCCATATGCCTGCGGGCCTGCTGGAACACGGATGCGATCGGCAAGCGAGCGCTGGAAATCGCGCATGACAGGAACCGAGCTGAACTGCGTGGTGCCCTGGCCGTAGTTCTCGGCGATGAGTCCCGCGGCTTCGTTGACCTGATCTTCGAAAGTCGCAGCTGTAGCGTCTGCCCCTCGAAGATCGATCACGTTTAACGCTGGAATCTGCGCGTCAAGTCCGTCGAACTGCTCGGCGAGATTCGCGGAACGGCCGTTGAACATGGTCTGTTCGATGATCTTTATGATCACAAGCGCGCCGCCCTCTTTTTCAAGAGCAATCGCATCCTCGATCATGTCAGACTCTTTGGCCTGCAGGCTGACCTTGCGGAGCGTCTGCATGTACTTCGCCTGCGTGTACTGACGGCTGATGGTCTGAGTTGCCTCGGTACCGTCGTCAGTCTCATCGACGAACACACCATCGGTCGCGCCGACATCGGTTCGCAGATCCCACTGATGCACAACGGAACGAATGTTGGTCTTCTTGACCCGCTGATACAGCTTCGCCTGATCTTGATTCCACAGTACGTTTACCAGTGTCGCATCAAGCGACTCTCGGGTAAGCGCACGGCCTCCGGTAAATGCACCGGCATCGACCCCGGAACCTGCGTCCAAACCTTTGGACAGCATTTCCAGGGTATCACTGGAGCCGAATGCCGGGTATGAACCGCCAGCCCCACTCAAAAGCATCTGCTCGACCATCTTACTTTACCTCCGATTTGATCAGGGCTTCGTGCGCCGGATGAAGCGCGACACCAGCATTCAGGCGACCTTCGATGAGCGTCAGATCGTGCGGGCTGATCTTGCCGCCGCGACGAAGCTCGACCGCTTTGTTCAGAATCTCGCCCTTGCTCATTTCCTTGCCGCTGTCCGACTGGAAGCGCTCGTAGCTCTTGCGAAGGACCGAGTTTGACGGGATCGCGGTATTGCCGATCTTCTCAACAGTGTCGGAAATCGACTTCTGCAGGTCAGCGTTCTTCACGCTAAACTCAGCGAGCCCCTTCACGAGCTTGGTGAGATACTTCACCGACTTGCGAAGCTCCACGACCTCGGACTCGACATCACCAAACCTGCGCTCTTCGGCCTCGGCAAGCGATTTGAGAAACGGCTCGACCATCATCGCGGCACCGCTTTCCGGATCCTCGGTGATCATGTCGGTGATCGACTTGGTGACCTTCTTGCCTTTGCCCTTCGGCTCCACGGGCTCATCCTCATCTTCGTCGTCGTCGTCCATTTCGCCTGACTCGTCGGAGGGTTCATCCTCATCCTCATCCTCGTCCTCATCCTCGTCGTCGTCCTTGGCTTTGCCCTTCGACTTTTTCAGCTCGTCTTTGTTCTTCGACGACAAACCGAGCAATGCGAGAACGCCATCGCGCGCGTCGTTGAAACTCTTCTCCAGGACGGCCGCGCCCTGGGCTTCCTTCGTATCCTTGTCCATACGATCTCCCCTTAAAGCGCCTCCGCGCTTTCCTGTTTTTGGATTTCCAAAAGTTTGCTTTGAACGAATCCGTAGATTCTGTTCGCAGTATCTTCGTTGTAGCCGTGCTCATGCACGAACTTCTGCACGTCTGCCATCGACCTGATCTTTCCGACGATCATCAACAGAAATAGCTGGCTGAAGATCGCGCGAAGTTCCCGGTAGCTTGCCGGAAGATCATCGCCATCTTCCATGATCGTTGAAGCAAGCTTGTCTCCCATGTCCTCGGCAGTAAGCGCACGGCCGCCTGTATAGTCCGCGGCATTCACGCCGCCGCCAGCGGTCAATGCCTTTGCGAACTCAGTGAACGGAATCATCTGGACGTGGCCATAGGTACCGTCGTTTACCGGCTTGTGAGTAATTGCGGTCTCATCCCAGATCACTCGCAACAGCTTCGTGACCCCATCTGTTGACTTCTTGAGAATGCCGCCACCCACCGATGCGCCGAGCTTCTTCGCCCCAGACTGTATGTTGTTCCATACTGATTTGGCGATTCGGTTTTTCTGGTACAGACGGGCTTTGACCAGCGTCTCTCCATCATCGTTAAACGCCACGTCCACCGGTTCACCGATGTGATAAAGCGGATCGTTCAGCTGTCGCAGCTTGTGATCCCAGGTGATGACTCCGTGGCCGAGAAAGTAGTCTGCAGCCTTCTTCAACGCGCCTGAGACCATGACTTCCTCATCCTGGTCAAGACCCTCGTTTGACGCCTGAAGGTAGACCATCCAGTCGTTACCCTCTTCAGCCGCCTTAATGAGTACCTGACCGCGAAAAGCGGAGTAGAATCTGCTCAGCGCCTCGTTGTTGTCCATCACGTTCCTCGGGAGCGTAAAAAAAAGGCCGGAAAAGGCGAATCGCTTCGCTCTTCCGGCCTCATGGGCTCTCTTTGGTGCTGGATCCTCAGCGAAAAACGTTCAGTTTCCCGCAGTGGGTGCACTTGATTTCAATGTACCCCGGCTTTTCGTTCGGGTCCGTCTGATAAAGGAGCGCGCCACAATGCTGGCATGTCACTCGCTTCATCGGCCTCGTTCGCTTAATCACAAGCCGGGTTTTCGTCAACTCATAAGCAAGTTACCAGACCGTTATTGACATAGCAAGAAACGGTTGGAACTTGCTTATCACCCGAATCTACTTTTTGAGCTTCGGGAACAGCTTGTGAAACTCTGCCGCCGCTTGCGCGCCAGCTTTTGACGCAAGATGCACGACCGCCGCTCGCAGGTGCTCGACAGTCTCTTCAAGCTCCTTGATCACAGCCTCCGCATCGCGCTTGACGACACCTTCGACCTTTGCGACCTCGGGCTCTGCGGCCGGTGCGGCAGCAGTTGGGGCAGTCGCAGCCTGAGTTGGATCTGCTACCGGAGTCGGGTTCGCGGCAGGTGCGCTCTGGACCGCATCGACAACCGCCGCCGGCGAACTTGCTGCGGGAACGCTCTGGCTCACTACAGGACCGCCTGCCGGCACCTGCTCAATCGGCTGGGCCGGATTAACCGCCTCGTTTGTCTGGTCACTCATCGTTGACACTCCTTCTCGTCGATTTGACACCGCATATTCGGTGTGCTATATTTGGTTCTTACAGTTCTTCTTTGAGTCCTGCGCGAGCAGATTAGCCCCTTCACCCGGAGGGGCTTTTTATTCCTCAACGGGATCCTCTGATTCAGCTACTCGATCATCCAAAATCTTGTGCAGCCGCTTGCGAAACGGCGTATCATCGCCAGCATCGCGAGTCCACGTACACCGACAATGTACGTGCTGAACTCCTGCCGCCACCCAGTATTCGGCAGCCTTTCGGCCATAGTTCGTCTTTCCTGGCCAAATCGCTGTGTACTCTCTGCCACCGATCTCCACGTTGTCGTCGCCACCTTTCGGCGGTCCGCTCAGCAATACCACCAGCTTGTCGTTCACATGCGATCTACACCACTGACATGCATTCGGAGCACTCAAGCCGCGCATGAATATCGGCTTCGCGTGATCCTCTTCCCCGTCGATCTCCGATAGCAGGTATCCGTTGTTGAAATTGGTCGCGGTCTCTGTTTCTGCGATCCGCCGCCAGTCACGGTTCAGCGAATCGAATCGGTTGAACAGGTTCCGCTGCAGCTCTTTCGAGCTTATGCCATTCTTCTCACCGTCGATCAGAGTCTGCATGATCACTGACCGTGAGTGATCGGTGAGGTCTTGAATGAGCTCGCCGGCATGAAGCTCCGCATATCGTTGAATGTTCTGCCACAGATCAAACGACGGTTCAGATTGCTTCGCGATGATTGCTTCAAACTCATGCAGATTGCGGTTCACCTGCTCATCTTCAGTCGAAAGGTTCAGGATGCTTCCGAGTGAGAGCGCTATACCGACAATATCATCCGCGGCACCGGTAAACGCCTGTCCGAACATGAATGTGAGGTGCGCTGATATCTGCTTCCATTCGTCGATGGTCAGTACAGTTCCGGTCTCAGGATTGATATACAGTTTCCCGCGAAATGTAAAAGGTTCATCCTCGCCTGATTTACGCATTGTCACGTGCAAAAGATCGTGCGAAATCGCCTCGAATATCCGCTCAAGTCGGTTTTTGACACGATCTTTCGCGCGATCATCGAGTTGATGAAGCGCTTTGTATGGCGATGGCTCACTCGTGCGGTGGTCAGGTTCGAACTTGAATCCAGTGGCCTTCGCAAGCTGCTCTACTGCGGCGTAGAACTTGGCTTGAGGCTTGATATGCGGGTCGTGGATTTCGATGATGAGTTTGCTCAACTATCCCCCAAACGGATTCTGCTTCAGTATCTTCTTTGACGATCCGTGATACTTCATCCGAGCTTCCAACTCGTTTACTAATTGACGTTCCCGGTTATTTACCTTCTTCCATTCCATCGACAATGGATCGTTTTTCCCCCAGGTCTCCGAGGGACGCTCATCGCCTCGTCCTTCAAGCGGTCCTTCTTTCACAGTAACCCAATGAGCAGCCCCATTCTTCACCATCTTAGCCATGGCGGGAGACAACGCCTTGGCGAGAAGAATCTCCGTCGGTAACATCCGTATTGCCTTCTCGGTCGTAAGCATTCCGTGCTTCCGCTTGCGCTTGATGTGATCAACGAAATCGTGTACATCCCACACGCTCATGCCACCGAAGAACTTCGGATCGTTATAATGCGCGAGATATGCCCGCTTCGCCTGCTGCGCAGACTCAAACCCAAGCATACACTTGTCCTCGTCATACTCGCCGGTCCGAGGATTGTTTTGATGGACGACAAACACGCGACGGCTGTCCTTGTCAGGCCCGATGTAGCAGTCTACCGCGTCGCCGTCCGGGGCCTCAGTGAGTCGGATGTAGCCGTATGGATAGAGCATTTTCGTTGTGCCGTGCTCATCTTTCGCAGGATCGTACCAGTGTCGAACGCTTCCCCGCGCGTTCTCAATCGATATCGGAAGCCCCTGGAACTCGGTGCGATATGCAAGCTTGTGCGCAGCTTTCTCTAGAAGTATTTGCGTCGCCGATAGCACTCGGGATTTTTGGCGTTCCTTCGCGCCCTTCCGTTTGCCGCGCTCATTGGCTTCCATCTTCGAGAGGTCCCGATAGTAGGTCGGCGATTCCTTCAGGTGGTCAAGCGCAATCTGTTTCGCGATTTTCCGGCTGTCGGTGTGCTCCATCTCAACCTTGATTCCGCGCTGTAGCTCATCCTCATCTACCTTATCGCCAATCTTGTACTCACCTTGATTTTTCAGATAGTCGACAAACTTCGATATCAGCCCGCGGCCATCGTCGTCATTTCTTGACTTCTGAGTTCTATCCCGCATCGCGCCCGTATTCACTTCCTCGTATCCAGCTCGTTCAAGGCGCGTACCATCTGCCGGCGTCGTCACCCATATACGGTCGGCGCCGATCCGGAATGCGCGGGACGGCGACTTAGCATTGTGCACGACGTTGACGGCTGTTTTCTCGGTATTGAACCTATACACGGTACCCTTGACCACGGATTTCGCGCGAGTCTCTTCCGGTGAAAACTCGGCGCCCTTTGCCGCAGAATGCGACTCTCCGTCGGTCGAGTGAGAGTGATCGGCTGACGGCTCCTTGTAAACGTACTTGTAGCTGCCGGGGGCGCCATCGCGACGAATGTACTTGACCGATCGTGCCTTGAGAAGTTCGGTAGCTGAATATACTCGCATGGACTTTTCGGCTACAGTCTTTTTGTACTCTGCGTGTGCCGACAGAATATCCTCAGCGGTCTTTTTATCGTATGGTATTCTCCATCCGATCGCTCCTGCGCCCCCGGTGCGCACATTGTTCCCAGCCCAGCTATCACCGTCGGCTCCGTTGTTTCGAATGTACCAGATATATTTGTCCCCGACAACGAACTTGTCCCCGCCACCATAGATATTCATGGTGTCAAAGACTGCCTCGCCTTCCGGATTCGCTTTTTCGGGCCGTTCGCCGTCAGTGGTTATCTGCTTTCGGACATTTGATACTGTTGTTTTGATAGCATCAATCTTTGCAGCTCTATTTTGCTTTTCCTCGTTCGATCGTTCGTACTGCTTCACTTCCTCCGGAGTCGCATCACGGTAGTAGAAGTAGGCTACCTTATCGCCCTCTCTTCCAATCGGCCCCCCGATTGACGACGTGTCCTCGTCCGCGCGGAACGTCTTGCCAACACTTGTGAAGACCACAACGCCATCACGGTATTTTGTAGGGACTCCTACCGGAGGCGAATCATCCAGGGCGTACATATGCCGTTTGGATATCCGGGTCTGACGCTCCGTTTCCTTTTTTTTCTGCGCTTGTAATCCTTGCTCAACCGATAAATCCATCTTCGCTTTCAGCTCAGGATAAGCGTCAATACCGAGATTCTTGAGCGTTCGAACACCCTTATCGTAAACCCTTCCCTCACCCGCCGCATCCTTTACATACCCGAGCCACTGGTGAATCTTCGACAGATTGATTTTCGCTTTTGCCGCCTCAATCCTTGATTTCACCTCTGGATTGTCAAGTGATCCGAGTTCTTTCAGCTTCGCAAGCCCCTTGTCGTAGAGGTATCCTTTATCCGCCGCGTCAAGGACATATCCGAGCCATCGGTCGGTTTCGGCTGATTGCTTCTTGGCCGATGCCTCTTCGGTTGATTCTTTGGACGCCGGGTATACGGTAGTTTTTGCACCGTACTTGCTACGCTCAGTATGGGAATGGACCATCATTGTGGCCTTCTCCCCCGGTTTTAGTTTCTCGGTCTCCGGAGTAATTGCGAGGTCAACCGCGTAGCCGCTTCCCTCCGGCTGTGCCTTGATCCACTTTCTTCCGACAGAGACTATCTTGTATGTTCCCGCTCTCGGGACTTCCCTCTTGATGTGCTCAGGAATCTGAACATTTCGCTCGATCGTCGGATAGCCTTGTGAATCGTTCTCTTTCTGTGCGTGCGGCAGCTCATGGGCGTGGGTAGCTCCGGTTATCTTCTGAATAACATGGGGCGGTATACCCTGTCCGGCGAGTATTCTCCCGGCCGATTGTATGCCTTCTGCCGGCCGTTTACCGCTAATCAGTAAGTGTCTACCCTGAAGAGGACCCTCTTTAACCGTCACCCAGTGAGCTGTGCCACGATTAACCATGTCTACAAGGTGCGCTGGTAGCTTGCCGCTCTTGGCTTTGAGCAGTTCAATCGCGGAAAACAGCTTGAGCTTCATGGGGTTCGACCTCTATTTCAACAGAATGACAAGTGAATGCTGCGTCGACTTCTCTACGGTTCCGCGCTTTTTGACCTCGCCGCTCACATCGATGCCGACTTTCTTCGCAGCTCGAATGATCCTTGCCCATATCGATCGCTGTTCGGCTTTCGAGTACTCTGAGCTGTTCTTTGATCGGGAGAAATAGGTGATCGCGGCCCGCACGTGCTCTTCTGAGTCAAGCGGATACTTAAACTCATCCGGAATCGCGTATTCAGACTTGCTCTTCGGGTATCCTTTCGGGGCGCTCCGATGCGCGTCGTCGGCAAGTGCCCTACCTTTCGCCGGCGCTGCCGGGAGCGCTTTGGCCAGCGCTTCTGTTGCGGTCAAAATTGCGTATGTGCTCATCTGTATCTCCTACTCAATCACTACTCTGATCACTTTCTCGGGCATAGACTTTTCGATGTGATCCTCAAACTCAGGTTCATCGTCACCGCCCTGTTTGTCACCAAGCCCCGGTGCCTTTTCACCAACGCCAGGCGCTTCGGGCGCACCACCAGCCGCGCCTTTACCCTGAGCCCCGAGATAAATCTGGACCGCCTGAGCATTGAGGATCTGGTCAGCGTACGGCTCATCGATCCGAGTCTTACCCTCTGATAACCGAAGTTCGTTGATGGTAGAGGTCGTTCCAAGCTGCTTGAGTCTGAGATCAGCGAGCGCTGCTTCTGATTCGTCATCGAGCCCCACGAACTGCAGCTTGTAATCGGTAGTGACCTTGCGCAGCATTTTGTTGATATGCTGCTCGACGAATGCGAGCAT
>Ga0307377_10003597_pt1 | contig 17372 bp, 25 predicted proteins | sample TR3MG_FD_202535 | JGI IMG/M metagenome (GOLD analysis project Ga0307377, IMG submission 202535) | Soil microbial communities from Risofladan, Vaasa, Finland - TR-3 | ecosystem: Environmental > Terrestrial > Soil > Coastal area > Acid sulfate soil | place: Finland: Risofladan, Vaasa | collected... | reverse complement strand
TTTGTCATTGCGCCTCCGCAGATAGGGCAGACTTTCCCGTATACAGGTCGCTGTGGGGATGGCGTCAACGCTTTCGCCAGCCGGCCCTCAATCCGCCGCTCTTCCTGGATGGTGTCGTCGCGCACGGCGGGGAAGGCATTGCCCGAGACATCGGATTCGACGGCGTGCCGAGAGTCTATGGTCTCGCTCGCTTTTTGCCGACCCGGGCCGGTCCGATAACGCTCTGGGTCGGCTATGCCGCCCACAGCGTCACCGCCGAGGCCGACAGCCACTTTCAAATTGTCCTGATTGGCGCAGCGGTTCTGCTATTGCTTACGTTCGTAGCAATATGGTTTGGCGTCGAGCGGCTGATACTGCGCCCCGTTTCCCTTCTGTCCGATATTGCAGGACGGCTGGGGTCGGGAGACCTGAGCGCACGCAGCGGGATTGGTGTCGTCCGCAACGAATTGGGCGCGCTCGCCCAGTCATTCGATGACATGGCCGAGGCACTGGAATCGAAGAACCGTGAGGTCATTCTGGCTGGTCGTGCGCTGAAAGTGCTGTTTTCGTGGAACCAGGTGTTGCTGAAATCGGACGACGAGCAAGCCCTGGCTGAAGGCATGTGCAAAGCCATCGTCGAGGCGGGGGGGTATCAAATGGCCTGGGTAGGCTTCGCCGAAGACAATCCCGACAAGACCGTACGGCCGGTGGCATTTGCGGGCGACGCGGAAGAATATTTCAAGACCTTGCGAGTCACCTGGGGCGATACGGAACACGGTCAAGGACCGGCAGCGCGGGCCATTCGCGAGGGAGCCGCCATCATCGTGAACGACGCGCAGATGATTTCGGCCGGGGAACGGTGGCGCGCACACGTAGCGCGCTTCGGGTACGCCTCTATCATTGCGCTTCCCCTGAAGAAGGATGACAGAAATTTTGGCGCGCTCGTCATCGGCGCCGCCGAAACCACGGCATTCGCCGAGCAGGAAGCGGTGCTGCTCGGCGAAGTCGCGAGCGACCTTTCGTTCGCGATACTTGCGCAGCGCTCGCGCATCGAGCGCGAACGCCTGCGGGCATCGCTGCGAAGCATCGAAGAGCGATTCGGCGCGGCAGCAGAGGCCAGTCCGGATGCCCTTTTCGTGTTCGCGAGCGTACGCGACAGCGCGGGCAATATCGTCGACTTCGAAATCACAGCCATGAATGGTCGTGCCGCACAGCAAATCGGAATCGCGCGACACGATGCGATTGGCAAGACCTACCTCGGGCTTCTTCCGCTGTACAAGACATTATCCTTATTCGACGAATACGCACAGGTCGCGGCCACAGGAACCCGTTTTGAAGGTGAATTTCCGTACGAAGTACCCAAGAAAGGAACCAGGTGGTTCCGGCAACAAGTTGTCCGGGTGGGCGACGGCATTGCGATTTCCGTTCGGGACGTTACCGCATGGAAGAGCGCAGGCGACAAACTCCGGCAAAGCGAAGAACGGCTCCGGCGCGCGATGGAGGCCGCGCACATGGGCGCGTGGCAATGGGATTTAGCCAGCGACCAGCTCTCGTCGTCCGGCGGCATGGGCGTTTTATTCGGCATGGCGGCCGAGGGTGGCCCGCGCAATTCGAAGGAATTCCTGGATGCGGTGCATCCTGCGGACCGCAAAGCCCTGGCTAGCGCCATGGCGCGGGACCACACTACCGGCACGCCCGGGAAACTGGAGTATCGGGTGCGATGGCCGAATGGTTCCGTCCACTGGCTGGCCGCCGACACCAATGTGATTCTTGACGCGAGCGGCAAGCCCACCCAAGTCGTGGGTCTTGTAAGGGACATCACCGAGCGCAAGGAAGCTGAAATCGCCCGTGACCGAGCGCATCGCGCGCTGAGAACGCTCTCGGCAGGCAATGAGGAGTTGGTGCATGCGACCAGCGAGTCGGGCCTTCTGCACGGGGTTTGCCGCGTCGTCGTGGAGAAGGGCGGCTATCTCATGGCGTCGGTCGATTACCCCAAGGACGACCCTGGGAAGAGCATCGTCCCAATGGCCCGGGCGCAAGCCGACCAAAGCTACATCGGCGACAACGTTTCGCGGACCTGGGCCGATACGGCGGAAGGCCAGTTACCGGTTGCTCAGGCGATTCGAACCAGGAAGCGGGCAATCGACCGATATATGCCCGACGGCCTTTCATATTCGGCCGCCAAGGCGCGGGCAGCCAGTCCAGCTTGCATTTCCAATCTTGCGCTGCCGCTGCTCGATGGCGCGAAACTCATCGGCGTATTGAGCATTCGCGCCGACGATTTGGACGCGTTCGACGAAGCGGAGATTAAATTGCTCGAAGAGCTTGCTACGGACCTGGCCTATGGAATTGCGACCCTACGCGGGCGAGTTGAGCGCGACCAACGCGCTCACGAGCATGAACACCATGCGGAAATTCTGCGGCGCGGCCTGGAGGAATCCATTCAAGCCATCGCCGCGACGGTCGAAATGCGCGACCCCTATACCGCCGGCCATCAGAAGCGGGTCGCCGACGTGGCCACCGCCATCGCCACTGCAATGGGTCTTGACGGCGAGACAATCCATGGCATACACCTCGCCGGCGTGGTCCACGACCTGGGTAAGGTCCGCGTCCCGGCAGAGATTCTGTCCAAACCCGGCAAACTCAGCGCAATCGAATATGAACTGATGAAAGGCCATCCGCAGGCTGGGTATGAAATTCTCAGAGACATCAGCTTTCCCTGGCCTCTCGCCCGCATTGTCTGGGAGCACCATGAACGGGTGGACGGCTCAGGGTATCCGCGTGGCATCAAGGGCGACGAAATGCTGTTGGAGTCGCGAATCATGGCGGTTGCCGACGTCGTGGAGGCCATGGCTTCGCATCGCCCCTATCGTGCATCGCTGGGTATCGAACCTGCGTTGCAGGAAATCGAGCGCGGCCGGGGCACTGCCTATGACCCGGTCGTCGTCGATACGTGTCTGAAGCTGTTTCGTGAAGATGGGTACGTCCTTCCGGCCTAGGATTGCCGAGAGAACCCTGTTCTGACGATAGACGCCATCGACGACGATATTTGACTAATCCCAATACCAACCGGTTGTTGGCCGCGGAGCTGACTCCGTCCACTGTTGATTGCAACTCAAAGGAAAATCTATGAACGAAGAGACTGAAACAATCTATGCGACCTTGGCTGAAGTGCAACGTGAACTCGCGAATGTGCGGCAACGATAAGCGCATCACGGCGAACCGATGAGTGCAAACGTAAAGGAGCCCCGCAATGGGAGACAAAGGTGGGAAAAAGGATAAGGACAAGGGTCAGAAACAGAAGGTAGCCAAGAAAGAGCAAGAGGAGAAGAAGAAGCAGCAGCAGAATAAACAATCGAAGAGGACTCCGTGATTGGATTATTCGCCGGCGCATCCGCATGCTCTTTGCGTTATCGCACGTATGAACTAAAATGGAAAAGTCAGTTTTTCTTGTTTGGATGCGTTTTCGGTTTAGGCCCTATCCCTAACGTACCCATGGCGCAAGGAGACCGCTACCATGTCTTCGCCGCATACCCCACAGCAAAACCATCTTCTCGCTGCGCTACCAGCCGAGGAATACAACCGCCTGCTTCCCCATCTCGAACTCACGCCAATGCCCCTCGGATGGGCGCTCTATGAGTCCGGCAGCCACATGAGCTACCTCTATTTCCCGACGACCAGCCTGGTCTCGCTGCTATACGTCATGGAAGACGGCGCCTCGGCGGAAATCGCGATTACGGGCAACGAAGGTCTGGTCGGCATCGCCTTGTTCATGGGCGGCGAAACCACGCCGAGCCGTGCGGTGGTGCAAAGTGCCGGTAACGGCTACCGGCTCAGGGCGAGCGTTGCGAAGGCGGAGTTCGCGCTGGGCAGCAATTTGCAGCATTTGGCGCTGCGTTACACGCAGGCGCTGATTACGCAGATGTCGCAGACCGCGGTGTGCAACCGTCACCATGCGCTGGACCAGCAACTGTGTCGCTGGTTGCTGCTGAGCCTTGACCGTTTGTCGGGTGACGAATTGATAATGACGCAGGAACTTATAGCAAATATGTTAGGCGTACGTCGCGAGGGCGTGACCGAGGCGGCTGGAAAATTGCAGACTGAAGGATTGATTCGGTACAGCCGCGGGCACATCAAGGTAGTGAATCGCGCAAAACTGGAGAAACGGGTGTGCGAGTGCTACGGGGTAGTAAAGAAGGAATACGACCGCTTGCTGCCATATGAGCTTTCAGGCCAGGCCGCATCAAGCTCCAGTTGATGGGCATCAATTTGTTGGACGGTTTTCCGCCCCATACCGCAATGCAAGGTCAATCGCATCCAGTAACTCCTGTATCTTGAAAGGCTTCGTCAGGTATCGAAAGAATCCGGCTTCAAGTCCCTCCTTGATTTGAAGCGGATAGGCGTTGGATGACAGCGCTATGACCGGAATTCCGACGGTTGCCGGATTTTCGCGCAAGATATTAAATGCCGCGAGACCACTAATATCGGGCAAATTCATGTCCATCAGGATTACCACCGGCTCATGCAAGACCGCCATTTCGATGCCCTGATAACCGTTCCGAGCCGTCAATAATTTCAAATCGCTGCGCCGCGCAATCAATTCCTCGACCAAGCGCGCATTTGCCGGGTTGTCTTCAACCTGCAGCAGTGTGCGTTGGGGCCGCTGTACCTCTTGCGGTGCCAAAAGGGGACTTGGATTGTGCATTCTGCACCTATCGGGCCTCCTAGCTCGAATTCAAACCGGAGGGAAGCAAAGCCTGTCCAATGAAATGCCGCGTTCGTACTATGCACTATAACAGACACGGTCCGGTGTCGTGCCACCCGGCGTTTTGCTGACTGGAATGGCGCCCGGGTTCTCTACTGGTTGATGTCAAAACCGTACCCGCTAAAGCCTAAGTTCGAGCGGACGCGCATGAAGGCGCATCGCGCAACAAGATTTCGAGCGACTGCTATCGCATCGGGGGAGTGACTGCAACCGGTCGAGTGCTGCCCGACGGGCATCAAGTGGTAATACGGCGGCTGCGCGAATGGCAGCAGCCGTCGACCGATAAATTGCCTGGAGTCGCGGTCTGTGGGTGCCCAGAATCTGGCGCTAATAGAAAAACCGGCGGCACTATCGCTAGGCCACCGGTCGGAACGTGGGGTCTCGGAGGAGGAGGAGGAGGTGAAACCCCACTAATTAATAATACCTGCTAGTCGTCGCATGCACGTGTGACATAAGTCACGCAGCCGGGCGACGCAGTTTGAAGCTGATGAGCTCGCATGCGCTCCCTTCACGCACTGCGCACCGACGGCTGTTTTGGGTCGAACAGGTCAGACGTGCAGTTCTGTGCACCAGGTTAGCATTGCAATCAGTAAGGTGAGTACCACGTTAGATTGCATCAAGGCACTTTGCGTTAACGATACTCAATTCCAATTGACGTAGCGTACCCCGACGCGCCTGAAAGCGTGGGCAACCGCGGCCGTTGCCAGTGAATTCGTGGAACGCGTTGGCGAAGCGCTGCGCGAGTCCGTTGAATAACAAAATGTAAAATTATTGACAAATAGTCCATTCGGCCTATTGACGCCCACCCCGCGTAGGCGCTTAATTATTTTCAAGGGCAAAGCCGCCGAAAGGCGGCCGCGCAAAGCCACCGGCCTAAACGCTCGACAAGCGCATGGCAGCGGGGTTGCCGGTCGAAGACCGTCACTCCGCATGAGTCCGCTTAGCAACGCTGCCCTTGTTGAATATCCCACAACGGGAGGGTCCATCATGCGGCTCGTTGACCCCAACACGGTGTTGCAATACAGGACGCCCAGAGCGTGGCTGTTTCAAGTGGCATCGGCAATGGCGAGACATGTCGAACAAGAGCGGCCGGGTGCGATGGGAGCCGTTGAACAGTACATGTGTTACTGGGTCGGTCTCCAAAATATCTGCGTCACGATTGCGAATGAACAAGCTTGTCGCCCGGAGCTTCTGACGTCGGAAGGACAGCTGGAACTTGAGCAGGTAGACGGTTTCAGTATGCCAAAGGTGCGCATGCCGGAGGAGCGGGAGCAGCTGGATGCGGCCTATAAGGTGTTTTCGCCACAGCTAAAGGAAAAACTGATTCTCCACCGTTGCACGCGCTTTTTTGTGAACCGGCTCCCGCGCTTTCATGGCGACGAGTTGACGGTCGACTCCAGAGGCCAGGGGTTGAACGGTGTCTTGGATATCGGCCGGACGGTTGACGCGACCAATCCCGTCTGGTGTCCCATCGACCAGGCTTTGTACTACGCATACCTTGGTGGTGAGCGCACCAGCGAAGGCGCGGAAAAGCTGGGAAAGGAGATTCTCAATGTGCTATTTACAATTGGGAGAAACCGGCTCCACGGGGAAAAGCGTGCTGATGACGCATCGACCCTCGACGTTGTAGAACACGGCTTGCCTCTATTGAAGGAGGTGGTCAATGCGTTTATCAGTCCACCAGTGCGCGGTGTATCTACGGCGGCTTAGCGGCGCAGCCGCGGCGCCTGCATTTAATGCGAAGTCATCCATTCGGTCTATTGACAGATAGGCCACGCCGGCAAAGGATATCCACGTACGACTTTCTGACGAACCAAAACGAACACCAAGGGCACACCCTGGCGGAGGAGGCATGCCATTCGCAATTCCGGACGAAATCAGACAACAAACAGCCAAATGCGCGCATGACTTTGGATGCCTTTCGACTGGCCGCTGTGGCAATGGAGAAATGTGTGCGGTTGCAGGGTCCTTTGGGCCGAACGTGCTGCAGCTTGCCAAGAATGACCAGCTTTCTTGCGCCTATTGCATTAGCTTCGGAAGTGGCCAGCTATGCACTTGCCCGGTTCGTTGTCATCTGCATAGCATCGGCCACTCCGGTGTCAATTGAAGATTCGACTCCAAGAGCTGCGCTGAACCCGTAAGTCGCGTAAGGGTGCAATAGACGCCGCCAAATTCATCCCGGTAGATTCCGAAGACGTCGTCGCCCCTCAATACATCGCCGCCACCGGTTCGCTATGGTCCCAGTGTCGCTGCCAATCCCGCAAATAGACCTCAGCCAGCTTCGCATTGTTCGACCTCACCAGCACGTTTTCCGCGTTACTCCCATCGGCGGCTCGCGTGTAATTGAACCTGCCTTGCTCCACGGTGCGCGGTGTACCTGGCGCTCTTCTGGCTCTTGTCGACGACCACCCGCACGTCTACGCCGCGCTTGTGCGCTTCGACGAGAGCCTTGGCGATGGGGGCAGAGGTGAAGGAGTAGGCCAGGACGCGGATTGAGTGCTGTGCAGAGTTGATGACCTTGACGATGAGCGCCGTGCAGCCGCCATGGGGCGAGAAGGCGACCTCGAGCTCGCCGGTGGCTGGAAGTGTGACGGGCCGCCGGCGGTGAGGGCGGCGTAGCCTTGTTCGACCAGGCGCTCCGCGGCACTCGTTCTGGCGAAAGCGTCGCTCGGGGCGAGCAAGGTGATGGCGGCCAGAGCTATGACAAAGGTGGCTATGGCGGTCGTTAGGGTGCGGCGTGTTTCCATTTGGCGGTTCTATTGTTAGCGGCCGAAAACGTCGAAGAGGTCCTCGTGGTCGGTCGAGGCGAAAGCGTAATACAACTGTGGTAATCGGTTTCGGGTTACTTTGCGCAGTGGCTCTTGACGAGGGCGGCCAAGAATTCCTGAGCCATTGCGGTTCTCCGCTACCTCGCACCCCGTTTCTTGCCTACAATCTTTTGCGCCAAGCCCGAAAAGTAGTCTGCGTAATGTCTGTCGCTCATCATGATGTGCTCCAGTAGCCGCTTGCTAGAGACATGAATCATCTCCCGCGACACGTTCCCCGCTGTCCGGAGGGACGTTTGCGCTAAATCGTGCACGTCGGCATGGAGCTGCCGATGTTCCTCAATGTGCCGCTCAAGCTCAGGGTAGCCGAGAATCCGCATCACGGTTTCCTCAATTGCAAAATGTGCCTGGATGAGGCTGCGGAGATGGTCAATGGAAGAATCGGCGAGCCATCCATCCTGATTGGCCAATGCTGCTTCTGCTATGGTCACAAAGCAATCGAAAATGCGCTTGTGCTGCAAATCTATCTCGGGAATACCGAGCGCATATTCGTCCTTCCAATCCATATCATTCATTGTTCCTCCACCGAGTGACCGGGGATAGGGACGCTGGCGAAAAGTCCGGCGTTTGCATCTGCCCCGACGTGTCACACGCTGCAACCCGAAGTTTACTCCAGCCCCTTTCGTCAGAGCTGCGGGGTTCTGTGGATACGGCAATATGAATACTATGCGGCCTGGGTATCTTGATGGCTCGGCTGGGGAGCCGCGGCGGCTAGGCTGGACCAGGAATCACTGGACGAGGTCCTGGACCTGGTTTGCGTCGCAGCGGGCCGTCGCTACAAGCCGGGTACACATCCTGGAAACGTGCTTCACGCGCTTGCACTCGCCCGGCAAATCGCGACGTCGGTAAAGCGATAGGAACGGAAGCGGCCGCCGTCAGAAAATGCTGCTGCAACTTCTGCAGCTCCCAGTTACATCCCGGGGATTTTCCCCTCAGTGACGCGCCTCTCTGCCCGCAATATTCTGGACCGGGCACCCTTGACCAGGTATCACTCCCAGTGGCTGGAGCTGTCGCTTCCGTACGGGTTCCCCTCTACGTCGGTAGCACCCAACATGGGCATGCCGTTCGTGTTGAACCGCGGCGTATTGTCATCGTCGCTGCCGCCCGCGCGGGGCTGCGCCAAGATGAGCCACACCCAGCCGAACAGCCACCAGAAGTCTAGGGCCTGGACAAATTTGGCAGGGTCACCGTGCGACATCACCGCTCCAGTGACCGACCAGGCAATGGCTGTGACTACGGTGGCACCCACGAGTTGGGGAGATAGTTTCATCGGAAATTCACCTATTCTGTGTTACTCGTCGGTCCGGTTGCAGGTGACCCCGTAGGGGTTGCCGTATATGTCCGTGCTGCCGCACATCGGGGCGCCGTTGACGTTAACAATCGGGCCATGGTCTTCAGGGAAGTCCCAGCCGTCGTCATCGAAGTTGTAGTTGTAGCCCCCGCCCCCTGACAAGCGGACTCTCCCTATTGAAATCAGAACAAGCCAAGCCACGGAGAACAAAAGCCAGGTATCGCCGCAGACCGTGCCAAGCGAGGCGGTGCTTCCCTGCGAAAGTATGAGACAGGCCAGCGCCCAGCCGAGGCCGATAACCGCTGTAGCTTGTCCAACAGACACGATTGGGCCGGCGGTGGGCTCACCCGCCAGGGTAAAGGTTCCGTTCGGCGCTACGCCGGTACTCGGAGCTATCGGAGACAACGGTGGCACCAGGGCCGAAGCGTCCGAAGGAGGAGAGGCGTGCGGGCCGCCGGCATCCGCAGTGTGGGGGGCGTTCAAGAGTTTCATGCCAAATATCGCTACTAGCGCCGGCGTTATTCGGCGGACTCTGCTGGCTGTTGCGCGAGCCGCGGGAGCACAAGGTGGCACACTGCCACCACGGAAAAATAGGTGCCAAGGAACGGCTTCGACGCTGTCGCCAGCGTGAGGAGAAACAACACGCCCTGCGTTCCGATGGCGAACCATTTGACCTCGGCCCATCGCCCTTGTTTTTCCCAGTGGGGCCGGAAAAGGTGTAAGCCGATGGTGCCGCCACTCACGAGCAGCACGCCAAGGTCCCTGGCTGTCAGCATCGTAAACAATTTGGCAAATCCGAGTTCATCGCTGAAGGTGAGGGCAAGCAAAAACATCACAGCGCCGTAGCCGAGGGTAACCACGGCGACTTGCTGCCAGAAGGCGATGGAGGAACGCAATTTATCGAATGTTTTCACGGAATGTCGTCTATTAAGGGTCTTATATTGTGGTCGATGCGTTGGCTGGCGTATCCATAGAGAGTAATATTATAGCACCAAAAGGATAATGGGGCAACGGCACAGGCTTGGCTGGTGGCTAAATGCGAATACCGGCATTGGTGGTAGTAAAGCTTGGATTTGACGCGCCTGCCCTATGCACTGGGTGTCATCCTCAGCTCTGCGTGTGCGCTAGGACAGCACGCTTTTGGGTCTGAGGTGGCGCTGGTGCCGCTTAAAGCGGTGAACTCCGCTCTACGGCCGAAACGCCTGTCAGCCGCCGCGCCGTTTGCTTGTAGTAACGACCTGCAGCGTCTTTCCACGCCTTTCGGCATACCACTCGAGCGCGGTCGCGACAAGTGCCGCGGCGGACACCCCTTCGATTAGTGCGTGGCCCCGGATGGCCCGTACGAGCTTATTCGGGAGCAGCATCAAAAGCTGCTCCCACTCCCCCATATTTGTGCCGCGAGGCGCCGCCTTGGGCTGCGCAAACGCGAGCCCTGCGTTCTTGTCAGGGCGTTCGTCCAGAAACTCCTCAATCGCCGTTGCATAGGCGCGATTTAGCGAGACTTCCTCGACTGCGGCGAACAACCGGTACTTGGATTTCACCCCAACCCGGATTCGAACAGCCAAGCGCTCGGTGCGTTCATCAAAGTAGGACGGCCGTCCCCTTGGTCGCTTGGCGCGGACCACAACTGAAGGTTTGGCAGCCTTGGGCATGAGCAACTCTGCAATTTAATAGCACGTAGCGAAATCCTATACCAGTTCGGGCTGGAAGACAATTAGCACAATTAAAGAGGCCAAAGCAGACTCCGCACTCAGGGCATAAATATGCAACCGCTCGTTCGACGTGTTAACCGGTCGACCGACGTACCGCATGGCGACGTGTCGGTTGAACACCTCGGACGAGTTATATCATCGGGGGCTTGTCTTTTGTGCGGCACGGGTATGGCCACGGTCATCGCTATACATGATGTCTACAACGACAACAAGGACATCGTATGAATGAAGGGGCACCCGACCGCGAGCGGGAAATATGGCAACAAAGGGCGACTGAGTTGCTGCGAGACGCAGAGAACGCTACGAACTGCAGACACACTCGGATGACGGCTTGCTTCGACGCAATCTATCTTAAGCTTCTGCTCGTCGCAAGCGCGGCGGGCTCAACACGCAGTTCCGGGCAACGAGACCATCCGGAGCCGGGCGTAATCGTCGCCGGAGCCGCGGCGTGTGGGCTTGATGACGACGAGACTGGTGAGGTGCTCGAGCTGCGAGAGGCGGTCACGGCGCTGCGCTATGAGCCTGGCGCGCTACCCGGAAACCTGCTGCGCCTCCTGGCAATTGCCCGGCACCTCGTCAAGTCCGTAGGGCGGTAGGGAGGGCGCGCGGTAATTGGGTCAAGAGCGCTAACACACGTGATGAACGAGGAAGAGAAGGCGGCGGAGGACGCCGCGTGGCGCCAGCCGGGATTCTGGAACAAGCTCGTCGCAATAACCCTTGGCCACGGCGGGCTTACGGTACTCGCTGAGATTGAGTACCAACGCACTTTAGGGGGGCTGGACTATCTGGACCGGCTGAATGGCGTCGGACTGATGACGCTAATAGTCATCATTGGCACTCTGGGAACGCACGCGCTGCGCTCCAGATGCTTCGCACGAGACGAGTGGCGCGTATTGCAGCAAGCAGCGCTCTCGATGAATGGCCTTCTTGCGGTGCTCTCGTCGGCCATGGGGCAGCAGAATCTGGCGCTGATTTGCGTATTGGTTTTTGGGATTCATATCGTTATGCCAAGGTTCATGAAAGACTGAACCTAACCGAAAGCGCGGAGGTAGCCAGCGGTCAAGGTCACCTGCGCTGCAGGCTATGCCGCCGCTGGCGCGCTGCGAACTTGATTAAGGAATTTGCACTAGATTTAGGCCCCGCGTCGTCGCGGGGCCATTCTTCGCGGATAGGCCGTGCAAAGGCGCGAGCCGCGCTGGCGGTCAATGGGCCGTGCCGTCGCCCGTCCGGTCCCAAAGCGTACCGCGCCAATTACTAATAATGCCGTAATTGCTGCAGGCCGAGCAATGCCAGTGAACGGCTTGCGTGTCGTTGGCAACCGCCGCCTCGATGTGGCCAATACAGTGCTTACGCCCGGGGTCCCCCACGCAGCTGACCTTGGGCGGCGCTGACTGCGTGGCCGGCGGTGCAGTGGCGAGGGCAACGACAAGTGCCAGAAACTCCGCGAATCTTTTGGCCGGACCTTTCGCGGGGGCAATCCGACCGTCATTGGTCAGGTAATGCCGAAGGTCGGTGACAAACGACGCCATGGGAAGAAGAAGTCAGCGCAGCTGCGCGATGGCAGGATTGTAGCGGTACCCGGCGCGCAATTGTTGCGCCCCCGCCAGTGCCCAGAATGTGGACCAATTCGCCAACGACAGCCATCCACGTAGGGTGGGTACCCGGCAACGGGCGATAGCGCCTGATAGGTGGGCAAAAGGCAGGTCCACGACGCCACGCGCCTCGACTTGGCCAAATGCCGGCGAAGGCTGCGGCCAACTCAGAAAAAGAAACCTTGCTTTTTTATCTGTCAGCCCGCCACACGCAGCTTCACCGATTGCAAACAGAACCCCGGCTGCCATGTGGCAGCCGGGGGGAATAGCTCGCTTACTTACCGCAGATTGGACAGCCGCCGTCGGAATCGAGGGCGTCAATCCACTGGAAGAAATCAGACGCGAAGTAGGCGGAAGTCACGGGGCCACTCTCGAGGAATCTCGCCGTTAGTAATTCATGCCGGGGCATAGGCACGAGGTGCCGTATCGACTCAGCACGCAGCAGCGCGTGCTCCGAGCTGTTTGCGCCGACTACCGCGAGCACTTTGTCGCCGTTGTACTCGATTGCGTAAAGCGGTTCGCGAAAACCGCGTGTGGCCTTTTGCTGTATTTGGTTGACCATATTGTTGTCCTAAGTGCGAGAGCACGTCGCTCTCGTAGATGTATAGCGAATTTGTTTCTAGGGCATCGAGACGCTTTGCGCGCTTTAATTCGGCATGCGTTGTAGGCAACGGGCTCTGAGCAGAGGATGCAGGAAAAAGCAGAATCACTTCCTAGACAGCCAGAGGATTAGGGTCAGGAGTACGGACACGAGGATGGACGTCATGAGAGGAAAGTGGAAAGTGAAATTCTCGCGCTCGATAGTGATATCCCCGGGCAACCTTCCCAAGGGTAGTTTCGAGAGCCAAGGCCAAAAGACCCCGGCTGCGAATAGCAATACGCCGAGAATTATGAGGAAGCGCTGCATTGTCAGCGTGATGCCGTAGAGCGTGGAACGACCGTCTGCGAGCGATGTGCACCTGTGCCCCACGCTCGCGAGTGGTCAAAGTGTCAATTACAGGAGATTAACGTAAATCGTGCCGCCCGTCGCGGCCGCCGTCCCATACATGCACCAAGTTAGCGCGCACAAGGGCCTTTGTCGCCGACTGCCGCCGGCAGTCGTTGCGTGCCAGGCGAAAGTAGCGCGCGACATACAGTACGCAAGCCAGGGCGAATACGTGCTAACCGAGAAACCCGCCAAAGGGAAATTCCCAGAACTTTGTGCGAATTGCTCACGGTCCCTTAATGCGCTTCCCCAAGACGCCTGCAGTTGCACAAAACCCCCCATAGCTTCATTGGCGGGTTTGGCGTGGCGCGGTCCCAAGGGGACAAGTCACGCTGCCTTTGCTGTTAAGCACGTAGGGTAGTGGCCACTAGGTTCTCGCGCGTGGCACGACGCTAGCGGACGGTATCTCCAAACGGCGGCGGTGACGTGCGAGGCAAACCCGCCAAAGGGAAATGCCAAGAACTGCTGCAAATAGCCTGCGGTTCTTCGAAGGCGCCCGCCCGAGCACTATACATCCTCAAACCGCCACACAGTCTTCATGGCGCTTTTGGTGGGGCGAAGCCTGGAAGGCGAGACCCACTGCTTTGGCCATTTTGGGTTGCAGTTCTATCGAGGAAACAGATGCGGGTGCGCCGCCACTAGAGGCGCGCCCTTTTCTCTCCTTGTAAGGTCTTAGAACGGAATTTAAAGCCAAGTCTAACCATATGACAGAACAGGGTAATACTGAATAGCAGCGTTTCCGTTATTCCCTGGAAACGTTTCCGTTATTCCCTTCGCGTTGCTGTTATTCCCCTTTTTTGTCAGGCGAGAAGCGAGTTACCACAGAGAAGGCTCCATCGAGGCTGACGTCCCAGTGGTCAAGCTCGCCGAGCTCCTGAAGCGCGGCACGAAGCGTAAATCGGCGCTTGCGAAGTGCAATGGGAGTCGGTATGCCGGCCCACAAATGCGAGGCCAGCGAGTCCAGCCCGACGCGCTGGGTAGCGCCCGGGCGAAGCGTAGCGCTCAAGCGGGCGTGCAACGCTTTGGCGCAGTCGGTGGCCAGGTCGCGTCGCTCCTCCAATGAAATTCGGACAAACTGGTTGCCGAGCATCGCATTCGTGAGTCGCCAATTCAGTGCGATAAAAAATTGCTTGTCGTTGCCGTAAATGAAAGAGAGCACACGGGTCGATGTTTCCTCGGTGTCCTTCTTTACCCAAATGGTGATTTCCGCGAGTCGCTTCAACGAACCGAACAGAGATTTCCGACTCATTCCACCCTGTGTGCCTTTCTTGGCGGCGCCAGCCAAGTCTTGCCATCTCCCACAGACGAGGGCAACGGGCTGGCCGGTGATGGCTCCCTCCAGATTCAACATCGCCCTGAGCGACTGCCCGTGTGTGTGCGACGTATCGGTGTCGAGAATCTGCTTTTGCATCCCTGCCAAGGCAACAGCGGCGTAAAGGACCGACTGGTCGCCAATTGTCGGCGCCTGGCGGGCACTCCAATGCAGTTGATAGCCATTGAATTCCTGGCGTACGTCGAGCGTGGGAAGGTGCTTTTTTTTCTTCCGGTCGCGAATGAGGAAGATATCCATGAGCGGCATCGCCGGCTCAAGCATCACGAAGTAGGGCAGAAATGGTTGAATAAGCTTAGACATGTGCCCACTCGCGCTTCGGTTTTCCCTTCCCCTTCTGACCGGCCTGGACCGCGTCAAATTCGGAGACCTTGACCAGTACCCCTCCTTTCTGACGCCGCATCCAAATTGCCGGAGAGGGCGGGGCATAGTTCAATTTGGAGAGTACTAGGCGAAGATAGAGACGCCGGTCGTCCTTGACCTGCAGGACCTCGGCTTCCTTTTCGCTCATGGCGACCAGGTTGGCCTGCCACCGGGCGCCGTCTGGCAAGGCTGTCGACCCACGCGACGCGTGTTGCGAGCCTCCGTAGCCATTTAGGTCGGCCGCGCGGCTAGAGTGGTGTACCGCGATGACCGCAGCCCCCGTTGCCATCGCCAGCGACTCCAGCGCACAAACGACGCGAGTCATTGCACCCGAGTCGTTTTCATCGCCATCGTGCAAACGTCTGAGCGGGTCAAGTACGATGAGGCGTGCCCCTTCGCACACTTTCTTTAGCTCAACCAGGAGCGGGGTCTCTGAGCCATTTCCATTAAGAAGTTGGGGCGATTGCCCAGCGAAAGGGTAAATGACGAGGTTCTTCTGCAGCAGCGCTATAAGCTCAGCTCGGTTCGTTGACCCATACAGTTCGCCTTGGCCGGAGCCGGTTAGCGAATCAACGATGGCATGCAGACGCTGGGAGACTAGCGGCGAAGTTTCCTCTCCAGCAAGCATGTAAGCTTTGGCCGGGTCCCCAGACCTTGGGAATACGCCGCCGGCAGGTGGCAGGCCTGCCGCCATTGCAGTGCAAAGCTCCAAGGCAAAGAAGGATTTGCCTGTGCCTCCAGGAGCATTGAGGTTGCCGAGTGAGCCTGCGTACAGGCCGGGGTACACCTGCTCCGGCATCTTCGGCGGTGAGGCCAATGTCGATGCGATATCCAGCGGTGTCAGCTTCATGACTGACTCCCATCTTGCTGGATATGCGCGGCCAGCCAGGCCTCTACGTCAGCAACACGCCAGCGAAGCAGGCGGCTGCCAGGGATGCAAAGACGCGGTGGAACCCCTGCAGGGTTTCGTTTCAGGTCTTTGCGGATGGTTTCTGGGCTGCGCCCCAGCAGACGCGCGAGCTCCTCGATGCATAGTAATTTCTTCATAGCTACTCCCCAGTGATGCTTTGGTCGGGAGCCAGCTTTTCTAGACGCTATTTTGTTGCAGCGACCAGGAGCGGACTCTAGCTGCCCCTACAGGGCATCAATGGGTGTAGCCAGTGGTTTTATACGCGGTTACGGCGGTGTATTTTTGGTTTGCAGAGCTCTTGCTGCCGGCAAAACGACCTTCATGATATTTGTCAATCTGATGAATTCCGAGTTGGCGCATATTTAAACTCGTTCAAAGCGGTTTGACTCCTCCTCCCTAACTTTGGACGCCTTGGCCCAGCGCAAAACTGGGCCTTCTTTTTGTGCGTACGTGCAATCAAAATGAACAGCAAGCGGGGTAGGAGTGCCTGCGAGCACAGGAAAGGTGCTCTTTCAAATCCGCAGTAGTGACTCGCATTGAAGACAACAGGCAGCGCCAATTTGCGGTCAAGGCCGGCCAGCCGCGAAGTAGCGGCATTCTGATTGTTATAATGGTAGCTAATCTTTACCTTCCGACCAGTTTGAATTTGAACAATGACAACCATGGAGTAATTGCATGTCAAACATCGCTAAAGCACTGAGCCAGGAAATCACGAGGCTCGCTCGCAAAGAGGCGCGAAGTCTAGGTAGGCCTCTCTCCAAGGCATCCGCCCGATTTCGCACTGATATCGCTGCGTTAAAGAGAGAGAACGCGAAGTTGCACTCTGAAATCGTTCGGCTCCAGCGTCAGGCGTCCAAAGGTGGCGCTGCTCCGACCACCGAAGCTCCTGCCGAAAAGGTCCGATATTCTGCGGCGAGTGTGAAAGCACAGCGCAAGCGCCTGGGACTCTCAGCCGATGCCTTCGGCAAGATTATTGGCGTGACTGGTCACACCATTTTTTCGTGGGAGCAGGGAAAGTCGCGGCCGCGCAGCGCACAGTTAGTGGCCATCGCCGGGGTGCGGCGCATTGGAAAGACGGAAGCAAATGCGCGCCTGGAAGCGCTCCGCGTGAAGGCTCCCAAGGGGCGTAAGAAGAAAGGGTAGGGCGCTGCAAACAAGTCCTTCGTGACGCCAAGGGTAGTCGGGGTAGTTGCTGGCGACGCGAGGCGGGACTCGCGGAGGCTCCCGCCGCCGCGGTGGCGGGACCGGTGGCGGCAGTTTCTCCGGCGGCTCGGGCGGTGGAAACTGCGGAGGTAGGATGATGCCAGGAGGTTCCCGGTTGGGTGGTAACGGCGGAATGTCCGAGGGGACGCCCGGCAACTGCGCACGCACGACCAGTGTGCGTGCATATTGCATTCTTGCATTCGACGGGCGCATCGCACTAACCGATAGAATCAGGTGCCGATGTTCTGAATGACCTCGACGACATCTCGGCTGCGCATAACGTTGTCGCCCCACACCTGGTCGAACTCCGCTGCCAGGCGCTTGAGCGCGTCCGAGCCCAAGACGGCCCGCCCGCTCGCGAGGTTGTCGAGCTCATAGTACGCGTAGTGCACCGTTGCGTCCACATCGCTCCAGCCG
>Ga0307377_10003595_pt1 | contig 17376 bp, 19 predicted proteins | sample TR3MG_FD_202535 | JGI IMG/M metagenome (GOLD analysis project Ga0307377, IMG submission 202535) | Soil microbial communities from Risofladan, Vaasa, Finland - TR-3 | ecosystem: Environmental > Terrestrial > Soil > Coastal area > Acid sulfate soil | place: Finland: Risofladan, Vaasa | collected... | reverse complement strand
CAATGCCAAGGGTGTGCATCAATACCTGATGGTGAGTGGTGAGCCGATGTTCGACCCGTCCGGCCGGTATACCGGCTACCGCGGCATCGGCAAGGACGTGACCGATTCGATGCATATCGATCATGAATCTGCCCTGACACATTAGTTGGCTGTAAGCCGGGATACTTGACACCCGGGCAGGCAATCTCAACGATGGTTATCCGATTCTGTTACAAGGCGGCGCCAAAGATATTGATACTCCGCCCGGTCAGGCGATAAGGAATTGGCACTCAATCTCGTGTGCCTTATCTCAAGTCGGGGATGTTCCGGTAACGGGTCAGGTTCGACGGTAAAAGATCAACTCGTTTTTTGATCTTCGATACAATAAATAAACATGCGTGGACCAGCCCAGAACAAGTCCCAACAGCAATGCGAAAAATATCAACAACGCGCTTGATATTGAAGCTTGCCAGAACAGGAAGCGAACCTCGACCACGGCAACATTTTGCGCGATAAAGATCACCGCCATGCCCGACAGTGCCAGTACCAGTGCCAGTTTGGAATTAATCATGTGGTTCCCCTCATGCATGGTTAAATCGGTCGTCGTGACGGATGATCCCGGCAGTGTGACCAGCCGGTCTACTTGAAGGCGGATCGGGCAGCTTCCACACCGGTCTTGAGCTCATCCCAGATATTGTCTGCTGTTACCTTGACCTGATCCCATGCCGCGCCGCTGGCCTTGCCCAGTTCCTGCATTTTTGCGGATGCCGCAGACTGTTTGGCGCGCAGCTCACCCAGTTGCCTGGCACGCTGGACCTTGATGTCGGCGCCGGCACTCTCCACCTTGGCTTCCAGCAGGTTTATCTGGGCGTCCCATTCCTTCAGTTGTGCTGCCAATTTTTGCTGGTAAGCTTTCTGGATTTCCATGGTCTGCTCCTGCACGGGTTGATGACAATTACATCTCATTGATTCGACTTTACCGCCAGGCGGTTTTCAACATCATTAACGCCGGCCACCGCACTCGCCAGTTCCCTGGCCCGGTTGCTGATCGACTGGGAATCAACCGAACCGCTCAGTGTCACCACGCCCTTTACGGTATCGACACTGACTTGCAGCGTTTTGATGCCGGGTTCGGCAAAAATGGCCGCTTTGACCTTGCTGGTAATCTCGGCATCATCAATGGCCACGCCGGCTTTTGCTGTCTGCGCACCCAATTTGTCACCGACATGATCGGCGGCTGAACCTATTTTCTCACCGACCTTGTCGACAGTCTGGTCTATCTTCCTACCGGCAGTCTCTGCCGGTCCAGGCTTGTCGCAAGCGGCAAGACCAACCACCACCAGCAGCGAAACGCCGATCAATTTTATATTTTCAGTGACTTTCATATTGATTTCTCCCAATGGTTCATAGCTATTGCCGAAAGACGACGACCGTTACTTGACCTGAATCCCGTCCCTGACCAACGTTACGCCGTCGATGTAACGTGCCAGTTCAGTCGCCGTATTTTCGGCGGCATCGGAATTGACGAAGCCGGTCAACAGCACAACGCCTTTGGAAGTTTCGACCTCGATCCGGGCAGATTTCAGCGTGGGTTCGTTATTGATCGCCTTGATCACTTTGCCGGTGATGACATCGTCTGCACTGGCCTCCTTGGCTCCCTGCTTCGACGCGGTTGATGCGCAGCCGAGCATGGAGGCCATGCCCATGGCGAGGATGAAGGTGGCGATTCGTTTGTATCCCGTAGTAAGTTTCATGTTACTGCTCCTTGTATAAGGTAAATCATGGTCAATCCTGATCCGTCAGTTGCAATCCTCGTGTGCCTTCGCTACGCCTTGCCGGGCGCATCGAAGGACATTCACATTTCAACTGACGGATACACGATTGAATTAAATTTCCAACCAAGCCCGATGCGACTGCGGACTGCAACGCATCATTTGGCTGGCCGTGTACCGGTAACGTCGACTTCCACGCGGCGATCAGGTGCCAGGCAGGCGACCAGTTTCTTGGTCACTTTATGGCCTTTGCACTCACCGGGCTTGGTCAAGGGATTTGATTCGCCTGCTCCCCTGGCCGAGATCTTGTTGGCCGGTATCCCTGCGGATGCCACCAGATAGTCCTTGACCGCGTCAGCGCGGCGCAGCGAAAGCTTCATGTTGGCAGCGTGCGAACCGATCCGGTCGGTGTTTCCTGTTACCGTGATGGTCCGATAGTTAGCACCCTTCAGATTGGCTGCAAACTTGTCGAGGGCACGTTTGCCGGTAGGCTTGATGGTAGACTTGCCGAATCCAAACAGTGCATCTGCGCCGGAATCCACCGAGAAAACCACCTTGGTGACATAGACGACCTCCGCTGGCGGAGCCGGTGGGGCCGGGGTGTGAACAACCACAATCTCGCGTTCCGGCATCATCACTTTTTCGACAGGAGCCGGCTTGCGCTGATCGAAGCGATAGACCAGGCCGACCGAGTACATGTTGATGTCGCCTTTGTTGTCCACCGCATCATTGATCCGGTAGCGTTCCGCCTCGACGCGCATGCCCAAGGACCGGTTGAAATCATATTGCAGTCCCAGACCGGCTTTGTAGTTTGCAACATCCTTGCTGGGGTTCGATATCGTTGGCACGGGAACAGCTCCACTGCTGGAGAATTCGTCCTTGGCCTGCGCGTACTGCAAACCCAACCGGCCAAACACGGAAAACTTGTCAGCAAGGGGAAGCATGCCGACCGCATCGATATTCAAGCCCTGAAGCTTGATATTCCCGGTCAGTGATCCGGCCGGTACCGTGGTCGCCGTATAACCGAACTTGCCCAGATTGAAGTAACCGCCTTCAACGGCAAAATTCTTGTTGAACTGGTACCCGGCAAAAAGCTTGTAGGCGGTGTCACTGTTGTTATCGCTGATAGAGACCGAACCCGGCAGCTGGGCGGTGATCCGCGCATCGTCGATTTTGGCTCTCGATTGGCCGATATTGCCGCCCAGATACCAGAATGCATCATCCGCCATCGCGGATGGGCTGCTCATTACAGCGCACCCCACCAGACCCAGCGTACCTACTGTTCTTGCTACTTTCTTCATTTTATTCATGTTGTTCATGTCGTTCTCCAAAATAATTTGGTGCAAATCATCGAGTGCCGCCCATTACGGGGCAGGGACGTTAACAGTGCTGGGGGTTCCGTTCAAAGCAATCGTGCCGGCTGTGATCGCTCCGGCCAATATCCGGCCGTTGATCGTGGCGCCACCTGAAGAAGTAGCATCTCTGCCGGTCACCAGGGTTCCATTGAAGGTCTGGGTTCCGGTGCTGATAGCGATAGTCGCATCCTGAGTAGGGACCCAGAACACATTCTTGGCTTGTGCACCGCCAGTCAGCGTGACATCAGCATTCACAGTCAGCGAAGAACCGACCTGGAACACCCAGACGGCATTAGCGTTGCCTCCCGCATCGAGAACAAGATGTGCCCCAACCAGCATCGTGCTGCCGGAACAATAGACGCCCGGTGGGATACCTGTAGGGTAAACATACAACCCACCCAGATCAGCAGTACCCACGTTTGTTGTACATGCCAGACCTTTGGCGTTGTTATACGCGGCCAGCAGGTCGTTTCTGGCCTGGTGTGACACGGTGTCATTGATGTGTAGCGCGCCGTTTATCACTGCTGGCGGGAATCCGGTTATTGAAGTGCCCGGCTCCAACGAAACATCTCCATTTATAATGGAAGCACTTGCGGCAGTGACTGCGGCGGTTGCCATGAGTCCGAAAGAGCCGGCAGAACCAAGCGCTATTGCACCGGGTGCGAGGCCGGTACCTGTGGTAAAGGTCCATGGATTCGGTTTGGCTCCGGCTACCAATGCCAGTCCTGTCAGGTCCTTGGCGCCGGTCGTCACTGTGGCGACATAGGTGGTGCTGGCTTGTAGATTGCTTGACGGTGTAAAGGTCGCAATATCGGACGATGGATCATATGCGTATGCCCCGGGTATTGTTCCCACTACGCCGCTTTGTGCAACCGTAAAAGTTGTATTGTTGATCGTTGACGGGTCCATCGCTACGCCGGTCGTTGCTTCGCTGAACGTTGCGTTGACGGTGCTGTTGATCGCTACCCCTGTGGCAAGATCAGCCGGGTTTTCAAGTGTTACTGTGGGATGGATGGTGTTTGCCGCTCCCGCAGTAAAGGTCCACACATAGTTGCTTGCTGCGGGCAAGGCGGCTTGATTACCTGCCAGTGCATTGCCTGCCAGGTCCTTGGCGCCAGTCGTGATCGTGGCGGTATAGAGATCACCGCTAATCAAATTAGCGCTGGGCTTAAAGTCCAAGGTTCTGCTGCCAACTGTGTAGCCGGGAGATCCCGAGGCTCCGGTTACTGGTACGCCGCTCTGTGCAAGCGTAAAAGTTGCCGCGCTGATCGTTGTCGGGTCCATATTCTCGGAGAAGGTTGCGGTGATCTTGGTGTTGGCCGGCACACTTGAAGCGGCATTGATAGGTATGGTAGCCGCCACTCTGGGGCGTGTCGTGTCAGCTGCGACAGTGGTTGCGCCATTGCCGCCATTGCCCAGGATAGGATCCTGACCACCGCATCCGGCCACAAGAGCAGTCAGCAGCAATACCATGAGCCACATCAACGGGTTGTAACCAGTCTGCGCGCGCAATTGGCTGCCGATGTTTGGCATCCTGAAGGAATGGCTGGTCGTTCCACCAGTGAAATTATCGAATCTGTTCATTTTGTTTCTCCTTTGTTATCTGATCCAGAAAACATCGATCCAATCGACCAAATTATTTCTGGTACTTGTTTTGATAAAGCCACTAATGAAACTATTGGTAGATCCTCTAGCCATCTGACAAGCCAGGCACAAGATGCCGGGAAAATCATTGGTCATATGTGAACCACAGTTTTTTCTGTTCCGATTCAAAACAAAATCAACCGGAACAACGGCACAATTCACAACAATTGCACTATTCCACTTCTGTCCAGATTGCTCCGTGCGTTAGCGCACATAAGGCAAATTATTTTTGAAATGGCTTTGGGGAATAAAAAAGGCCGTCTTGCGACGGCCTTTAGTTTGCTGCTTTACATCCTAAATACTGCTGCCTTACGGCTTTGTAATGGTGTCAGAGATCAAAGTAACGCTTGCTGTAACGCTTTGTCCCGCGAACAAGCTGCCGGTTATGTTGGCATTGGCACCCACAGCGATGGTTGCAGCATCGAATATATTTCCAATGAATATGGAGCTTCCTGCAATAGATGTGTTGCCAGCCACTCTCCAATAGACGTTCTTGGCCGATCCGACACCACCAACGAAGACGATGTTGCCGTTAGGAGCCGCGCCTACGGTAGTAAGGGTGCCGCTTATGTTGAAAATCCAGACTGCATTCGGGTCGCCCTGTGCATCAAGATAGAGAGTGCCTGTTGTTATTCCAACATTGGAACCTGTCTTGTAGACGCCCGGAGTAAGGGTCTGCCCGCCCAACTCTGTTGGGCAAACCTGAGTCGGTGCGCCCGGATTCGGGTCGGCCGCCAGGAAGTTATATGCAGTTGTCTCGTCGGTGCTGGCCTGAGTTAGCATCGCACCAGTAGTTGCCCATGGCGTTCCAATAGTTACCGTTGCATATTTCAAAGGATATGGGTATGGATTGGTATATCCAGATGGAGCAACAGTATTAGAGTCATCCGGCGCATAGGACAATGACGGATTACCTAACCACGTCAAACCTGTAAGCTCAACAAATCCTCCTGTTTTTGGGTCTGGGCTGTTGGTAAATCCTGTCATGCCCGAACGGGCTGTAGGCGTTATTCCTATGTCCCCATTGCTAATAGCAGAAGCGGTGGAGCCAGTTGTTGTGACTCCCGCGTAAGCCAGAATCACAAACCGGCCTGCCTCACCAAGGGTTGGTGCAGTCGGGTTTGCCGTTGTAGCCACGTTTACCGTGACGTTATAGGTCGCCGTTGAACCGTCTACAGCGATTACCCTGTAGGCCACCGGAACTGGAGCAACACCCGAAGCAGCGCTGAAGTCATTTTGCGTTATGCCGCTTTGCTGCGTTACTGCCGGCGCCGATCCTATCTTTACGATATTTCCCGTGGTCGTGAATGTTGCAACCAGAGCCGTCAGGTCTGTCGTTCCATTGGGCATGGTCACCAGTATGCCGAATGGCGATGCCGATCCGGTTATAGCAGTTGCAGTAGAAGCCGGAACTCCTGAAACACCAGCAAGCGAAAATGACGTAATGGCCTTGGATGAGCTCAGTGCCACGGTTACGCTGACGTTATAAGTCGCCGTTGTACCGTTGGCAGCGGTTACTGTGTATACCAGTGGAGTGGTGACTGAGTTGGTGAAGTCATTCGTCGGCGCTGCTCCGCTATTCTGCGTCACACCGCTAATCTTTACGCTTGAACCTGTGGTCGTGAATGTCGCAACCATAGCCGTCAAATCTGTCGTGCCGTACGGCATGGTCACCGCTATGGTTTTTGGTGTTGCCGATTCAGTTATAACAGTTCCTATGGAAGGCACTCCCGAAGCGGCAAGTGTGAATGTGGTAATCGCCTTGGCAGTGCTCGAGGACACGGTGATGAGCACGGTATAGGTAGCCCATGTGCCGTCGGCAGCGGTAACCTTGTAGGCCACCGGAACGCTGAAGTCATTCGGTGTTGTGCCGTTCACCTGTGTCACCAAGCCTACTGTTACGCTGGCCCCGCTGGTCGTGAATGTTGCATACAGGGGATTTACGTTGGTCCCGTACGGTACAGTCACATTGATGGTCTTCAGCGTTTCATTGATGATTCCGGTAGCTGAGCCCGGTGTTCCCGTTGTCCAGGCTAGCGAAAAGGCGGTAATGGACTTGGCTGAACTGGTTACAGTTCCGTTGCTGCCACCACCTCCTCCGCACCCCGCCACAAAGGCGACCGTTAGTAGCGCCATGAACCACATGAGTGGTTTTGTAAGGCTGTTGAATCTGTTCATTTTATTCTCCTAATATCTGATTCAGAAAAAAATCGATGTAACGTTCGTCTCATTGCTGTTACTTTTCAAAAGGTGCTACATCTATAATCTGCTATTGACCTGTTCCGCTGATATACGAGTCTCGGTTTATGGCCTGTTTCGATTAAAAACGGATCAACCGGAGTGAAGGCACAACTCACACCAGTTGCACTATTCCACTTCCGTCCACATCGCTCCGTGCGTTAGCGCACATAATGCAAATTATTTCTGAAATAGCTTTGTGGAATAAAGAAAGGCCGTCTCGCGACGGCCTTTTTGTTCTGCCTTATATCCTGCTTTTTCCTTACGGCTGGGTAACCGTAGTCGCATCAAGATTGACCGCTGTCTGCGACAACAGCCGGCCTTTTATCGACGCGAGATTGCCGAATGTGATCGATGTCTGACCCAGAATGATGCCCTCAAAGTGCGTGTTCGCCCCAATGGTTACCGCTCCGGTGGTTTGCCAGAACACGTTCTTGGCCTGTGCTCCGCCGATCAGAATGACATTTTTGGCAGCCGCCATGTTTAGCGTTCCGGCCACTTTGAATATCCACACATCCGTTGCGCTGCCACTGAGCGTGAGATCAGTTGGTATGGTGACAGCACCTCCCCATTCATAGACACCTGGGGCGAGGGTCAGGCTGGTCAGTGTTCCGCTGCCCACATTGGTGGTGGCGGCTGAGGTGGCGGTCCGTCCGGCAGCATCGGTGTATGCGGTCCCCATGTTGAGAACAGCCGTGCCCAGGTCAGCAGATGTTGTACCTCCGACCAGGTCGGCTGCGTACAGCTTGGAAGGTGCAACCACTTGAGCGGATGTAGCGTAGGTATCCGTGACGTCATATGTTTCTGACCATCCCGTCAGGTAAGTCCTGGCAGCGGGACTCACGCCGACATTCCCGGTGACAACGGAGGTTGGAACGGTAGCGACCCCGGTTTTTGCCAATACCGCAAAATAAGCGGCTTTTCCTAGCAGGACCGGTGCCGGGCCAGTCGCTACTGCGGTGCCCGTTGTAAAGCTCCATGTCTTGCTTGTAGCCAAGGCATTGCCGGCCAGATCCATGACGCCAGTCGTAATCGTGGCTGTATAGACAGTGCTGGCGGCAAGATCAGCGTCCGGATTGAAGGCCGCGCTGGTGCCCACGAATGTTACTGCGCCCTGAATATTTGTGGTTCCTTGCTTCAGGGTGAACATCGTGCTGTTGATCGTCGCTGCATCCATCGCCTCGCTGAAGTTGGCATTGATGTTTGCGTTGAGTGCAACACCAGTGGCCGTATCTGCAGGGAGGGTGGAGGTGATGGTGGGGGGAGTGATGTCTGTAGCTGAGCCGGCGGTAAAACTCCATGTCTTGGTTGCAGCCAAGGCATTGCCGGCCAGATCCTTGACTCCGGTGGTGATCGTCGCCTTGTATGTGAGACCGGCTGCAAGTGAACTTGTCGGCTTGAAGGTTGCAGTTGTGCCCACGTAGGTCACCGTACCCGCTACGGGCGTGGCTGCTTGTGACAGGGTAAAGCTCACGCCAGTGATCGTTGAAGGTTGCATCGATTCGCTAAAGTTGGCGGTGACACTTGTGTTGAGCGCGATACCCGTGGCCCCATCCACAGGAAATGTGAAGCTTACGACGGGCACGGTTGGGGTGGAAACGACCGAACTGCCTCCGCCACCGCTACTGCCACCACATCCCGCCACTAAGGCGGCAAGCAGGAATGCCATCAACCACGCCAGTGGTTTTGTGAGATTGTCGATTCTGTTCATTTTGTTCTCCTTGATTTAGGTAATTGCCTGCTGTGCTACGCCCATATTTACTGTTTGCTTGTATCGAAAATAAAAATATATGATCTTTAGTTTGTTCAGCTCCAAAACAAAACCAGAGCAACCGAAACGCTGGTACGTGGCGCACTGGTTGCAATATTGCACTTTCACGGAAGATGCTCAGTGCGCTAACGCACATTGGGGAAAATATTTGTGTGTGGAAGATTCAGAATCTGTTCACATTAATTTGGCGAGATTGTCCGGTTGCCTTGCTAAATGGGGCATATGCGACGTTTACGGACTTGATTTAGCAGTGAATTTGCACTTGGAAACGCCAATCCAAAGTGATGAGGGAAGATGCCCATAAGTGCAGGATCATCTGTGCCATACAACATTGCCGAAATTTCGCGTTATGAGCGCTAGCGCACAGAGCGTATCGCGGACGAAATGGAAAATCAGCGCAACATGTAACAACTAACCAATAATTTCCGGCACTTGTTGCGTTTTATTGCAGACATTGCGAGAAGTGACAAGCAAGATGGAGAACCAGACGATGGAATTTGACAAAGCAGCGGTTGATGTAGTGGAAGAGACTGATCGGCATGGCGAGTCCGGCCTAGACGCCGCCCTTGAAGAGATTGTCCCGGCCGTGGATCCCGCGGTGGTCACGATCGATGATGCCCCTTATCTGCGCATCAATGTGGCGGTCGGCTTGCTGGCATTCATCGCGATCGTTGCCGCACTGTACCTGGCGCGCGCTTTCTTTGTTCCCCTGTTGATCGGCATACTCGCGAGCTATGCGCTGAGTCCGGTGGTGGAGTGGATGAAGCGGCGTCACATCCCGCGTTCTTTGGCGGCGGCGCTGGTGCTGTTTACGCTGGTCGGCGGCATTTCCTGGATCGGGTTTTCGCTGAGCGATGATGCCACGGCAATGATCGAGAAGCTGCCGGATGCCGCGCGCAAGCTGCGGCTGAGCTTGAGCGAAGAACGCAGCCGCCCGACTGCGCTGCAGAACATGCAGGAAGCCGCCAAACAGATTGAGGGTGCCGCCGCCGATGCCGGCGCAAACACCGACGCAAAGCAGGGGAGGCACGTGGTTTCCACACGGGCAAACGCTCCATCCACCTGGTTGCGCGATTATGCGGTTACGCAGTCTGCACTGCTGTTCACGGTTGTCAGCCAGGCGCCGATTGTGTTGCTGCTCACCTATTTTTTGCTGGCCTCCGGTGCGCATTTTCGCCGCAAGCTGGTGCAGCTGGTCGGGCCTTCGCTGGTGCGCAAGAAGGATGCCGCACTGATACTCGATGAGATCGACGTGCAGATCCAGCGCTACCTGCTGACCATGATCATGTCGAATGCCCTGGTTGGCATCGGTATCTGGCTCGCGTTCAGGGCGCTTGGAATGGAGCATGCGGCAGTATGGGGAGTCGCCGCCAGTGTGCTGCACTTTATTCCCTATCTTGGCCCGGCCCTGGTCGCGTTCGCCAGCGGCGTGGCGGCGTTCATGCAGTTTGGATCGGTGCTGCAGGGACTCGCTGCGGCCGGCTTGTCGTTTCTGGTGGCAGGTGGTGTAGGATTCGTGTTCATGCCCTGGCTACAGAGCCGGTTTGCCGGCGTGAACTCTGCAGTGCTGTTCATTTCCCTGTTGTTCTTCGGCTGGCTGTGGGGCGTCTGGGGGCTGCTGCTCGGCGCGCCGCTGGTCGCCATCGCCAAGGTTATCTGTGACCGGGTCGATGTACTCAAGCCGGTCGGTGAACTGCTTGGTCGCTGATTGCCGTTGTTAGGGGGCGCAGGAAAGAAAGCTGCACTTTGTGCGGCAACGCACAGACAGAATCTTGGCCGGGGTAGATGATCTGTTACGTGAATCAGTATCTTGGTGGTGTGGCAGGACTCGTAAATTATCCAATAGAAAGGTGTTAATCATGCTCTTTACCATTGCAATTATTATGCTCGTCTTGTGGCTGCTGGGTTTGATTACTTCCAGAACCATGGGCGGTTTCATCCATATTCTGCTGGTGATCGCAATCGTGATAATTTTGATCAGATTGATCAACGGTTGACCCAACTCACCTGTGATAACCGCTTGTCACGTTTGAGTACCATTCATTCCAAATAAGGAGAAACAAATGAACATTATCAGCAAGTACGTGACCACAGCGTGTGCAATCGGCATCACGGTTGCGGCGCTATCCGGATGCGAGAAGGGTCCTGCGGAAAAAGCCGGGGCTGCAATCGACAATGCGGTAAATAAAACCGGACAGCAAGTCGACAAGGCCGGTGACAAGATCGGCGATGCGGTGGATAACGCCAAGAAATAATGCGGGTTGCCGGGAAGCGGTTAATAAGGTTTCAGGCAGGGCCTCTCTAAAAAATTGGAGAACAATATGAAACGGTTCTTGATCGCAGCGGCATTCGCCGCTACCACCATCAGCGCACCGGCCCTTGCTGCCGACGTTGGCGTCTTGGTCAGTGGCGGTCAACCCGGATTCTATGGCCTGCTGGACATCGGTAGCTTTCCGCCACCACAAGTGATCTACCGTCAGCCTAAAGTAGTCAAGCGCGGAATAACGGACCATCGTTTACCGGTCTATCCGCGCGTGTCTCCCGACCACGCCAGCCATGGGATCAAGCACTGCCGAGAGTACAACGCAAGCGGGGAGCGTGTTTTATTTGAACAGAACAGATAGTGCAAATGCGAGTATGTTCCCTTTTATCCAGAAGCAGCATCGTGATCGCCGGGAAAACGTTCGTGACGGGCACCGGAATGATCGGCGTGGCAATCAAAGTCATGATGATCAGGTCGGCAATCACGACCAAGTCGGTGATCACTGGGATCACAGGTGTGTTTAACTGAAATCAGAAGGAGTGAAAATGTCCGTTAGTACGATTTTATTGATCGTGGTGGTGTTGATGCTGATCGGTGCGATCCCGCTTTGGCCGCACAGCAGGTCGTGGGGCTATGGCCCGAGCGGGGGCATCGGGCTGGTGTTGATTGTCCTGTTGATCCTGTTGCTGATGGGGCGATTGTGACGGGATCGGGAAAAGTCACCGCAAGAGCCGTAGGTTCGCTGGTATCAAAACGAAATATTTTTTCAATTATTAAGGAGTTAAGTCATGAGCGCAAAAAAAATTGTTGTTAAGCATTCCGATATCGCAGATTCCAAGGAAAAGCTCATGGATGATTTGCGATTGGTGGTTGCGGATACCGAGGAGCTGTTGCGTGCTACCGCCAATCAGGCGGGTGAAGGCGTTGCTGTGGCCCGGGCTCGCATCCAGGAGAATTTGCAGGTAGTCAAGGGACGCATGGTTTCAGCAGAAGACGTTTTGATTGAACGTGCCCGCGATGCTGCAAAAGATGCTGATCGCTATGTGCGCGATAATCCCTGGCAAGCAGTCGGCGTATCGGCCTGCATCGGCGCGATTGTCGGCATGTTGATATCGAGGCGCTAGATCATGCCTGAATCAGGGGGGCTGATGGACTCGCTGAAACGGATGGCCGGCACCTTGCTGGTCATCTTTCAGGCGCGGCTCGAACTCTTGTCGATCGAGATGGAGGAGGAACGGCTGAACATCAAGCAAATGCTGCTTTACGCCAGCATCGCGCTGTTCTTCTTTGCTTTGGCCGCCATTATGCTGACGGCATTTGTCGTGGTGGTATTTTGGGACAGCTACCGCCTGCAGGTGTTGGCCGGCTTTATCGGGTTATATTTCGTCGCCGGAGCCCTTGCATGGAATGCATTGCACCGCGTGGCCAATCGGAAATCACAGCTGTTTTCCGCCAGCCTGGCCGCATTGGCCGATGATCGCGAACAGCTTGTTCCACCGCCATGAAACAACGACTCGCGGAACTGGCCGATCGCAGACTAAGGCTATTGGAAAAAATCGGGGCCCAGCGTAAAGAGGTCGCCGGGATTTTCGTGGAATTTCAGAAGCCCCTGGCCCTGGCTGACACGGGGTTAAAGGCGGCACGCTTTATGCGCAAGCATCCCGCATTGGTATCCGGCGGTTTTGCCGCGTTGCTGTCTATACGTGGTATGGGTATAGCCGGTTTGGCAAAGAAGGCTTGGCGCTTGATATACCTTTATCCTGCCGCCATTTCTTTGGGTTTGAAATACCTCTTTCCTGCTACTCGCCCTGATCACGAGGCGCGCAATGCCGGGGTTGATCATTCGCAGGAATGACGGGTGTTAAAAGCGTGAATTCTGAATTCCCTGGCGGGTTACCTTGATGTATGCCGCCGCCATGAGATGGATCAACTGGATCTTGCCGCTGATTATCATCATCGCATCGGCAATTCTGTGCCAGCAGATCATTTCCAATTCACTTTCAAACCAGCAGGACAAAAATGATTATGCGGAACTGAACAGTGTCAAATATGGACTGCTCAGCATCGACGAATGGAAACGCCAGGTTACCGGAATTCTTGCCGAGGAGATCAACAAGCTGTATTTGTCAAAGACGAATGAGCGGGTGTTGCACAAGCACATCGAAGTCCTGCTGAATACCCTGATCGATGATGTCGACAAAAAAATAAAGGAAGAAAACGCGGGTACGCCGGGCGGGGTAGTCACACAATCCTTCATCAATATTTTTGTCAATCTGGATGAGATTAAGAAAGGCATTCCCGAATATGCGGATGCCGTCATTCATGAGCTGACGAAACCAAAGTCCAAGCGCCAGATAAAGGCCCTGCTGAACAAAGAGCTTGATAAGTATTCTGACCAAACCTTTGATACGCAGGGCACACCTCGACTAAGCCTGATCTTGTTCAGGACAAATTCCGGGGATATCGAAGACGCGAGGGCGAAGCTGAAAGCGAAAATTGCAGTCCAGCATGCCCTGATCACCAGGGAGGCAAGCCTGCTGATCCTGTTGGCGGTTATTCTTTTTGCCCTGTCCGGTTTCAGCAAGCTGCCGCTGACCCCGTCCCGCTATATCTTTCTGCTTTTGTCCCTTGTCACACTGCTGATAACCGGCGTTACCACGCCCACCATCGATATGGAAGCCACCATATCGCAGATGAATTTCATGCTGATCGGGCATCCCATTCATTTTGAGAACCAAGTGTTGTATTTCCAGAGCAAAAGCATACTGGATGTATTCTGGATCATGATCACCCACAAGGATATCCAGATGAAACTGGTCGGGATCCTGCTGATCACCTTCAGTATCGTTTTCCCGCTGCTGAAAATAATCTCATCGCTGGGATATTATTTCAATTTTCGCAGGCTCAGGGATAACGCGGTGATCCGGTTCTTCGTGTTGAAATCCGGGAAATGGTCGATGGCCGATGTGATGGTGGTGGCGATATTCATGGCCTATATCGGATTCAACGGGATCATCAGCAGCCAGCTCGGTCATTTGCGCTCGGCAGACCAGGAGCTGGTGATCATGACCACGAATGCGACTGCCCTGCAGCCGGGGTTTTACCTGTTCCTGACTTACACCCTGCTGGCGTTGATTCTGACGGGATTCCTGACCAGAAAGCCTCAGGCATAAGAACGCAGGAACTCACAGGCAGATCTCAGACTTCCAACTGGTTGTGTATTTAGCAAGTGTCACTGGCATTCATATTAAGTGGGCAGATAGATACCGTACGATTCTAGGTCTGCAGTAATTTCAATACAATATTTGTATTGCATCTATCCATAGCGGCATGGCTGTCTCGAACACTACGTCTTCTAAAGCTGCAATGAATAAGGCCGTCTTTCGACGGCCTTTTGTTTAATGCCTTATATTTTCAATATACAGAATGCGTTACGGAACTGTAACAGTATTAGTCCCGTCAAGCGTGACAGCTGTCTGTGCCTGCAGCCGGCCTTTTACCGTTGCACCAGTCCCCAAGGTGATCGCTGTTTTATCCATCAAAATTCCATCGAATTGTGCGGTGGTTCCGATGGTTGTGGCTCCGGTAACCACCCAGAAAATGTTCTGGGGCAGTACGCCTCCGGACAGAATCAGCTTCTTACCATTACTCTGTTGAAGAGTTCCATTTACCTGAAAAATAAAGACATCGGTTGCTGAACCACTGATCGTGTTATCCCCAGTCAGGGAAACATTGCTGTTCCAAGTCCAGGTGCCGGGAGTGAAGGTTTGCCCCGTAACAGTTCCAGCGCCCAAATCAAGATTGGGTGCAGCACTTGCTGGCGTTACTGCAATAGCGGCGTCGTACGCAGTGACTTTGTCGGTTTGCGCCGCGGTCATTTTGGCAGGAGTCGTACCGGCACTACTTGCTTGTCCACCCGTATAGTCTGGTGCGTATATCCGTCCAGTCACCTGAGCGGATGTCGAAAAGTCATTTGTGGCATCCACTGTTAATGCAAGGCCTGTTATCGCGGCAGAAGAGTTCGGGCTAATACCCAAATCCCCAGTGATAGCAGATGTTGGCGAGTTTGTGATTGCTGTGTTTGCCAGAATCACATAAGTGGCTGTCGATCCCAAGGGAATACAACCCGCTCCCGAACAGACCGCCCCCGTTGGGCCCGGACCCTGAACTACGGTGCCGCCACCGCTGCTACCACCACAGCCTGCCAGAATGGCGGCGAGCAGTAATGTTGAGGTGAACACGATTGGTTTTTTGATACTTTGAAATTTGTTCATTTTCTTCTCCTGATAATTGATCCAGAAATGCATCGGTGCAATCGACTGACCTATTGCTGGCATTTGTTCGGGTGTGCTACGCCATGACCAATGTTGATATGTGCGAGCCTCGGTGTGGTCTGTTTAAAACACAAAAATAAATCAACCGGAACCAAGGCAATTTGTCACCCCGCAGTAGCACTATCCCGCTTTTGCCAAGATGGTTCCGTGCGCTGGCGCACACAAATAAATTTATATTGAAGGGCAGGGGGAATATTGAGATACAAAAGCTATAAACTGCTTTGATGTGTATTGCTGGCGTTTATGCGCCGATCATGTATTGGCAGATCCCAAAGCATCATGTAAAGCATCGGTTGCTTTTGTACTACTCGATATCATCTTGATTCATCAAGCAGCATTTCCAGGTTGATGCTGAGCGCAGGGCTGATGTGGTACTGCCTGTCTCTGGGGAAATGCAGTTGCGGGCTCAAATTAAAGTACAGCCATTGCTGGTGCATGCGGTAGCGGTACAACACCAGCACAACAAAATCCGTCATCTGATATTGCGGGTTGCTGATTCCGGTCGCATACGTCTGGTACAGCAAAGCGGTACGATCATTCACGGTGTGAAAAATCGACAGCGCCTCGCTCATGTCGAAATTCTGCGTGTCGTTCAGCCAGGTGACGATGCTGGAGGAACGAAACAGCAGCGGGGGGCTGATGATGTGATCCAGGTCCAACTGACTGGTCTCACCCGCACCGAGGGTATTGAACCAATATACGGATTGCGTCGCTTTCAGCTGCCATTCGCTCAGCGGATAGGTAAAGCTGGCCCTGGACCGTACAAAGGGCTTGGGCGGGATTGGAAATTTTATTCCCCAGTCAGTATGAAAATTCCATACTTTGTTTTCCGGTGTCGAAACGCGTGCAGCAAGGGCAAGGCTTCCGGGTACCGCTACCTTGTTGGTATTCAAGGCCGTACCCTGTGTTGGAATCAGACCTGGTATTGGCCGATCCGTAATATTGGCCTCGGGGTTTGTTTCCAGCAACAGATGCAATCGTCCCTCGGTCACCGGCAATCTCAGATTCGCCCTGGCTGCAAAATCGAACTTGTGATCACTCCCATGTCCATTCAGTTTGGTAAGATCCAGTTGAACCACCGTGCCGTTGCTCTCCTGGTAATGGCGATCACCACCAAAGAAGCGATCGAGATAGCTGGCAAAACTGGTAATCTTGCCGGACATATAATCTCGCGATGATTCCAGGGAATCGAAGCTGTCGTGTTTTGATGTCTGGGGCGCAGTTTGCGGTGTCAGCAAGACAGGTTGTGGAGCCGATGTGGCAGGCTGAGTTGCCAATGGTGCAGACTGTGCTGAAATTGGATCAGGCTGTTCCGCGCCAAGCAGCTCTATCGGATAAAGAAGCATGATAGTCAGAGGCAGGCCCGATAATAGCCCTGGATAACGGATGAACTTATGCTCGATGGAAGACATGGCCAAGTTCAATGTTGGGCACTAATTGAGCGATCTGGCGACACGGAAGCCGAAGCTGCTGAAACGTAACCCGGGGTCGCTCTTGTAACGTACCGCGGCGCGCATGTCCCTTGGTGAATTGTTCCACGAACCGCCGCGCAACAAGCGTTTATCTCCACCGCCTAGCCAGGCACTGCCGTCAATCGGCGCGCCCTGATAGTTAACGTGGTAAATGTCCCCGGTCCATTCCCATACATTTCCCAACATGTCATACAATTTGAATGCATTGGGTTTGAAGTGGCCGACCGGTGCGGTATAAGCAAAACCGTCTGTGCAGTCATGCACTGACCAGGATGTTGCGCTGTCTATCGTTGCTTGTGCGGTTTTGTCCGCACCATTCGCATAGGCGCAGGCATCATCGGGGTTGCTTCCCCAGTAACGAGCGGTGCCGGTGCCAGCGCGGGCAGCGTATTCCCATTCGGCCTCTGTCGGCAAGCGATACTTTTTGCCTGTCCTATGTGACAACCATTTCACATAGGCTTGGGCATCGTTCCAGTTGATGCAGACGACAGGATCGTTGTCGTGTTGCGGGAAGCCCGGCTCGCGCCAGCTGCCTTTACGCTCTTCAA
>Ga0307377_10003594_pt1 | contig 17379 bp, 24 predicted proteins | sample TR3MG_FD_202535 | JGI IMG/M metagenome (GOLD analysis project Ga0307377, IMG submission 202535) | Soil microbial communities from Risofladan, Vaasa, Finland - TR-3 | ecosystem: Environmental > Terrestrial > Soil > Coastal area > Acid sulfate soil | place: Finland: Risofladan, Vaasa | collected... | reverse complement strand
ATAGATTTTTTTTGGACAAGAACCCGCAGGAGAAATCGGAGAAGCATTCTCAATCTCAAAGTTCCACGCATCCCCCATTAATTTGATATTTCTCCCTCTTCTAATCATTCTAATAGCTTCTTTATACCCATCTTCCGAAGGTTTCCATCCTCTTGTGAAATGATAGAATGGAAAAGATGCAGAATTCCATTGATCAGATGATGCTATAGACTTAATATGTGCAATAGAACCTTCATGTATTATTTCATCCGCCTGAAGATAATAGACCCATGTCTTTGTGGCTTTTGCTATAGCTCTTTCAGATACTTTTGTTATCACTTCTCCATGATAGGATTTCTCTTCCCACCTATCTTGATAAAGAAGTATGGGTAATTTCTTTTTGTATTTATTTTTGAAACGCATCAAATAGTGCAAAGTATCATCATCAGAATAACCATCGCTGATAATAAGTTCATTTGCAAACGGAAGACATGATTGAAGAGATTCCCAGAAGCAATATCCATTCTTAATCCCATTCTTAATAATAAAGGCCACGGAAATAGACATTAATTCAATTCCTCTATTTTCAATTGTAAAATGCTGGACTTTCTAAAAATTCTATTATTGTAAGTGTAAGTGGAACGGTTGCTTAATACAAACCATTTTTTAATCTTATCTATATTCCATATGTTAAAACAATTAATAATAGGACCAGTGGCAATCCCTATAATATATTCAACATTAGTAGATACATTCCCTATCTGTAATAAGTTCAATTTATAATCTAAGGTACATGGAATATCACTAAAAATCGTTTTGCTGGTTGTAATAATCTTAAATCGTTCTTTCAACTCTTCTATCTTGGTATTAAAATCTCCACTTTTATATTTGTACTGTCCGCTTAGAGGTTTTGAATTTATTAACAAAATATCAAAATTTCTCAAGTCTTTGTGTGCAGTTTCTAAAATCAATTTGTTATCAATTAAAGTAGCATTCTTGCCGGGAATGGGATTTTCTAAACCTATATGATCTGAAACCATTTGAAAAAATGCATCGTATCTTTCATTGAGCAAATTGATTCTGCCTGCTTTACCTACTGTACCTATCGTTCGACCATTATATTTAGACGCAGCCCATCCTCCCAAAGTATCCTTATGACGCTCTCTAAATGGACGTAATATTATTCTGTCTGAAAATTCATTTATTTGAGTCTGTATCTCTCCAAAATATTTTTTCCCTATATAATATTGAATTCTGACATCATCGTATTTTTCACATAACTTTCTCAAATAATGAACGAAAAAAACAGAATCACCCAAGTGAGCTTCATTATGAAATTCAAATTTTTTCATACCTACTTATTATACAGAAAAAGGCGTAGTATTTAAGTAAAATACTACGCCTTTAGTGAAATACAAGGAGATCTCCTAGGATGGACGAAAGTGGTCTCTATTCGACAACTTAATTTGAAGTATCATTACCATGTTCTTCTTCAAATTTTTTATCAAACTCATCATTAACCCTAAATTCCATACGCAAATCAATACAAACGTTATGTAACAGGGCATCTAAATCAATAAAGTCACTATCGGGATGTGCCTTCGAATAACGACTAGCCAAAACTATTTCTTCACTTCCATTTTTCGCTTTATTCCAATTATCAAAAGCCTCCACACCTTGTTCATGCAATATACCATATAACATCTTATTTATTTCACACAAACTCAATTCAGCCATGATATCAGACGTATCAAGACATCCTGCTTTTTTAAATTCAACATCCAAACAAGCATCAAGGTATTTTACAACCTCATCAAGTCGTTCTGGATAAGCATAAGGAGATTGTCGGATCGCCCATTTTGCCAATGCCGCCGTAATATCATGCTTGAAAACCCAATGCCTTTTTGTCCACTCAGGATCATTGGTAAGTCTCTGATATGTTTTGGGACAATTATTAAGGACATTCTCCAACTCATTCATACAAGCAGGATTTACAAACCCATCCTCTGTCAAAAGTGGTTCATTCAGCATTTCCATGTCATCTGTATTATCTGTCATAATTCCTTCTTTTTTCTTTCCCAAAGCCAGTCATAAACTTCTTTAGAGTTCAACTTAAAATCATTTTTGGGAAGCCTAGAGATGACGTCAAACTTAAAATCCTGATAATACTTTGAGGCCTCTTCTTTACTAGTAGCCATAAGTAAAATAGCTAATGCCAACTGGGCCGGGCCGCTCCCTCCATAAGACCACATGAAACCATCGGGACTATGATTTCTTACCTTTTGAGATCTTTTAGGAGACAGAGGTTGTCCATCAATACTCACTTCTCTTGTCTGCCAATTTCCATTAATGATACTATCTTTATTCATAATGCCCCTTACGGATGAACTGATAAAACTGATTGAATATCATGAACATCTATAACCTCATAATCCAGTTCTTCCAAAACGTCTTCAACTTCTTCAACGCAACCATATCGATCCAAAGTACAAATTACTATCTCTGTTATCGACCTAGTAATCTTTGCTTTTACTCGTCTTGGTTTTGGATTTGGTTTTGGATTCATAATAAACAATCACAAATTATTCTACAATCCAAGTGCTTCTTTTTGCTTCTTCCATATCTTATGTTCAACCTGAGCCAACTTAACATCGTCTTTGGGAGAAAGTTTTAATTCTATTCTTACATCAACAATGGCATCATGTATAGCTCTGTACATTTCCTGTCTTCGTTTATCACTAATTCTCATGATTATCCTTTCAAAATTGGTGGGGGAGACGGGACGCAACCCCCGCATCCATCATTTATCAGACGATTGCTCCCGTCACACTCACCGTAGAACCGCATGCATCGTTCTATAGTTACCATGCATTTGAGCTACTCCCCATTAAATTATCCTTTCATACCTTGTGGAATCTTTCTTTGCCAAGGCTCATCCCCATACAATTCTGGATAAACCTTGTACTCAAGCCTATTCAAAAGAGCAGCATAACGAGGATTCATTGGAACACAAACACTATAATTAGGCCTAAATGGTTTTTTCCCAGTAACCCTGTCAAAAAACCCCTTCCAATATGCCGTCATGAGTTTTTGTTGCTTCGCATCTAATTTAACTAGCGGCATTTTGTTATCCTTTCAAGCAAATCACCACTTCTTTTTTCGTTCAACAGCCATACGAACCATCCAAGGCATAAAACTTCCCTTAATGCTAACCATTTCCTTCTGCTCTTCCATGACCAGATCCACATCCTTATAAGCGTCCTTACATTCATCTAGTCCACCACCGATTAACTCTATACCTTTAGACTCTAAGTCCTTTTTCATGGCACTTAAGGTAAACGTCTCTTTGGCTTGTTTCCGACTCATCATACGACCAGTTCCATGCGAAGATGAGTTCAAAGAGTCTTTACAACCCTTACCCTCAACAAGATAGGCTGGGGTTGACATTGAACTAGGTATAATACCCATTACTCCACAATCTGCCGGAGTTGCACCTTTCCTATGGATAATTACCTCTTTCAACTCTCCACCAACTTCAATTGTATCTTTCCAGGCAAAGTTGTGATGATTCGAATAGTCAACTTTTACTCTGCATCGAATCCCTTTTACTATACGTCTGTGAATAATATTATGACAAGCTTTAGCATAATCGCCAGCAAGATTCATAGCTTCCCAATACTCTTGTCCATCTTCATCATCCATAGACAACCAAGCTAAATGTTGAGCAACTTTAGGCAACTTGCATTTCTCTGTGGCTAATGACGTATATAATTTAGCAATATCATATCCGAAACCCCTAGATCCAGAATGTGACAATACGGCAAGCCATTCCCCGTCAATTCCATCTATTTTAGCTTTTCCATATTCCACAAAATGATTGCCCGATCCGCTACTACCTAGAGCAGACAAAGCCTTCCCTTTGAGATTTTTAATAGAGGGAATGTTGAAACGGTCATCGTCCATTATGGAGTCATTATTTCCCCCATCTTGTTCGCACCCGGTACCGAAAAATGTATTATTCATCAATACATTCCTAAGCTTACCTCTCATACCTTCCATACAACTAGCTTCAACATCTGTAACCGTCAAATGCATTCGGCATGCAATATCAAAACCCACGGCATATGGAATTACAACGTTATCTGTAGCCAAAACCCCACCAATTGGAAGTCCATATCCCTGGTGACCGTCTGGCATAATTGCAGCTTGAACAGAAACAGGCAACTTAGAAGCTATTTCAATTTGGTTGAGCGCACCATCCTCGATAAGGTGTCCACCGTAAATTTTGATAGGACATCCCTTTTCGTTTAACTGAATGATTTTGTTTTCTGGGGGCATTAGCAATTTTGCAGCGTCTCCCCAATCAGAATCTCCCAAATAAGACGAGGGATCTTTCATGATCGATTTGACAATATTTTTAGCTTGCTTTCTATGAAGATCAAGCCTAGAAATAGTATCCATCAAGACCGAATACACAGGCCCTGGTTTTAATCCCCATTTTTGTAATTCTTTTCCATCTATTTTCATAAAACTTAGTATATACTAAAATATTTAAAAATCAAGCATTATTTTCTTATATATTTGCCCTTCGCAAAATGAGTTTTTACTTAGTTGTTCTCTAACTTAATTCCTAATTTGATTATGAACTCGCTCTCTAACTTGAATCCCAACTTGATTGCAAACCCGATCCCAAATTTGATCCCAAATTTGATTGGCAGCTTAATCCAATTCTTGTTTAAGTGATTTCATTATATCAGTTCTGGGGTTTCATATATATTACCAATTATTGTAAATCCTGGTTCATAAGTCACACCCATTTTGGCAACATGTCTTAGACCCAAACCAAACTCGTCATCGGGAAATTGAAGTATATCTCCCTCAAAGACCTTTTTGTCGTTAAGGTCTTCTTGCTCGATATAGAAAACAGGAATACAACGCTTACGGTCAAGAAAACCCAATCCATGAAAGGCGCTCTGAACAAACAGATCTCCACGTTGATCTATGAAATGGTTTCTGTGACTCCATCTCTTTTTCTTATTATCCCATACCCTGAATGCAAATCCATTATAATCACTTTGACTCATTGTATTATCTCCTCTCTAAAAACTATTAAGTGATTTCATGTAATTGTTCTTCAACTTGACGCCGGACTCGATCCTTAACCTGATCTTGAACTTGTTCCCCAACTGGATGCCAAACTTGTTTCCAAACTGGATTCCCAACTTGATTCCAAACTGGACGCCGGATCTTCCTCATTTGACCACGAACTTGATCTCGAACTTGATCAAATTCTTTTCTAAGTGGCTTCATCGGTCTCTTCATAATACCCATTGTATATGAAATTAGCCTAAAGTCAAGGACTATTTCACAAATAAATCAAAATTTAATTCTGCCCTATTGTTTTCATTGTTTTTATTTTTATCTTTTCTTCTCTTCCCTCTAATTTTCCTCATTCTTTGATCTGATTCCGACCTATCAATACTTTTATGTTTAATTATGTAATTAGAATTTATCTTAAAATTATCAACAAAAAGTCGCTCTTGAGGATACGTATTTAAACTGGAATTTGTTGCTGGACAAAATGAACCGCCTGATATATTGTGAAAATTACCATTTAAATCATTATGAACAAAAATCTCCTTTTTAATACCTAACCTCTTAACAATTTCGTCGTTGAATGTAAGATATGTTTTAGACTTATTTAATTTTAAAATGTAATTATCCTCAGCCGTAATATATTTTCCATTTCTTACTGCCTCAAATAACGTCTGGTTTTGAATTGATTGATTTGTTTTTCTCTTATAACCCAAGTTGTATTTTGGATCAGTACGTGGATCTACAAAATCAAGCCCAGGAATATAATGTGGATCCTTTTGTAAACTAATTGTCTTCCCGGCCACTCTATCATAAAACTCATTGGATAATTCTTTTTGATGGGGACATCTGCAAAAAAATTCATTATTATTAACCATATAAATTAATACTGTCTCCTTGGTTCTAGAAGACAGTGGCCTTATTATTGTCTTTAGCTTTTTTAACTCAATTTCCCTTGCCCTCCTTCCCCTTTTACCTCCAAACCTAACCGGATTGTTATTAAAAGCATATTCAAGAAAATTTGTCAGTATATGAAGTTCTTGAGGATCTCCCAGTCCATGCTTCCACTTCAACTCTTTCTTATATATTTTTTTTGTATAGAGACGAGGGAAAACAACGGGGCAATTAGTATCTTTATAAAATAAAGAATGGTAGCCTCCAATTGAAAAAACAACTATCAGTCCATTAAAACTTTCATTTTGAGAATTTCGCAGTCCCCCTCCTTCATCTTCATCATCCAATACAACTTTTGCTTCCATTGACATATAGGCAGTATGGCAGTTTAGTTTAAGCTTTTTAGCAAGATCTTTATCTAATAATTCAACCAACCCGATGACATCAAATGTATCACCATTAGCACGACAAATAGTTACTCTTGGAATGCATTTAAAACCAAAAAAATTAGAATAAAAATTTGATTTAACATCGCAATTAATAATCTCTCGTTCAATAAGACTCCTGTTATTCTTTTTTAAATATTCATACCTCTTAACGATAGATTTAGATTCTTTTATGTAAGATGGATCTTTGCAATGTTTTTCCCTATACTGGTGGATATATTGTCTGGTTTGAGTAATCATTTCGATATTTATGCTGCTCATTTCTTATCCTTCCTAATCTTCCTAATCTTCTTCAGAGTATTCCTTCAAAATATTCTGTATGCGTTCAAGTTGACAATCATGATATTCCTCAGTAGAGATACAAACACACTCTTGATTGGGATCAGCCCACATCTTGCCACGCAAAGCATCCCTAAGTGCCTTATTCTCTTTCTTTACCGACTCATAGGCTTTCATTACCGAATCCAAACTTCGCTTAGCATCTGACCCAACACGTTCTGTCCAGTGTTTATAGTCAGCTTTTCTCAACGGACAATCGTATACTACTCCTCTTATATATCCCTGCAACGCCTCTATCGCATCATCTACAGAATCTATCTCAAATGTATCTTGAGTCTTAAACAAGGGGCAACCATCAAAAGATTTTTCCCTCTCACATTTAGGACATTTGACATGAGGAGCTATCGGAATTCCATGCCGACAACATTCTACCTTACCGCTCATTGTATCTCCTTCAACTCAAGTTTTCATATGATATTATAAAAGAAAACAAACATAAATCAAGAATTATTTAAACATAAATACTAAGATAAATACTGTATAATATGGCAATGAACGATTTTATTAATAAAACCATATGTGGGGATTCTCTTGAAATAATGAAGAGTATGCCTGAAGAATGCGTTAATTTAGCCATTACAAGTCCTCCCTATTTTGGTTGTAGAGTATACGGAAATGAAACAGTTGGGAGGGAAGAAGATCCTAGAGAATACATAGAGAATATTTTCAAATTCACTCAAGAGATAAAAAGAGTCCTTAGAAATGACGGATCTTTCTACCTTAATATAGGAGATATGTACTTCGGAACAAAGAGTGGATTTGGCTTTAAGGGTTTTACAGGAAAAGCTGCCAGAAAAACCCATAGGCATTATGTAGGAAGAACAGTTGTTGATGCTGATGGAAAATATTTACAAAATAAACAACTTCTTCAATTACCACCTAGAATTGCTGCTAAAATGCAAGACGATGGGTGGATACTTAGAAATTGTATAATCTGGAAAAAGAAGAATGCAATGCCAGTTCCAGCCCCAGATCGTTTTCTCCCGACCTATGAATACATTTACTTCTTCTCCAAATCAGAAAAATACTATTTCAATCTAAAAGAATCCAAAAAAAGCCTATTTAAAGGAAAAGATATTATCACTGTGAATATACAACCTTTCAAGAAACATGATGCATCCTTCCCAGAAGAACTTATTTATCCCATGATTAAAATTTCCTCACAAACTGGAGATATCGTATTAGATCCTTTTGGTGGTTCTGGAACAGTAGCCTCAATATCGAAAAGAACCAATAGAAAATACGTTTATATTGATACCAACAAGGAATTTTGTGAAAGTGCCAACATGAGGATATCTGAAACTGCCGCGGGTACTCTGGCCAATGATCCTGATCCTGATCCTGAAGTTAGACCTGTATGTTATTTTGATAATTTGGTCTAATCACAGCCTACCAAATCGTTATGTCTTCCCTAAAAACAAAGAAGGAGAATGCCTATTTTTATTTGAAATAATATAGTGTGAAAATATACAAAAATGCTTCCGGAAAGATCAAAGTAGGCCTAAATAGATTTGACTGGCTGAAGATAGGATTCTCCCAAAACTGGCTTAGGAAAAAAGCTGCAAAGAGTGCTGTTATTAACGGTAAATTGTTCGAAGCTGGCAACATTTATTACGACGAGAAAAGGCAATTAGATTATATTCTAGAAGATATTTTAAAAGAAGATGATTTTAGATATGCACTAAAAGCAACATACGACACCGGAGAAGAAGGGACGATAACGATAGACCTTCCGAAGAAAAAGGTTCTAGATCAAAGGACGAGCCTAGTATTTGAAGAGGGAGACATTAAAGAAAACCGCAAGGGTGCTTATAAAATACTTAAAATTCACGACGACGAAAAATACATGGATGTTGAATATGTTGGAGGAGAGCATGACGGATCAAGACAAACTTTAGACATCCCATCTCAAGCCAAAGTCATATATAACGAACAAGTTAGAGAGAATGAAAAATATAATTTGAAACCTATTAATTTTGTACAACCCAATGAATATTTTACTCTGGGTTACTTAGCAAGAAATGGTCAGATTCTTGTCAACATAAACACAAATCTAACACTGGACTTCGAAAAAATTTACCAAGAACTCACTAAAGATAATGCTAGACAATATCTTGGCAACGGATATTCCACTCGAGAACCATTCAGGGGTGGAGATTGGTACAAAATTTTATTTCCTTCTCCTTCTCCTGAGGTTCTAAATAACTTCAACTTCAGCAAAGATATTGATGCTAATATTATGGATGACAAGGGAGGTATGCAAATCAATAACAGAAATTATATAATGAATCTATTTAGAATGGGTTTTCATATTGGTAGAAATAACAACAACATAAACGATATTGTCAGCCGGATAGAAAACGAAGACAATAAACAAGACTTTATGGCAGGAACAACTTTTCAGGGAAGCCAAAGACTAGCATCTATATTTGATCTTTCCAACTTAATTCGTCTTTAATCTCTTCTTAAAGAACAAGAAATTTTTACTAAAGTCTTTCTGAACAATTTCAAAACCTTTATATTTTTTACCAAAAGCATGTCCATTTTGAGTAATGCCAGTTGACAAATAAGCCTGAGCTTCATTTATAACGGTACCATCCCCTCCATCATATCCCACCGACATCAGTGAATTTTTAATGTGGTCAAAAGACTTCTTGCTTAGTTTTTTCACTAAAGATTTACAAGACTCCCTGTAAATAGGATCCAAAAAATACAAAGCGTGAGCCAGTTCATGATCCATAAGTCTTTTTTGAATTCTTTTCTTACCCTCTCTGTGAATTCCAATAAGATATTGATTCTTTAAATCATTTATTGGTATCCCCTTAACAATAGCCTCAATTATTTTGCTTTCTTTGTCTCTAATGCCATTATAACTTAATTTATAACCAAATTCTGCATTCCATTTCAATATATTTCTAATGGGTAAACCGAAAGCCTCCCATCGTTTAGGATATTCAAAACATGAAGTCTTATTTTTTTTAACCCAGTAATCCATGAATTCATCAAGAGCGAAAACCCTATCTTTAAAATCTGGATTATCAAAAAATTCATTCACTCTGACAAAAGACATACATAAATCATATTGAGTCTTAAATGCCAGAAGATATATATTAGAATATAATTTTGAAAGGTTCATTTTATTCAAAATTGTGAAAAGTCAACTGGATTTTCTACAGTATCTCTAATCCTTCTTTCTGCAATTTCACAATATTTTTCTGAAATTTCACTACCTATATATCTACGACCATACCTTTTGGATGCTGATGCCGTTGTTCCAGTTCCTACAAAGGGATCGTAAATCAAATCATTCTCTTTGCTAAAATTCCTTATGATTCTTGCGGGTAACTCCATTGGAAATGTTGCTCCATGATCATTACTATCATTACGATCTTGTGCCCTATTGATGTCCCATACATTGCCAAGTTCACCACGACCAAAGTTACAAAAATCAAACATCCTGCTAATAGAACTGTATTTATCGAAAATTAAAATAAATTCATACTGACTATTCAAAACATTATCATGCATGGATGGCTGAGCATTCATCTTGTTCCAAATTATTACGTCTTTCAAATAATCAGAAAATTCACCAATTATTTTGAAGAAAGCTCTTTTGCTGCCCGTAACTATTTGAAAATTATAAAAAACCAGTGGGGACACCCTTAAAAGCTGTTGGAGAATCTTGTAATGTAACTTATAAAACTCATCAATGGGCAAGTTGTCGTCAAAGCCATTGTATTTAGTGCTGAATTCTTTAACGATTTGCCTGCTACAATACGCTCCGTTCCTAATACGCAAATTCATATTGTAAGGAGGAGATGTTATAACTAAATCAACAAAATCATCGGGCATCTTAACCATCGTATCAAGACAACTCTCATTATGAATTTTGTTGATTTCTACAGTCATAATTCTTTCTCAAATTCATCCATGCTTATAGTTGGAATTGAATCTTCTAAGGCTTTCTGTACTGTGCTCAAAACCTTTCTATGACCTTCCTCAGCCTCATCCCATGTACAATATCTCCACATCTGCTGATCGAGTTCATGTAAAATGCCATCTTTACAAAATATCATCGTCTCGAATATGATTGGCGGTCCATCTCCTCCAAACCTATGATCCATTCCAAGAAAGACAGTAGAAACAGTGACACCTTCTTCAAAATCGGTTGACACAATTTTTCTTTTATCAGTGTTTGAGAATTCGGCAGCCCACTCTTCCATCGGACAAGGGACTACTTCGTGGCCAGATAGTTTATAGTACATTACCAACCGCCCTCTGGTTCTTCTTCATCACTTTGGAGCACCACTATATCATTAGATTCTCTTATCATCTTCTCAAGTTCTTCTTCACCGAAAGCAATAGTAAATTCAGCAACAGTCCATTCATCATTCTTGTATTTCTTTTCAAATTCATGTATCCTTGCTGATTTAGAACTATCTGAATATTCGTCCCACATAGTGAAAACTTTATCCCAACCGACATTGTCAATATGAGTCCTATGCCAATGAGATCTTTCAACCAGTTCAAAAAAACTTGGATCAGAGCGGCCACAGTGAGAACAAACATCCAAATCTTTACGAATGGCAAGAATAAAACTTGACGAACTTGAATTACTGACAAAACCTTTTCTAAACTTCATGACAAACTCCTATTCAATATGGCTATTATAAAGAAAATAGGAAGAAAATCAAGTAGAAAAGGAATATATTTTGAGGATTGGCTTAGGAAAAAATACCAATGAAATTGCTAACAAAATCTACAATCTGACTATAATAAATACAGACTATGCCAACGAAGATTGCCCATCCAAAACAACTTATGATTTCAACGAATCGACTTAATGAAGGGCGATGGTTCCGACTCACTGCCCATTCTTGTCTCTCTCTTAACATGTTTGATAGTAATGACATCGCCCTGCTCCTTTTTGCCATTATATAGGAGCACATTGCATACCAATTACTCTTCAGATCCAAACTTCACGAAATCTGGGATAAAACTCTTTCAACTTACCTATCAATTTTTTTCTAGTGTAATTCAACATATCTATAATGGTTTTATTGCCAACGGATTTTCTAGCTAATTCAGGATCATTGTTAAAAAACGCTCTTTTAATAACTTGTTCAATGATATCTGTTACGGGTTTATGCTGTTTCTTGGCAACATACATAATACTTTTAACATATGAATCTATTTCTGTTTCAGACAAAATATATTCCGATACCAATTTAATATGTTCCTCTAAATTTTTATTTTTGAGATTTATAAGTTCACTATATAGTTTTTTATAATCATCATCTGGATATGTGCCAAGAGAATATTTATAATAATGTTCTAATTCATGTCTTATCACTTCGTATAATACATAATTGAAATTTTGATAATCCCCGCTTACAAAATCATTATCTAAAAATATATTGATAATCATTTCTGGTCTTTTGTTAACACCATGAGGAAAATCTAACATATCTGCCTTAATATCAAATGCATCATAAGAACTTTCTTTCCCAGTGTTTTGAACTTGCACTTTAATCACAAAATTCTGCTTATTAATCAAAAAATCTATGGTTCTATTTTGCTTTATATTCAAAAAAATCTCTTTTGCTATTTCATTGGCAAGCATATCGTATTCATTTCTATATGCTATTTTATACAAGCAATTTTCAATATTTAACATTTTCATTATGATTGAGGTCTAACCTTTGTTCTCTTCGTTCTCTTCGTTCTCTTTGTTCTCCATGATGTCAAACAGCTTTTGGTTCTCTCTAAGCCCCTTGATGATAGTATTTAAGTTAGTGTGGCGAGTTCTTATAACACTCTTGGTTGGTGCAAGCCTTAACATGTTAATATGACCATAGATATCCAGGTTATTCTCAGCCCTAGTGAATGCGGTGTAAACTAATTCCTTAGACATCATTATTCTAGCTTGTTCCATCATTACAAATGCGATATTTTTCGATTGACTTCCCTGGTATTTATGGACTGAGATGCACCACGCAAGTTTCAAACTATCGATTTCATCCCCAACAAACATGATAATGTCGCCATAAAAATCTACGTCAATAAAGTCCTCTTCTTTGTCAGTTTCTTCAGGATTAATAACTTTCCTTCCGAGGTCAACTATCATTCCTATGTCTCCATTAAATATCTGCTTGTCGTAATTGTTTTCTGTCTGAATAACCCTGTCTCCAAAATGAAACTTGGCAAAACCCTTCTGGAGATATCGTTCAGACGCATTGTTGAATTTAGCCATCAACTCTTGGACAGATTCGTTGATAACATTAATTCCCATTGAGCCTTTGTACATTGGTGCCAGAATTTGAAGACCATCCATTCCATTATGTTCCTTGATGTACTTTCGAACGTCAGACTTCAAATCATCTATAGACGGATTACCATGCCATTTTATATCTGTTGCTTCTTTTGGAATAACTGCCTCTTTACAATTAGAGATATCATTGGCCACGACACTTATATAGCTATTCTCATCTTGTCTATGAATTTTGTCGAGCTTAACAACATTAGCACAACCCGACTCTATGATATCTGCCAAGAAACTTCCAGGAGATACGCTGGGCAACTGATTACTGTCTCCTACGAGTATTATATTGCCCCACAAATTACCTTCCATTGCAAACATAATAGCGAACATAGTATCTATACCAACCATGCTTATCTCATCCACAATAATCATGTCTTCGGATATATTCTCTCTTGGATATTGACTGTCTGGATGTAATCTCAACGATCTATGAATTGTGGACGCTCCTGCTCCTGTTTTTTCTGACAAAACCTGAGATGCCTTACCGGTTGGAGACATCATTCTCATTGACATTTTGTTTTCTGATGCCAAATGACAAATACATCGACAGATCGTACTCTTTCCAGTACCTCCACCTCCAGTAATAACCGTTATCTTATTTTTAAAGGCACTCTTTATTGCTTCTCTCTGGCAATCATCCAAAACGATTTCTCTACCGCTAAAATTACTAACGTCTTTTTGTGCTTCGTCAAGATTATGCTCATTACAATCAAACCTATTTCCCTTATGAGCAGACTTTCTTTTGTATAGTTCTTCTGCAATATATTTTTCTTTCTTCCATATGCTCCTCAAGTAAACATAGGACTCATTATTCTTGTCCATATTCTTGATTGGAGTAAAGACGTCCAAGTTATTTTTAATACACTGTGGAATCATCTTAAAATATTCATTGATGTTGGGAGAATTCGGACGTTCTCTATCGCAATCAACAATAAGTTTTGCAACGGAGTTCTTAAGAGTAACATAAGGAGTACAGATATTCCCATTCTTAAATACATCTTCTGTAAGAACAAAATGTATACACGCTTTAAGACGATAAGCCATTGGAACGTCTTTTAATATCTTATGCGCCATGAGATCCGCCATTTTAAACCCAACACCTTTTATCTCAACAAGCCTATATGGATTTTCTTCAAGGATTGAGATACTCTTCTCCTGCCAGTTCTTATATGCCTTCTCTCCTATCTTGGCGCTGATACCATATTGAGAAAGCCACATATAAAGTTCTCTAAGGTGCTGTTTGCTTTTCCATGCCTTTTCTATAAATGGAAGTCTTGCTTCATTAATTCCGCTAATCCTAAGTAACAATCTTGGTTCTTCCTTGAGTATTCTGAGAGTTTCATCAACCCCAAATGTATTCAAAATATCTCTAGCCCTTGCATCTTTAATATGAGGTAATTCCATCAAACATATTCTTAAGCTATCTTCATTAGTCGGCTCATCCTCGTAATAAAACTCTGCCTTAAACTGATTACCGAATCGTGGGTGCTTAGTAAAATCACCAACAAAAATATATTGCTTACCTTGTGGGTTTTCACTTGCTCCCAACATTCCAAGGGTAACGGTAAAACTACTCCTGTCCTTTTCATTGAAGTTGGCTATAATAACATCTTCTTGTTCGACAGTATACTTAGATGAAAAAGCATTCAGGGAGCAACTGAGAATTGCGAAGCCATCATCTTTGCGGAACCTGACATATTCAACTATGCACGGCAAATCCACTATAACTCTCCTATATTAAATCTCTATTGTCACGTATTCTATAAATTTCCGGCCATAAGTATAAGTAAGATGTAATTTGTTTTTATATTCAACCATGTACGGGTAACTCAATTCCGATGTTAAGGTTCGAATACCACTATCTACTTTATCTTGAACAATCACTTCATCAATCACTTCAAATTTATAATTTAATTCACTAATAATCAGGGGATATCTCTTTTCCGAAGATGGATTATAAACCAAAAACAATCTGCCATCAACATAAACAACATCCATTCCACTATTAGGATTGTCAAACCTTGTAGCACTAGGAGAACTCCATTGCCTACTCCACGGCTCTCCTTTTTCTAGATAGATTCCTTTTGAATAATAAATTTTGCTTAATCCCGATGAAGATCTAAAAAAGGCATGCAATACATCGTCTGAATCCATCCATAAAGAAGGCTGTATAATCCCCATACTTGTGCTTGAAATTGAACCGTAAATAGGATGATTAATCTTATAGTGTTTTTTTGGAACTGCTAACGGTAGGGATCTTTCCAATAACACGAATTCATCTTCTTTATAAATATATGTTTCAATCCACGATGCCCAGTCAAACATGGTCTCGGCAGATGATCCGCAATAAATAACTCCATCTTTTTCTATGGGCTTAGTTTTAACAGCAAAATTTAAACCAGCATGAAGCACTTGTTTTTTAACTTTATTCAGATCTCCAATATTTTCTATGTCAGTTATGTTTAAAATAAATGTTTGCCAAGAATCACAGAATTTCCCCACTTTATAAACAAGAAATAATTCTCCTCCATTATTGAATAAAATAGGATTCCAGTGAGATACTTGAACATTAGTTCCAAGATTTCTAATTCCGTCTTTATATTCAACGTAGATGGAACTGTCCGGTAAACCCTCTCTCTGCCCACCAAACCACGCAAACACAGGATATCCACTATGAAAAGCTATGGATGAGGCATGGCAGGATGGAGTTTGAACACTTAGGAATTTCCGATCAATAATTTTCATCATTATATTATCGTTGAATTAGAAACAATTACAAGTTCAACCTTTGATTAATTTATCAATGATTTGGCCAACGCAAGTCTTCAAGTCATCTTTTTCAGTATTGACTTCTAACCATGGATCTTCAGGAGGTTCGAATGGAGCTTGGATACCAGTGAAGTTTGGAATTTCTCCGTCAAGAGCTTTCTTATACATTCCCTTAACATCTCTTCTAATACATTCTTCTACGGAGCAATTCACACAAACTACCTTGAGGTTCTTAATGTGTTGCTTAAGCATTTTCCTCAATTTCTCTGTTGGGGAAACAAAACTTGCAATAACATCTAGTCCCTTGTCATTAAATAATTGAGCAACGTGAGCAACCCTTCTAAGATTTTCTTCTCTATCTTCTGGAGAAAATCCAAGATCCTCGTTGAGTTTAGATCTTAGATCATCTCCATCCAATGTTACTGCCTTAAGTCCCTCTTCATTCCATGCCAGGCATAAAGAATCCGCGATAGTTGTTTTCCCAGAGCAAGGAAGTCCCGTTAGCCATATAGTTGTACTTGTAGCCATAGTGACAATATTATACAGGTTAATTTGGGAAACTTAAAACTAATTTTGGCTATCAATTTGCGACGGATTGGTTTCTGAGACTAAACCGCTCATATTTCTTTCAATTTCTTCTTTATAGTATTCTCGTAATTTACTTCTGAATATCTTTGATACGTTGAATTCCTTATTGAACTGCCTCAATTGATCAAGCATTTGTTTCTCTGTCTCTGTAATTCTTATCTGTATAGTCTTATTTCTTTTTTCTTTCATGTCATTAATTATTCTTCTGAGGGTTCTTCGTCTTCATCTGCTTCATCGTCATCGTCTTCATCTTTGTCTACTTCAACGTCTACCGATCCAACGTCATCTTCTACTTCTTTTGCACCATCGTCAAGAAGTTCCTGTTCATCCGAAAGAAGGTCAATTAACAACTTTTGTAATTCTCCAACGTGTACTCTTTCTTCATCGGCAATCTTTTGAATTACCTTTTTAGCATCTTCATTAGTAGAGGCGTCAACAATGGTTTCATATTGTTTTATAGCATTTTCTTCTCCGACAATAGCATCTCGAATTGCTCTTGTAAGCTCCCTGTCTGTAAAAGCTTCGGGTGTCTTAACGTTTTGAAGTTCCTGAGATTCTTTTTTAAACCTCTCTGAACTTAGATTCAAAATCATATTCCCCTGATCAACATGCATTATTTATCTCCTTTAACTACATCAAATCCAAAAATTTGACCTAATGAATAATTTTAAATTTTACCTCTCGTTAGCTCATTGAGTTTATCAGACACATTATCTAATAGAAGATATAAATATTCTTCATTCTCTTTATCGCCAACATCAAGTCCGGCATATTGCACCCAGAACCTATCTGCTAATATTTTCGAGACAGGCTTGACCATCTCTATTAATTTTTCAACTAGAATTTCAACTTGTTTGGAACGGACTAAATCTTCCTTCTCATGAGTAGGATTATTAGGATCATTTACCATCGGCCCCTCGTAGAAAATTTCTTTAGATGGAGGAGATA
>Ga0307377_10003592_pt1 | contig 17385 bp, 15 predicted proteins | sample TR3MG_FD_202535 | JGI IMG/M metagenome (GOLD analysis project Ga0307377, IMG submission 202535) | Soil microbial communities from Risofladan, Vaasa, Finland - TR-3 | ecosystem: Environmental > Terrestrial > Soil > Coastal area > Acid sulfate soil | place: Finland: Risofladan, Vaasa | collected... | reverse complement strand
ATTAACACTTCTTTAGGAAGGGATAAAAACTCTTCTTCAAAATCACCTTTAAGAACCACAGGAGTTTCAACCAAATTCGTTACTGTTTCAAGAAGCTCCGGGTCTTCAGGAACGAACCCACCTATTTGCTCGGCAAGTTCTTTAATGCCTGTATTAATGTTATCTCTTCTCTGTATCTGATCCAAAAGTACATAGCCATCTTCAAGCCCTTTTTCATAATCATCCCAATTTGTTACTTTAAATGCTTTAGGATGCATGAATCTGTGGCCGTAACTCTTGTTAGAGCTTTTAAGGTTTTCAAGATTGAAGGATATAGTTTTGTCACCGAAGATTGAGAGTATCCATCTAAGAGGTCTTACAAATGTGATCTCTCCATCCCCCCATTTCATAGACTTTCTAAATGGTAGAGATAGTATCAAGTCAGGAAGTATTTCTTTTAGAATTTTATCGGTTTTTTGTCCTTTTATCTGTCTCTTTACTGCTAGAAATTCTCCTCTGTCGCGTTTAACAGTGGTAAGCTCTTTGATGTCGACCCCTTGAGCTTTTGCAAATCCAAGAGCCGGTTTTGTAGGGTTTCCATTCTCATCATAGGCAATTTTTACTGGGGGCCCGAAAGCCTCTTCTGTTCTGTCTTCTTGTTTTTCCACAAGACCCTTAACTCTAAGGGTTAGCCTTCTAGGGGTTCCGTAGCTATCAATACTTTCATAGCTTAGGGAATTTTCCTCAAGCGCTTTCTTTGTAAGAGACGCAAGGTTGTTGATTGTGTTGTCTAAAAATCCGGCAGGTATCTCTTCTGTTCCGATTTCGAGTATTAGCTCTTTTGCCATGGGTTCTTTTTCAATAGGGGAAATCCCATTTCCTCCCTTTCAAATAGATAAGCCTCGGCGCACATTTTTGCAAGCGCTCTTACTCTTCCTATATACGAAGCTCGTTCCGCAACTCCTATTGCCCCTCGAGCATCGAGCAAATTAAAAGTATGTGAGCATTTAAGGCAGTAGTCATACGCGGGTAGGGGAAGCCTCTTTGCAGCTAAGCTTGAGCATTCGAGCTCAAATTTTTCAAAGAGGTCTCTCAGCATTTCAGGATTGGATTCTTCAAAGTTATATTTTGAAAATTCATATTCGTCTCTATGATGAATTTCACCGTAAGTTACACCTTTGGTCCATTCTAGGTCATATACACTTTCAACACCCTGCAAATACATCGCAATCCTTTCTGTACCGTAAGTTATTTCACCAGATACAGGTTTCAAGTCTATCCCCCCTGCCTGTTGGAAATACGTGAACTGCGTAATCTCCATGCCGTCAAGCCATACTTCCCATCCTAGTCCCCATGCTCCTAAAGTAGGAGATTCCCAGTCATCCTCTACAAACCTGATATCGTGTGCAAGAGGGTCGATGCCTAAATGCTTTAGGCTTTCCAGATATAAGTCCTGAATATCTATGGGAGAGGGTTTTAGAAGTACCTGGAATTGGTAGTAGTGCTGTAGTCGGTTGGGGTTGTCACCATATCTACCGTCTGTTGGACGGCGTGAGGGCTCAACATAGGCCACTTGCCAGGGCTCAGGGCCTAGGCATCTGAGAAAAGTTGCAGGATGAAATGTTCCCGCTCCTTTCTCTAGGTCGTAGGGCTGCATAATAATGCACCCTTTTTTAGCCCAAAATTCTTGAAGTCCTAAAATTAGTTCTTGAAATGTCATTTATTATCTCGAAAATCATCCTCTCAAAATATGAGGGAGAATAATACCATTATTAAACTTTTTTGGAAGCTAAATCATCTATTACAGGACTATTTGTCATATCTCCTTGATAAGCTCACTCATAATATCTGCTGCGGACTTTATTGAATCAACAGCCCCCACAGATTCTCCGGCATAAAGCGCCATGGCTTCTATATTTCCCGTGGTGTTTATTGTAGGGAGAGCAATACTTCCCTTAAAAATAGGTTTTTTAACTCCGGCTAAATCCCTTTCACCAACTATTTCTCCCTCAAAAGAGTTTACTTCATTAACGCAAGATTTAAGAACACGGTGATGAGCATGGGGCCATCCAACTGAGAATGTTTCTGTTAAAACCGTGTCTTCAGCCTTAGCGTCTATAAGCGCCTGAATATATTTAGGATGAGCGCCTGACTCCCTCGCCGCAAGGAATCTTGTCCCTACTCTTGCAGCTGCGGCTCCTGCATTTAAAACTTCCGCTATATCCTTTGCTATACCGATTCCGCCTGCAGCAATTATCGGAATGTTCACATTCTCTAGCACTTCCGAAATCAAAGGTAATAGTTTGGCATCTCCTCTGACATGCCCTCCTGCCTGAGTTCCCTGAGCTACAATCAAATCACACCCTGCTTCCTCAGCTTGGATTGCTTCTTTTAGGGACCCAATTTGCCAGCACGCAAGCGCTCCGCCCTCGTGTACCATTTCAATTAAACTAGGATCCGGGTCTCCGTAGAAGAATTCTACTAGCTTAGATTTCGATGCTGCAACCTTAACGCAGTCCCTATCAAGGAAAGGCATAAGAAAATTAACCCCAAAAGGCTGACTAGTCAGCTCTTTTAAATTATCTATCGTATCCAATAGAAAATCAGGATCCATGTGCGTTCCAGAGATCATACCCAGACCGCCTGAGGAAGAGACGGCAGCAGCGAGGTAGACCGTATTAATCCCAGGCATTCCTGCAAGCTGTATAGGGAGTTCGCAACCGATAATTTTAGTGAAAAGTGTTTTCTTCATGTGCCTTAAGAACTTATATATTATCATGTTAGAGATATTCCTCTAATAGATTTAATCAGGTATGTTTCATTTTCTAAATGGGAAAGACCACTTATAAAAGCTCAGGCGTTGATATTGACGCCGGGAATCTATTTGTAAACCTCATAAAACCTCTTGCAAAATCAACTGCAAACAAAAATGTTTTGGGCAAGCTTGGGGGATTTTCAGGCGCGTATGAGCTCCCTATTAATAAATATAAGAACCCAATTCTACTTGCAGCGGCAGATGGGGTGGGGACTAAATTAAAGATCGCTTTTATGACCGGAAAGTTTGATACTGTAGGTATTGATCTGGTAGCTATGAATGTTAACGACGTAGTTACTTGCGGTGCAGAGCCTCTGTTTTTCCTAGACTACATTGCAACATCTAAGCTAACCCCACAAGAAGGGGTAGACATCGTAAAGGGGATTGTAGCGGGCTGTAAGCAGGCGGGATGTGCACTGCTAGGCGGAGAGACTGCAGAGATGCCGGGATTTTATAGAAAGGACGAGTTTGATCTTGCAGGCTTTGTTGTAGGGATTGTTGATAAGGACAAAGTAATAGACGGCTCAGCTGTAAAACCAGGGGATGCAGTAATTGGAATTGCATCAAGCGGACTTCATTCAAACGGATACTCCCTTGCAAGAAAAGTTCTTTTAGGGAAAAACAAATTCAATCTATCTGATAAACCAAAACCTCTAAGACGTACATTGGCTAAAGAGCTTCTTGAGCCGACTAGAATATACGTAAAAACTTTGCTCGCTCTCATGAAAAGTTTTGATATAAAGGCAATGGCTCATATTACAGGGGGAGGGCTGCTCGAAAATATTCCTAGGGTACTTCCTAAAAACTGCGCTGTTGAAATTGATTCATCCACATGGTTGATGCCGCCGATTATGAGGCTAATTCAACAAGAAGGCAAAATTGACCAAGAAGAAATGTATAGGACTTTTAACTGTGGTATAGGCATGGTTATTGTCGTAGATTCAACGGATGTTGGAAAGGTATTAAAAAGATTGGAGAAACTTAAGGAAAAGGCCTCTCAGATTGGGGAAGTAAGTAAAAAGAAAAAGCAGCAAGATCAAGTTGTTATAGTATAGTTTTTATCTACCCTAAAAAATCCTCCTCCCAGTATATTCAAACGTTGCTCTTATGTTTAGTTTCTCGAGCCCAGCCCAGCTTGCAGGGAATGGGGGAAATGGGGCTGCTGCATTAATAGCCCTTACTGCTTCATTATCAAGCCTTGCGTATCCAGAAGATGTTATTAACTGAACACCATCTAAGTATCCGTCGCTCTTGATAGTAAATACGAGAAAAAGCGTTCCGTATTCTCCACGTATGCCGGATTCCCTAGGGTATGTCCAAACAGACTCAATCTGTCTCTTCATTTTAATGAAGTAGGATAGGTATTTAAACTCAGTCGTGCTGAGGTCTACCGTTTCTTCTCTTTTCTGGACGTTTGGAACACCTCTAAAATCCTGAGGGTTTCTTTGGTTCTGGGGCAGTGTTTGAGGTTGAGGCGCTGAGCTAAAGAGCTGCTCTCGGGAAAGATCCGGCAGTTCTTTTTTTGTTGTTTGTTTTTCTTGTTTTAATTGTTTTTCAGGTAGCGATGCCACCTCTTTGTTCCTGGTTATGTCTGATCTGGTGAACTGCTTTTCTGGTTTTTGCTCTGTTTTCTTTTCAACTTTTTTAGTCTGTTTCTGTGGTTTTACTGCAGGTTTTGGTTTACTCGGTGGTACAGGAGGGGTGCTGGCTGATTGTTTTGTAAAGTTGTCTCGAGTTGTTTCTTCAAGTACCTCTCTGTTTCTCTCAGCTAACCTTTTAGTTACCTTAGGAGGTTTTGTTTCTTTTTCCTTCGGGACCGGTAATTCTGTAATTTCGATAAATTCCGGCTGTTTCTTTTCTTCTTGTGCCAGATTATCTCTTAGATTGAATATGTCTATCAGGTAGAGGTGAACGAAGAGTAAAAACAGGATAAAAATCGCCGATGACCCAAGAATATAGGGCATAAGTGTACTTCTACGGCGCCTTTTCCTTCTTCTAATATAGATTTGCTTCACCATTTATAATTTTACCACCGGCTCTTTTAAATACTATCAAATAATAGCAGTATCTTAATCAAGGTTCATAAACAACTTTAAGATTGAGGAGTTCCATCCGCAAGGGGCTATTCCGTCAGCATAAACTAAGTTTGAGATCTTAATCTTTGGATCATAGCTGCCGCCGGGTTTCTGAACTAAAATAGGGATATCAACCGCTTTCAGCATGGGCAGATCATTAAGACTATCCCCTAATCCTACTGTTTTAATATCTCCAAAGCCCGATTTATATAGATTGCTCAGTATCTTGACCGCCTTCCCTTTGTCATTTTCACCTAATATATGATGAAATCTGCCGCCTCTCGTATGCCTATACCCTTTTAGATTGATTTTGTCCTCTATAGTTGCAGCATATTTTTCGTCATCAAGAATAATAAAAGGTTCGCTGTGATCGCGCTCCATTGCAAGTTTAGCCGTATCTTCGTCAAGAGCAGTTAAATGCGCAATTTCACTAACATTCATATCAGAAAACCCTCTTATTTGAATTCCAGTTTCTTTACTAATTGATCTTAGTGTAGCTAAAAGTATCTCCCTGGAAGCTCCAAGGTCAATTACTTTATATCCATCAACTTCTCTATCATATGCAAACTCTTTTGAGAAGTAGGTGTTAGGAATAAATATTCCCCCACCGTTTTCTGAGATAAATGGACAATTATTATCTAGTAGTCTTTTATACAGCTCAATTTCTTTAGGAGTTTTACTGCTACATAATACAAGAGGTATATTTTTTGACCGAACAAGATCAAGTGCCTGGGTGGCAGCTTGAAAAGAATAAGTTTCATTGTCTAAGAGTGTGCCGTCTAGGTCTGAGAATATTACAAACTTAGGCATTGTCTTCTTCAACTGCAAGTTCTAATTGGTCCAGGAAGTCCGGGATTGCTGAAGTAACCCTATTCCAGTTAGGAATGAGAGGAGATCCGAGAGGGTCTTCTAGGAACTTTTGACTAGCTATTCTGATACCTTGAACAAAAGTTTCAACGGCGAGTCCTTCCGCGTGTCTGTCAAAAAAGAGTCCGTTAATCGCTGCATCGTCGTTATACATTTTTATCGCGTCCTGAGCGATGCGCAGATATGTTACGTATAAGGTATTGAATAGACTCTCTGAAAATTGAACGCCTTCTGAAGATAAAGTTGTAAAAAGTGATGTAGATATATCCGTACACATTTTAAGAAGACCGCTGTCAGCGTCGTGTGCTGATACGTCCTGGTGCTTATGTTCATAATTATCAGCTAAGTCCACTTGGCAAATTCTTTTCATGGAGACGTTTCTAAAGACCTCAGCCAGGGATCCGACTTCAAGACCCCAATCTGCAGGTATGCGGTTTATTCTAGCTAGATCAACACTCATAGAAAACTCGCCCGCAAGTGGGTACCTGAAACTATCTAGGTAAACGAGAAATGGTAATTGACCTACTATTTTCTTAAGAGCTCTTATAATAGGTGAAATAAATAACCTCGTTACTCTTCCGTACAGCCTATCGGTAACTCTGGGATAATATCCTTTACAAAACTCATACCCCATATTGGGGTTTGCAACTGGGTAACAAAGTCTTGCAAGCAGCTCTCTGTTATATGTGAGAACATCGCAATCATGAAGAGCTATTACTTCACTTTCTTCTCTTGCCAGTACATAGCCGTAGGCAATCCATGCCGCTCTTCCTTTTCCGCGCTCCCCCACATCAAGGCCATTTTCTTTTAAGAGGTTAAAAAGGGACTGTATTCTTTCCCCGTCATCCCATATTAGTTTGTAATTTTGCGGAAGTATAGAGAAATATTCCTGAGCGTGTTTAAACTCATCTTCGCTAGCCTTTCCAATGGTTATTATGATTTCATTTAAGTAAGTAACATCTTTTAGGTTATCCAGAATATTCTTAAGAGCCACTCTTTGTAGCTCTGAATATAGGCATGGGAGCACAAGCGCGATAGGGCGGGTTTCGGAAAATTCATTTAACTGCTCTTCGAGCTGCTTAATATTATCTTTTTTGAGCCTGTGTAGAGTCGATATTGTTTCTGCTTGATGAAAATCGCCCATATTCAATCCCTCCCTATTATCTTAGCATAGATGCTCTGGTGATTCTAATTTTTTAATAGCAATTTAATAATGACAACTGCAAGTACTATCAATACAAAGAATAGTGTAAGTAGCAGATTAAAGTATTTGTCTATAAAATTTCTTATTTTTTCGCCGAAGAAATAAATTAGTCCTGCTTCGATGAAAAACCTGGCAGAACGGCCAATTACGGAGGCAATAATTAGGTATAAAAAGCTTATATGAAAGACGCCCGCAGTTACTGTAAAAACTTTGAAAGGAATTGGCGTTATCGCCGCACCCAAGATTGTTAGGAAGGCATTTTGTTTATATTGCTCTCCTACATATTCAAACACTTCGGGGCTGAATACGTAAGTAAAGAAGAACCCGCTTAGTAGATCCCATAGTGCCCATCCAATGAAATATCCGGCTATGCCTCCTAAGACCGACATTGCTGAGCAGACAAAAGCGTACCGGAATGCTTTTTTAGGCTTACCTAATGATAGAGCCATCAAAAGCGGATCTGGTGGAATTGGGAAAAAAGAAGATTCTGCAAATGAAACAATTGCTAGTGCTGGTACCCCATATTTAGTGTCAGCCCAGCCCAACACCCAATTATAAAGTTTTCTAAACATATTATTCCTCTAATAAGTCTATTTTCAGTTTATCAATATGGCCAAAGTTTGTAAGATCAAGACCAATTGGTGTTACAGAAACATATCCCTCTTTTACAGCCACAAGATCCGAATTTTCTATATCCAAGAACCCAAGCTCATTTCCCCCGATCCAGTAGTACTTTTTACCTCTGGGGTCTACTTTTTCTACAATAGGTTCATCATATAGACGTTTCCCTTGTTTTGTAATTCTAATTCCCCTGATCTCATGTGCAGGGGTGTTGGGGATATTTACATTAAGCAAAGTGTCCTGAGGGAGTCCATTTTCTAAAACATATTTTGCAATTAGGTCTGTGTGGTGAAGGGCGTAATCAAAATTAAAGTCGTTTCTTCCAACAAGTGATATGGCAATTGAGGGTATTCCTAAAAGCGTTCCCTCCATAGCGGCGCTAACAGTGCCTGAATAGGTTATATCATCACCAAGGTTCTCCCCTTTATTTATTCCGGAGACTACTAAATCGGGTTTCTTGTTTCTTAGAATTCCGTTTATTGCCAGGTTAATGCAGTCTGTCGGTGTTCCGTCTACGGTATATACAAATTCGGAGATTTGATCCAGCCTAAGAGGGCGGTAGAGGCTGAGGGAATGGCTCACGGCGCTTTGATCTCTATCGGGTGCTACTATATATACCTCGCCAAGTTTTTTGAGGGTCTCATGAAGTTTATGAATACCTTCTGAATTTATTCCGTCGTCGTTTGAGATTAGGATTCGTTTAGACATAAGCTCTGATATCAACAGATTGGATAGATTTAATCAAGCAATACAAAATACATGATTAAATCCCTTCTTCAAAGAAAAGGGTAAAAGTGGTCGGGGTGGCCGGACTTGAACCGGCGACCCTCGGTCCCCCAGACCGATGCGCTACCAAGCTGCGCTACACCCCGATTATATGTTCGAATTAATAAATTATGGGAAATGCTATTGGGCAATTAGCCAAGTTCTTGCTTAATGGATTTAAGTTCGCTTAGGATTTCGTGAAGTAAGACATTTACTTTAGTGCTGACTCTTTTTTGATTTGCTTCTTCTTTCAGCTTTTTCTTGGCTCCAGCAATTGTGAAGTTCTGTTCATACAGCATATTTTTTATTCTAATAACTATATAAATAGTATCCCTGTCGTACAACCTCTGGGATTTCCTTCTAATGGGGTTAATTTCATCAAACTCACTTTCCCAGTACCTAAGCACGTAGGGTTTTATGTCCGTGAAATCACTTACTTCCCCGATGCGGAAGTATATTTTATCCGGTAGACGTATTTCTGCTTGCTGCCCGTACATAATCTTTAAACTATTACAATTTCTATCAAAAGTCAAGTATTTTCAATACAAAATACACAATTATTGCCGGAGCTTAGGTGGGCATGATCAAAATTCTAGTTTTCAATGCTATCTATCGGGAAATAAAGGTTGATATAGATTGTAATGCGTTTTTGGCAATAAGTTTTTTCTTTTCTGTCTTTTGCATTTTCCCTTGAACTGCCGGGAATAACCCGAAATTGATATTCATTGGCTGAAAGCTCTTAACTTGTGTATCGGTTATATATTTTATGAGTGAGCCCAGTGCTGTTTCCCTGGGGGGGACTATCGGGGGTTCGCCTTTCATTACTTTTGCAGCATTTATTCCTGCAATGATTCCCATGGCGCTTGATTCAACATACCCCTCTACACCTAAAATTTGCCCTGCGAAAAAGAGCATATCATTATTTCTTACCTGTAGGCTAGGGCGCATAAGTTTTGGGGAATTGATATAGGTGTTACGGTGCATGCTCCCATATCTCATAAATTCAGCTTTTTCTAATCCTGGAATCATTCTGAAGACTCTTCTCTGTTCAGGGTATTTAAGTTTTGTCTGAAACCCTACAATGTTATACATTGAGGCTTCCTTGTTTTCACATCTAAGCTGAACGACTGCATATGGGATTCTCCCGGTTCTAGGATCTTTAAGTCCTACAGGCTTGGCTGGTCCAAATCTTAAAGTGTCCTTACCTCTCTCTGCAATTACTTCCACAGGAAGACAGCTTTCAAAATAAAGACCTTTTTCAAAATCGCGCGTTTCAATTTTTTCAGATGTAAGAAGCTCATCTATAAGCCCATAATATTGATCTCTATTTAATGGACAGTTTATATAATCTCCTTCTTCTTGGTCTCCATTCTCATATCTTGACGCTTTATAGACAATTGAGTGATCAATACTCTCAGAGTCAATGATTGGAGATATCGAGTCGTAAAAATAAAGATGGTCTGAGTCGGACAGCTTTTTTATACTCTCTGATAGAGATTCTGAAGTTAGAGGGCCGCTTGCAATAATTAAAGGGGAATCTAAATTCTCCGGTATTTCTTCAAATTCTTCTCTGACAAGATCTATTAGCGGGTTACTTTCTATCTGATCGGTTATGTATTCAGCAAATTTAATCCGGTCGACGGCAAGTGCTTTCCCTGCAGGTACTCGGTTATTGTCAGCGGCTTCGATAATTAACGATCCGAGCTGTCTCATCTCTGCTTTAAGTATTCCGCTTGCATTGTCTAAAGAGTCCGACTTAAGAGAGTTGCTGCATACAAGCTCTCCGAGGTTGTCAGAGTTGTGTGCAGGGGATATTTTCACAGGCCTCATTTCTACTAATTTGACCTTTATTCCGAGCTTTGCTATCTGATGAGCTGCTTCAGAACCTGCAAGCCCACCACCTACAACAGTAATTGTTTTTTCATTAGACATGGCGCATATTTTACCTGAATAATTTCCTGTAATTCCTAATAGAAATGTTTTTGAATTTTACTCTGAAAATTCTACAGTTATGAAAATTTATTGCTCACTTAGAGTAAGAGTAATAGTTTAGAAAGGTGTAATGCTCTTAATGACTACATTTTGTATTTGCCGAACTCTCCTTCAGGCAGGTCTTCTAAAAGTTTGTCCAGTTTATCTTTATCTTCGTCAATTCCTATATTCTTAGATTTTTCTAAAACCTCTTCGCTCACGAATATAGGTGAATCGGTCCTCAAAGCAATTGCGATTGCGTCGCTTGGTCTAGCGTCAAGTACGTATTCCTCGGCTTCTTTCGTTAGGTGCATTGATGCGTAGAAGGTATCGTTGCGAAGATCGGTGACTTCAATTTTCGAAACTAAGAATCCCAGCTTTTCTATTAAATTCTTTACAAGATCGTGCGTTATAGGCCGGCTGCGCGGGGTCTTTTCAAGCTCCATGGCAATAGAGCTTGCTTCCATAAAGCCGATCCAGATGGGAAGGGTTTTTTCATTTGTAGAATCTTTTAAGATTACAATCGGACTGTTTGTAAAAGGGTCAAGTGCTATGCCGGTCACTTTCATTTGCAAAAACATATATAACCTCCTGTCTGGATTATATTATCAACTCTCCCCTAAGGGAGTTCAAAAGTCCCTCTGTAACTTTTACCTTAACTGTTTTTCCTACAAGATCTTTAGCGCCATTGAAGTTTAAGATTCTATTATGATCTGTTCTGCCAGATAAGACATCCGGATCATTTCGGCTCTCACCTTCAACTAATACTTTCTCTATTTGGCCAACCCTGCTTAGATTCTTTTTTTCTGTAATATCTTTCTGAAACGCTTGAAGCTCGGATAATCTGACGCTTGCAATATCAGCTTTCACCGTTTCTTCTTCCGCATATTCAGCGGCCACAGTTCCCGGGCGCGGTGAGAATTTAAAAGAGTATGAGCTTTCAAACTCTATTTCTTTCATAAGAGACATTGTATCTTGAAAGTCCCGATCCGTTTCACCTGGAAAGCCGATAATAATATCTGTGGATATAGTTATATCGGGTAATGCGTCTTTTAGTCTCAATATTGTATCAACATACCACTCTCTGGTATACGTCCTCTTCATATTGCTAAGGACATTGTTTGACCCTGATTGAACAGGGAGGTGCAGATGATGGCAAACTTGCGGTACATCTTTCATTGCATCTATCATTCTTTTAGTAATGTCTCTTGGATAAGAAGTAGTGAATCTTATCCTTTCTAGGCCTTCTACGTCTCCTGCTGCTCTAATCAGATCTCCAAATTTATTGCCGTCGTGTTTCCAGGAGTTAACTGTCTGGCCAATAAATGTGATTTCCCTAACACCTTTATTAACAAGGTTTGTGGTTTCTCTCAGTATATCATTGAGCGGCCTGTTCACTTCGTCACCTCTTACTTGAGGGACAATGCAGTAAGTGCATCTTTTGTTGCATCCCTGCTGAACCGATACAAAAGCTGTGACTTTTCCCTCTTTATGATAAGGCTCAACTTCAAATAATTCTTCTAAGTCGTATGAGGTTTCAACAGTCCTTCTCTTGTCTCTTTCAATTTTGGAAATAATCTCGGGAAGTTTGGGTATTGATCTTGTTCCAAGGACGAAGTCAAGGTGAGGGATTTTTTTTAAGAGCTTATCCCCGTAGAGTTGTGCCACACATCCCGCAATGCCCACTATCGCATCAGGGTTATTTGCCTTTATGTGCTTATATTTCCCTAAACTACTAAAGGCCTTCTGGTCCGCTTTGTCCCTGATTGCGCAGGTATTAACTATAATGATATCGGCTTTCTTCGGATCATCTGTTGGTTCAGCGTCAATAGCGTTCTTGATTCTGTCAGAATCATACTCATTCATCTGACATCCGTATGTTTCTATATATAGCTTTTTGATTCCCATCTTGTAAACAATTTAACGCTGTCCCATAGCTAAGTCAAGAAATCCAATTGGGTGCAAAAGCGAATAAGGTGAAGTAGAATATAACCTGATAACAAAGGGGTTAATAAGTGTTGATGGGATTGACACGGTATCAGAAATTTAGTACGATGGAAAAACATAAGCACTATACTCTGGGAGGATAGGATATGAGTAAAGGTTCTTCAAATACCGGATTGTTTGGCTGGGTCAGCGAAATCAACTCGGATCAGTGGAAAGCTTTCTATGCGGCTTTATTGGGCTGGACACTGGACGCGATGGATCTACTATTATTTGCTTTTGCTGTAGGCTCAATTGGCAAGGTATTTAACCTTTCAGAGGCTTGGGTTGGCGCTTTATTCTCTGTAACTCTCTTTTCATCCGCTTTTGGCGGAGCCGTTTTTGGCGTTATTTCGGACTATATTGGTAGGGTAAGAGCTCTTACATATAGTATTTTGTTGTATTCTTTGTTTACAGGGATTAGCGCTTTTGCTCCTACTGTAACATTTTTACTAGTTTGCCGCGTATTTTTAGGTTTTGGAATGGGTGGTGAGTGGGCGTCAGGTGAAGTTCTGGTTGCCGAGAAATGGCCCAACGAACATAGAGGAAAAGTAATAGGTATGGTTCAAAGCGGCTGGGGTATAGGATATATCCTGGCTGCTATTCTCGCTACTTTAATTATTCCTAACTTACACGAAGGTGTTACCTACACGATACCAATACTGGGTATTCAAATGGATGGTCTTGATTTAGGATGGAGAATTCTTTTCCTAATCGGGGTATTGCCCGCATTTTTAGTTTTCTATATAAGAAGACATCTCGATGAGCCCGAAGTATGGAAAAAAAACAAGGTTATTAGGGATGAAGTTAAGTTAAGCGGGAAAGCTCAGGCCTTTACCCTAAAACAGATTTTTGCTCCCGACCTGCTTAGATATACAATCACAGCAACTCTTCTGACTAGTTTGTGTATGATCGCATATTGGGGACTTTATTTCTGGCTTCCCCAGTTTCTGGCAAGCGATAAGGGTGTCGGGCTTGATACTAAAGGTTTCATTTGGATTATTCCGATTAATATTGGGGCTTTTATTGGATGTAATACCTTTGGGTTTATAAGCGACAAGGTTGGCCGGCGGCCGGTTTTTGTAGCTTACCTTCTAATTATGGCGGTTCTTGTTTGGTTCTTCGGACATGCCACAACTCTAAAGGAAGTACTTATTTTAGGACCGTTTGTCGGCTTTTTTGGAACCGGTTTCTATTCAGGGTTTGGGGCTATTTTCGCTGAGATTTTTCCCACCAGGGCGAGAGGGACTGCGCAGGGGTTCTGCTATAATGTAGGTCGCGGTGTATCTGCTATAGCGCCTCCAATGATTGGTTATATCGTGAGCCTTCATGGTTTTGCGATAGGACTGACAACGGTGTCTGTTTTCGCTGTTGCAGCGGCAGTTGTGGTGATGACTCTGCCTGAGACTAAGGGTAAAGCCCTGGATCTCGATTAGTTCGTTAAATTCGGGATAGTTGCCATTTGTTGGTGTCATTACTCTTCTTTTGTCGATACTAAATCTATTCATGCTTCTGTGAAAATAGAGTTAAACTTAATGCATGAAAATCGAACTGGCGTGCTTAATAGCTAAGCACGTCTGCTTTCCTGCGTACTGACATTCTTTAGCACCCTTGTAGGTTCTTGTTCTAAATTCTTCTGTGATGACAGCAGATTACAACCGCTTTTGCAATCCTTCTCTGACTTGGCATATCTTTTGCACTTTATAGATTGAAAAATCTATTTTTATATAGACCTTGCCAAAGGAGGAGTGCAGAGATGAAAGATTTTTTATACAGTTTTAAAGCAAAGCCCACAAGGGCTACAATTTTTACCATGCTGAGTTTGTTAGCTCTTGGAACTTACTCATCATTTGCTCAAGAGGAAGCGGGCCCAACTGTTGCAGATGCTATTTTTACCGCTAACAACATTTGGATGCTTGTTGCAACATTCCTAGTTTTTATTATGCACATGGGATTTGCTTCAATTGAGACAGGGCTTACCCGAGCTAAAAACACTACGAACATTCTATTTAAAAATGTTTCAATCATTGCAATAGGTATTCTCACATATGCAATTGTTGGTTTTAACCTAATGTATCCAGGCGAATTTTCCATAGGCCAGTATTTCGGATTTGCAGGTTTTGGTATAGCTTCACCGGAAGGCGCCGCTGGATTAATTGAATATGCCGACGGTGGGTATACATATTGGACTGATTTTATATTCCAGGCAATGTTTGCTGCAACGGCAGCAACAATTGTTTCAGGAGCTGTGGCTGAAAGAATGAAGCTAAGCAGCTTCCTCATTTTCTCAACAATCTTTGTAGCATTTGTTTATACGGTAGCAGGTTCTTGGAAGTGGGGTGGAGGATGGTTAGATGCAATGGGCTTTTATGACTTTGCAGGCTCAACACTAGTACACAGCGTAGGAGGATGGGGTGCACTAATCGGAGCTATGCTTCTTGGCCCGCGTCTTGGAAAATATACGAAATCAGGCCTAATAAAACCTATCCCTGGTCATAGCCTTCCGTTAGCAACAGGCGGAATGTTTTTACTATGGTTTGGATGGTATGGGTTTAACGGCGGCTCAGTTCTTTCCGCTGACCCAGGGCTAATCTCTCTAGTATTTGTAACCACTTCACTTGCAGCAGCAGCAGGGATCATCGGAGCTATGGTTCTTTCCTGGATTGTTTTCAAAAAACCAGACCTTTCAATGATTCTAAACGGTGCTCTTGCCGGTCTTGTTGGTATAACTGCCGGGGCTGATGTAATGACTCCTTCGAGCTCTGTGATAATCGGTTTAATCGCAGGTTTATTAGTGGTAGCTTCCGTTATTTTCTTTGACAAATACGCTAAAGTGGATGACCCGGTTGGTGCCATATCCGTACACCTTGTTTGCGGAATATGGGGCACGCTCGCAGTAGGTATCTTTGCCGCTGAATTCAGCTTCATGACTCAGCTTATTGGGGTGCTTGCCTACGGTGTGTTCACGGTAGCATGTGCTCTAATCCTGTTCTTAGTCATTAAGATGATCATGGGTATTAGAGTTTCACCGGAGGAAGAGTTAATGGGGCTTGATCTTGGCGAGCATGGAATGATGGCTTACCCAGACTTCCAGCAGATTGCTGAATCGGGTGGTTCAACAATGACTATGGCTTCAGACGGCGAAAACTAATCGGATAAGGCGTTTTCAGATAATGCAAACGACAGACATTAATATAAACAAAGACTCAAGGTTAGCTGCTCCCCAAAAACTGGGGGGGCAGCTTAATAAAGCAGTTAAATCCAATTCGAAGGAGGATAAGTCAGATATGAAAAGGTTAACAATCTTATTATTTGTGTTAACGCTTTTACTGCCTTTAGGCACACTATCATCTAATGCTGAGTCAAGAAGTCAAGAGATTGAACAGCTTAAGCAGATGATCGAGCAGAATCGTCAACAGAATGAGGAACTGATGAATAAGATTCAGCAAATGGAAGCCGACAAGGCTGCAACTCAGGTACAAGTTGAGGAGTTGGCGACCAAGCAGGAGGATACAGACCTCAAGATTAATGGTTTCATGAGCTTTTTCGATGCCATTGATATTGGCTTTTACGTAGATACCACCTATCAGTATGTATTCGATCGCGGTTCTACAAATAGCCTGCAGTTAAGGTCACTATATCCGGACAATCAACAGTTCGCTATTAACGCTTTTACCATATCAGTGTCCAAGACCCCGACCCTAGAAGGCGGAGTTATGGATCTTTTAGGATTTAGAGCTGACATTTTAATAGGTGAACAGGCACCTCTGCTAGCTTCAGCTGGACTTAGCAGTGATGTAATTGATCCTTATCAGGCATATCTACAGTTCTTGGCGCCTGTGGGTAACGGACTTAATGTTTATGCAGGAAAGTTTGTAACACTTGCCGGATATGAAGTTATTGAAGCAAAAGATAATCCTAACATTACTCGTTCGATTCTGTTTGGGTTCGCTATACCATTTACTCATACTGGTGTAAGAACCGATTATTCAGCCGGACCATTAACCTTAACCGCCGGACTTAACAATGGTTGGGATCAGGTTAAAGACAATAACGGTAACGTAACGATTGAAAGTCAGTTGGCATTCAGTCATTCAGGTGGCGCTATTACAGACCTCTGGTTCGGTGTTACAGGTTATTTCGGTAGAGAACCTGGCGATATAGGTTTTGACGAGACCAACGGCTGGAGAGAGCTTATTACTGCCGTGGGAACAATAACCCTTAATGACTGGCTAACCTTTATTGTTGATGCCGATTTCGGTTGGCAGCAAGATATTATCTTCAATGAGCTAGGCTCTGAAGAAGGTGTATCCTGGTGGGGTATCGCTGGTTATGTGGTTGCTGATGTCCATCCTGCAATTTCACTAGCTCTTAGAGGTGAATATTTCGATGATGCAGACGGATTCAGGACAGGTACAGCGCAGAAGGTTTTTGAATTAACACCTACAATTTCCGTTAAACCATTTAAAGGACTCATTGCCGGAAACAGATTTGTTGATAACTTTGAGGCAAGAGCTGAATTTAGATGGGATCACTCAGATGAGAGATTCTTTGAAACAGAAAACGGTGGATTTGAAAAAGACCAGTACGGCGTAATGGGACAGTTGCTGTATTGGATAGATTTATAAAAATATGAGATTAAAAAATTTAAGGACTCTAAAATATTAGAGTCCTTATCTCTCCATATCTCCTTTGTGTGGGCGGGGGGGAGGACAGCTCTTAGGGCTAAGGTTGTTCTCCCTTTTGTCTTATTCTTAATATCTCAAACAAAAAATTAGCACTATTTACCCTTGCTTGTAAAATCGTCTTTAGGTAGAATTAAATCCGCTTTTAATACAGACCTTAACACTTAACAAACAATGCATTAATTTTATATAAAAATTCAGTATGCCCGGATAGCTCAGTCGGTAGAGCAGAGGATTGAAAATCCTCGTGTCGGCAGTTCGATTCTGTCTCCGGGCATAATGCTTTCTCATACCACTAATTCTTAACTCTCCTCCGTACTAAGCTCATCTTTATAACAAACATATCTATAGATAGAGTAGTTCTATAATGATTGACTTTTAGTTGTTGAAATTATTGCAAATTTTATCATAAATAGTATA
>Ga0307377_10003590_pt1 | contig 17390 bp, 14 predicted proteins | sample TR3MG_FD_202535 | JGI IMG/M metagenome (GOLD analysis project Ga0307377, IMG submission 202535) | Soil microbial communities from Risofladan, Vaasa, Finland - TR-3 | ecosystem: Environmental > Terrestrial > Soil > Coastal area > Acid sulfate soil | place: Finland: Risofladan, Vaasa | collected... | reverse complement strand
AATACGCCGTCAGCAGCGCCACCATGCCCGCCAGCGCGAAGGCCAGCGGCGTGCCGCCGTGCGCCAGTTGCACCGCCAGGCCCAGCACCGCAAAAATCCCTCCGCCGACCATCCCGCCGACGCCGAGCGCAACCACTGCCCACAAGCCCATCTTGCCGTCGCCTGCTTTGCTCATATGTCGCTCATCTGCTGTTTGCGGAAACGATGCTCTCCGACCGTCAGGCCATGGAAGCCACGCCATTCGTCGAGGTCGCTTCGACGCGTTCGACTCCCGGCAGTCATCCGCGTGTGCACTCTGCTGGCCGAAGTCGCCACGCGAAGAGATCCGGTCTTCCGTCACCGGCGGGGATGCACTTCTGTGAGAAGCCCGGTGCAGTTGCTTCGTCCGACATCTGGACCGCTCCGGGTGTGGCATGCGCGCCAACTTCTTCGACTAAGTTATGCGCGCCGCCCAGCGCAGTCTGTGCGCTATCGCACAAACACACCCAGGGTAAACCCGAGGGTAAACCACAACCAAGGCAGGTTCCTTGACGAGTACCGATTGCAGCTTTTTCTTGGTTGGATACGCTTAAGCCATTTACCGGTACTCTCGATGAATCGGCGCGTGACAAATAAACTCAGAAAAACATGATAGACGAACCGCGAGATGTAGAACCTGAGCTATTGCAGTTGCTAGGGCTTGGCGTTGTAAAGCTCGCCTTCGTGGAACATTTCGTCAGTCAAAGTGCTCTCAGTTGACCAAAGGCGAACCAATTGCATTGATCGTCGTGACCGCGAACATTTCACAACGCTCTCTTACGTCTTGGATCAGGACGCTTCTTGACCTTCAAGAACGGCCGTCTGCATTGCAAAGCGAAATACGCGATGTTTTAAAGGGAATACGACCGCTTGCTGCCAGATAACACCCCCGGCCTGCCAAACACCACAACATAGGCGCTACCGGAAAGCTGAGGACGACGACTCTACGGCTCTTATGTGCGGTATTGCAATCGGCACCCTGCGAGCCGCAATTCCCAGCTCGGGAGAATTGGGGTGACCTCTGCAATCGCGTGCGAAGGCGGCCGGTGCGCCGGCGTAAAGAGGCATTCACAACCAAGCTCCGGTGTTGGGGAACATCACCCGCTGACCAGCCGACTCAAGGCCGGATCTGGGCGGCATCCTTCGGCGTCTCCCTGGTTTCGCTCAGGCTTACTTCTTGTCGCCCTTTGCCGTGTCCTGCACGTCTTTGCCGGCCTGCTCGAGTTTCTGTCCGGCCTGGTCCATCGCCTTGTCGACCGACTTGCCGGCCTGCTCGGCCGGGCCCTCTTTCGGCGCACATCCGACCAGGCCCAGGATCAGGGCGCTCATCGCCGTTGCGATTATCGCTTTGTAGCTGAATTTCATTTTTTACATCTCCTTTGCGTCACCGACGCGGCATCGACCTGCATTGCGGACCCCCGGATCTGGCATTCGCACGCCGCGTGTTGCGAGCGCCGCTCCGGAGCAGCTTATTCCTCGGATATATTGATACTCCGAACGGGCGGCCCGATCTGTGCGGTAGCGCACAAGCGATGGAGGATTTGCAGTTCAAACAGGAGCGGTTGAAGATGCCGATGCGGCCGCGCTCCGGCAGCGCCTGCGTGGCGCGCTTTGGAGATTGACCTTTTTCCCGGCTGGCACACGGAAGTCCTCTGCTTCGGTTTTCATCCCTATGCCTGTTTTGATTGTGCCAAAGCGGGCCGGGTATCGAATGCCTCGCGCACCTGCGCCAGCCGGCTCTCGAACCGTGCCCGGTCGTACGGTGACTCGATGGTGCGAGCGGCCAATTCGCCGATACATTCCACTTGTTTACGCAGTATCCGTCGCCGGCCCGGGCTTGCCGTCAGACTCGCGATGGTTTGCAGCGCGCCGAGCATCCGCAACATGATGCCGACATTGCCTTGCGCGCTGCCCCGGATTTGATCGAACGATTCGGCCACCAGGCCGGCAAAGGTCGGCCCGACGCTAATCACCCGGAGTTCCCCTTCCTCATAGCGGTACGATGAAGGGATGTTCCGGGAGGCCAGTCGCGCCAGAATCGCCGTCAGATAGTCCACGCACATCACGGCCGTGGTGGTGTCGTTGACGCTGGGCGAAAGTGCGCGCAAGGCCATATCCACGATCTGCCTGATGCCAAACGCGGCATCCTGTTCCAGCGTGCGGTGGCGGCTGATGCTGTATGCGGCCTGCAGGGCGGCGATGACCTTATTTTCCGGCGGATCCGCTAAAGCGAGGGAGGCCAGCGCGGTGCCATGCACCACAAACATGCCGACGCCGCGTTCCATGCGCACGATGGTCTTGTGTTCCCGCGCCAGGTGCAGGAGCGCCGCACTGTCCACGCTCTGGATGTAACCATTTTCCTCGACCGGGACCACCTGCCAGTTCCGTTCGCGCAAAAAGAGCGGGGTCTGATCCGCATCATCGTCAACCGGTTCTTGTCCAAGTGCCGCCGGGAAAAGCCGGTCAACGGTCGTCATGGTTTCATCGGCGACCGAGGCGATTATGCTGGAGGCCTGGATCGAAGAGGCGATGTGATGAATGAAATAAATTAGGGCGGCGATGCCGCCGATCGCCAGCATCACGCTAAAGCTCACTGCCAGACCCGGCACAAATCCCGCCGCGTCACCACCGCGGATGGTGCGCAACACGATCAGACAATAGGTGAAAATGCCGGCGAAGATTCCGAGCACGACCTGCGTCACGCGGTCGCGCATGAAATTGCGCAGGATGCGCGAGGTGTATTGGCTCGACGCCAGCGCCAGCGTCACCAGGGTCATCGAAAACGTGACTCCGACCACGGCCATCATCGAGCCGGCAATGGTCGTCAACATCCCGCGCGCACCCGCCGCGTTGGCGCCGAACAGGCGCGGCCAGCGGCCCATCCATTGTTGGCTCCCGCTGTAGTCCGCTTCGATCAATGCCACCGCGAGGACGACGCTGAGCGCAACAATCAGCGTAGGCACAAACCAGAAGCTCGTGCGCAGCTTGCTGCCGAACCGTTTGAGTCTGTTCATGGGCAAATCGTCAATGAAATTGGCTCGTTCAAAGCCTAATCACTCCAGCGAGCCACTTCCGTTCGGTACCGCACAAACGCGCGCGCAATCCGGAGGACTGCGCCGGACTACCGTGCGCCGGCTCACATAGCGGTGGTGGCGGCGCTGCTCATGCCGCTCCGGCTCCGCTCGATTGTGTTGGTTCCGGCGTATCCGCTGTCGGCGGCTGGCGGCAATCGCGGCCGGTCGCACCCGCGCTGCGCGCGGGCCCTGCTCCCTGCCTATGCCGCCTATTTCTCCACGTCCGGCTCGAAGAACAGCCAGCGCACCTGCGGAAACGCGGCGCGCAAGTCGCGTTCGCAGCGGTTGATCGCGTCTATCAGGGCCGGCGCAGACACGCCCTCGGTCATCCGCGCCTTGACGGCCACGACGACATCGGCGCCGTTCTGCAGCGTGATCAGGTTCAGCACCTCGGCAACCTCCTCGCGCTCAAGCAGAAACCGGCGGACTTCTTCCTGCAACGCGGGCTCGGCGCTCTGCCCGACCAGCAAGGCCTTGACCTCGATGCCGACCAAAGCTGCAACGACGAGTAGCAGCACGCCGATCGCGAGACTGCCGAGCGCGTCGTAGGCCGGATTGCCCGTCAGCATCGCCGCGCCGACGGCGAGCAATGCCAGGCTCAGACCCAGTGTCGCGGCGATGTCCTCGCCGACAACCACCAGCAGTTCGCTGCGCCGGGTCTCGCGGAACCAGCGCCACAACGACTGGGCGCCGCGCAGCGCGCTGACCTGGGTCAGGGCCTTCCACAGCGACACCGATTCGGCGGCAAGGCTGAGCGCGAGTACGGCGATCGCGATCCACGGGTCCTCGAGCGGCCGGCCGCCGCCCAGCTTGTGCATGCCCTCGTAGATTGAAAACATGCCTCCCATGCTGAACAGCATCAGTGCGACGATGAACGACCAGAAGTAGATCGCGCGTCCGTGGCCCAGCGGATAGTCGGCATCGGGCGGCCGCGCCGAACGTTTCAGCCCAAGCAGCAGCAGGCCCTGATTGCCGCAGTCCGCGAGCGAATGCACCGCTTCGGCGAGCATTGCGCTCGAGCCGGTTACCAACGCCGCAATGCCTTTGGCCAGTGCGATGAGCACATTGGCGCCCAGCGCGAACAGAATGGTCACGGTCGAATCGTCGTGCCCGGCCAGCGCGGTTTTCATGCGAAATTACGCCTGCCTGCTTGGATGCAGGAGCCAGTTTGCGCCATAAATGTCAGTTGCCAGCCACATGCTTTTGCAGACAAGCTGTCATCGTAACAGCTTGTAATGCTAGCGCTGCGCCGCCTTCGACAGGCCGGAACCCTGACCGCTTGGAATCTCTCCGCCTTCATTTTCCCAGCGCTGGAGCGCCCGCTGCTTCACGCTGGCTGCATCGCCGGCGCCGGGGTGGTCTGCCTGATCGAGTTTTCCGTTCGGCGCGGCGTTCCACAGAGCGATGACCGCCACCTCCGGGTGATTTGGATCGCGACCGAGAATGCCGAACGACGCAGTACCGAACGCGAAATGCTGCGCATCGGCCACAGCAAGGCCGATCCACCGCGCCGCCAGGACTCGGCCGAATTGGCCATGCGAGAACAAGGCAATGTTTCCGTCCAGCGCGCGAAGCCTCGCGATGAGCCGGTCGGCGCGGACGCGAATCTGCTCAGGCGTTTCACCGCGCGGACAGCCGTCCCGGAACACATTCCAGTCCGGGCGCTGCTTGCGAATGTCCACCGAACGCCTGCCTTCGTAATCGCCATAGTTCCATTCAGCCAGGTCCGGTTCGATCGCGGCCTGCGCGTCCAGGCCGGCCAGCTCACAGGTTCGCCGCGCCCGCTCCAGCGGGCTGCTCAGCACCTGGGAAAAGCGGATGCCATGCAGGCGCTGCGCCAGTTCGCGCGCCTCGTCCTCGCCGCGCGCGGTCAGTGGAAGATCGGTGCGCCCGGTGTGCTTTCCGGACAGCGACCATTCGGTTTCACCGTGTCGAACAAGGTAGATGCGCATATTGATAACCCTGCCTGCGGTCAGCTTGGCTGGTTTTCCATCTCCGCGCTGTATTCGCCGCGGCGCGCGCGCACGAAGACGCCGATACCCATGGCAGTCGCGACTTGAATCTCGGTCTCACCGCATTCGGTCGCGGCCACGGCGGCTACGCTGCGGCTGGGGTAGTCGCTTGCCTGGTGTTCACGCCTTGAGGCTCGTGCAGACCTTCTGCAACAAGGCCCGCACTTGCGTGCCGATGTCGGTCACTTCCGGTTTGTCGACCAGCTTTAGCACCGCCTCCGGATCCATGAACGCAACCGTTATGCTTCGATCGTCTTCTTCGCGCACCACCACGTTGCACGGCAGCAGCAAGCCGATGTCGGGATCGGCCTCGATCGCGCGGTGGGCGAGCGGGGGATTGCAGGCGCCGAGGATGCGATAAGGCCGACGCGCAATGTTGAGCTTGGCTTTCAGCGTCGCCTGGACGTCGATATCGGTGAGCACGCCGAAACCTTCGGCTTTCAGCGCCTCCGTGACTTTCGCGACGGCGGCATCGAAGGGCATTTTCAGATGAGTGCTGAATCCGTACATGAATGAACTCCTTTCAGGTGGCAAAACTATAAGTAGGACAGAGCGAGAGCATAATCGTTGCAGGCGGCAGGAACGCGGCGCGGCTTCGCGGCGCCGCTCGCCCGACCGCCGCGCGGGTACCCGTCAATTCCAGCGCATGCCATATCCGCCGTGCCTCGGCTGGCTGCGCTGCTCTTTGGTGAGTACCGCATCGGTCTGCTTCTGGGTCCTGAGCGCAAGGTCGAACATCTGGTGCCGCAGTTCCGAAATCTTGCGGTAGTTCTTGCTGAGCGCCGCATCATCGCGCGTGTCCGAGTAATACTGCTCGTTCATCTGCGCTTGCTCATCCTGCATTTTGCCCATCAGCTCCCACTGCTTGTGCCGTGCATCGTCCTGGATCTTGGCGATCTTGCTGCGTTGCTCGGCGCTCAAATGGATATCGTATCCCGGACCGTAGCCACCCGCCATGCCGGCGCCCATCCCGTAGCCCTGACCCTGGCCGTAGCCGGGACCGTAAGCGCCCATCATACCGGGACCCATGTTGTTGTAGCCCTGATCCTGGCCGTAGCCGCCCATCATGCCGGGGCCCATGGCATAGCCGCCTTGCGGCTGTGCCATTGCGCTGGCTGCGAGCATCGTTCCGCCTATCAATGCGACGGCACCCAGGGTATTGCGAAGATTCATGCGTTTCATGGTTCAACTCCATTCAGGATTGGTTGAGTTCATGTTTCCGTAACTAGTCGTGAGCGATGCTTGCGGCGCCTGCGCGACAAAACGTCCGCTACGACCCGGGCGTGATTGAAAAAGAATCGATTTACTTCCTCTTTTGGGCGACGATCCAGGCAACGAGGCCGGCAATCACGACGACGAGCAGAACCGGCAGCAGTATCCCGCCGTATCCGCCACCCATCCAGCCGGCGCCATAGCCGCCCATCATGCCGGAGCCCATGCCGTAGCCGCCTTGCGACTGAGCCAGCGCGCTCGTTGCCATGATCGGTCCGCCTATCAACAGGGCGGCGCTCAAAGTGTTGCGCAGGTTCATGCATTTCATGGTTGAACTCCTATTACATTATTGGATACATACCTGGTTCGGTTACACGCGACTACGCTCACCGGCGGAGTCTCCACTACCGAATTGCCAGACTGTCTTTATAGGCGCAAAGGTCCGGCTGGTCCGTGCGCCACCGCGCATAGTGCTTGCACGGCTCCTTGTCGAGCCGGATTCACCAGCAGACGGATAGCCCCACGACCTGTTTTCGCGCGCGTGGACATCGTTCCCAGGCTCGCGCAGCGCCTCTACCGAACGCGGCGGGGCGGGTCACCCGGTGCGAACTGCGTGAACTTGATGCTCGAGGAGCCGTTATTGCTGGTCAGGATCAGCGGGCTGCCCCGGCGCGCTTGCCTTGACCGCTTATTCGCGCAAGCGGATCTGCTCAGTGCCGGGTACGGCGGAAGCAATACGAAATCGACAGCGACTTCTTCTCGCCCTCAGCCGCCGCCATGCGCGACGTCCTTGCGCACTTTGGACACCGCGTCGGCGCTGGTCAGGGACGCGTGGTTGCCCCAGGCATTGCGGATATAGTTTACGAGTTCCGCGACCTCCTGGTCGTCGAGCTTCCTATCGAATGCGGGCATCGGCAGTGCGGTCGGCGCGCCGGCAGTCTTCGCCGTATGCGCGCCGCCGAGGACGATGTGAATCACCGTATCCGGCAGTTTGGCCTGTACGGCGGAGCTGCCCTTGAGCGAAGGGAATATTTTCGCGTAGCCCGCGCCGTTCTTTCTGTGGCAACCGATGCAGTTCCTGGCGTAGATTGCCTCACCGCCGGATAAGGCCTGCCTGCCCGTCCCCTTCGTCCTGGTAGTGGTCTGGGCTTTCCCGGCGGGGATATGCTTCAGGTACACGGCAATCGCTTTCAGATCGGCATCGCTGAAATGCTGGGTCGAATTCTTGACGACGTCGGCCATGGGTCCAGCCGCCGCCGACCTGGCGTTGGAGCCGGTCTTCAAGAACGCGACAATGTCGGCCTCCGACCACCCGCCGAGGCCGTCGCGCAGATTCTCTGTCAGACCGGGTGCATACCAGTGCTGGCCGAAGTCGCTGCCCTTCAGCTTCTCGCCCGACTTCGGAGCGCCCAGCGCGTTGGTGGCCGTGTGGCACGCGCCACAATGGCCCAGGCCTTCGACGAGGTAGGCGCCGCGGTTCCACTGCTTCGACTTTTTCGCGTCGGGTTTGAAAGCGCCTTCATGGAAATACAGTTCGTTCCAGCCGGCAAGGATTTCCCGCACGCTCAATGGCCAGGGAAGCTCGGCCGGCTTGTTCTGCTGCCGCACCGGGGCAACGCTGTCGAGGAAGGCCTTGATCGCCTGCACATCCGCGCGACTCACCTTGGTGAACCAAAGATACGGGAATGCCGGGTAGAGGTGCTTGCCATCGCGCCTGATGCCCTGGTGCAGCGCCTTGTAGAAGTCCTGGCTCGACCACTTGCCGATGCCGGTTGCCGCATCCGGCGTGATGTTGGTGGAGTAGATCGTACCGAAGGGCGTGAGGATGGGGCGCCCGCCCGCATACGGTTTGCCGCCCGCGTCGGTATGGCAGGAGGCGCAGTTGCCGGCATTGACCAGATAGCGTCCTCTCTCGATGGATGTCCGGCCTGTACCTTGTGTACCTTGGGTCCGTGCCGCAGCGGCGAGCGCGGGCGACAAGCCGCACAGTCCCGCCAGCGCCAAGGCGAACGCCCTTGCGTGCATGATCCAGGGCGGCCTCGCCGGCGCCGCCTGAATTCCCGCTGTCACCGTGGATGCCCCACGCCCGGGATTGCGCGCGATCTCACGCGGCGTGCTTCGCCGATTCCGCGGCAGCGGCACTTTGGTGCAGATCGACGCGCGAAGCACCGAGCGTCGCGAGGATGGCCTTCGCGCGCGCCATCTCTTCGGCCGGGCCGTGCGCCGTGACCAGAAAGCTATCGGCTTTCACGGCGGTTTCGTATGCAATCACGCTGTCCTTCGGAATGCCGCTGCTGTAGAGCGCGGCGCCCAGGGCGCTCAAACCGCCGACGACTACAGCGCCTTCGATCGCGGAAATCACCATGGAGGCAAGGTATCCGAGCACGACGACATGCCCGACAACGGGAATGAACAGGAACACGCCGCCGAACAGCCAGCCCCAGAGGCCGCCCCAGAAGGCGCCGCGCTTGCCCCAGAACTTCATTCGATCGCCTGAGTTGTAGAATCCGACCACCTTTTCGTCGGTGTGGTATCCCTTGCCGACAACGCTGAGGTGTTTCATATCGATGCCGGCATCGGCCAGTTTTTTCACTGCAGCCTCCGCCCCATGGTGATCGGCGAAGACGGCAATTACGGCATTGGATTCTGTCATTTTGCGTTCCTTTGACGAGTTTGTGCGAAGCAAGGGCGTTTTGGATTGCGCGCCGCGATCGGGTGCGTGCCTGGGATGGCTACCCCGAATTTGTTTCCCACGCGTAGAGTTCAAATCACCTGAAGCAATTAACGCACCCCTGCCCGCCTCGGTCTGTCTGGTAACGAACATTGCTTCGGCTGGTTCCGTGTGCGCTGCATCTAGGATTTCTCCGCGGGCTGTCTCATTCAAGCGCCTTACGCGCCGTGCAGGCCTTGTCTTGCGCACGCAACCGCTGCGCCGCCCGCCCTTGCTCCGGCGACAGCGTCTGAATTGTCAGAGGAACCCCCACGTCATCGCGGTGCGCTGCGATCCGCGCGGTATAGTCCGACGCAGGGGTGCCAAACGGAGAGTTCCCGCTCCGCTTCTCCAGGTGCTGAATGTCAACAGACCCTAGATGAACCTAGGCACGGGGATCACGTCATACGTCCGTCATTTCCATCGCAGGACCGTATTCGCCCCGGCGCGCAGCGCTGTTGCAGCGGGCGCGATGCAGCAGCGCCTGCTGCGCCGCCGGCACCTTGGCCTCCTCGCCATGCCAGATCTTCAGCGCAGGTTGCTGGATGGCGCGGGAGAACGAAAACGCGAGGGCCCAGGGCAGGCGGGACTTGAATCGAATATTCATCGCATTCAGACGCGCCGAGGCCAATTCGGGAGATTGACCGCCCGACAGGAACGCTATCCCCGCAACGGCGGCGGGGACGGTGCGCAAGAAGCAATGCACCGTGGCGTCAGCCACCTCCTCCACCGTTTCTTGCCTGGGGCAGTTCAGCGCCGGAAGCACCATGTTGGGCTTGAGAATGATCCCCTCCAGCATCACGCGCTGCAGGCAAAGCTGCTCGAACACCGTGCGCAGGGCTTGCTCCGTTGCTTCGCGGCAGCGCGCCAGCGTGTGTTCCCCGTCCATGAGTACTTCGGGCTCGACGATGGGGACCAGTCCCGCTTCCTGGCACAAGGCGGCATAGCGCGCCAGCGCGTGCGCGTTGGCCTCGATGCACCCCCGGCTGGGAATGCCCGCGCCCACGCCGATCACTGCGCGCCACTTGGCGAAGCGGGCGCCCATTGCAAAATACGCCTTGAGGCGCTCGCGTAAGCCGTCCAGGCCTTCGGTTATTTTCTCTCCCGGGTGGGCGGCCAGGTCCGTTGCGCCGGCGTCGACCTTGATGCCGGGGATGATTCCGGCGTCGATGAGCGCCTTGACAAAGGGCGTGCCGTCTTTCTTTTGCTGGCGCATGGTCTCGTCGTAGAGAATGGCGCCGCTGATGCATTCACCCAGATCTGGCGTGGTCACGATCATCTCGCGATAGGCGCGCCGGGCTTCCACGGTCTGGGCAATCCCCAGTTTGGCGAATCGGCTGTTGCAGGTCGGATTGCTTTCGTCCATCGCCAGCAGGCCCTTGTCGGCGGCGACCATGGATCGCGCGGTATCCATAAGCATTTGCGTATTCATTTGGTATTGCTCCATTTCCGGTTGCGGATTTGCGGCAGATCCTCGCCGTGCTGGTCGATGTACTGTTTGTGCTCGATCAGCTTGTCCTTCAGCTGCTGTTTCAGGTCGATGCCCTTGTCACTGCCCCGCCGCCCCGGTCAGACGGGCGCGCCACCAGGATAGCACTCGAGCGCGGCCCTGCGTGGTACAGCTCCGCGCTGTCCAAGAGCGGCTCTTCGCCCGCGATAAACAAATCTTGTGGCGCTTCGTGACAGGTGTCCATTGCGAGGTGCCAGCGGGCGCCGTCCGGCGTGCGCGGCAAGCGGAAGTCTGCGGCCTCGGTGCCGGCATTGAACAGGAGGCAGAGGGCGTTCTGCCCGCCTTCGTGGACCAGGCAGCCAAACCGCTTTTCTTTCGGGTCGGTCCAGGCGGGCAATCCTCCCTGCGGGCCGAGCCATTCGATCTCGGCGTCGGTGTAGAACTGCTCCTTGCTCAGAATCGGATGCGCTCCGCGAAGGGCGATCAGGCCGCGCGCAAAGCGGTAGATCTCCTGATGCCGTTCGAGACAGGTCCAGTCATGCCAGCTCGTCTCGTCGTCTTGGCAGTAGGCATTGTTGTTGCCGCCTTGCGTGCGGCGAAACTCGTCCCCGCCGAGCAGCATCGGCACCCCGCGCGAGATCAGCAGAGTCAGCAGGAAGTTCTTGATCTGGCTCTTGCGCACGGCCTCGATCCCGGCATCCGTGGTCTCGCCCTCGGCGCCGTAGTTCTCGCTGTAGTTGGCGTCGCTGCCGTCGCGGTTGTCTTCCCCGTTCGCTGCATTGTGCTTGGCGCGGTAGCTCACAAGATCGTTCAGCGTGAAGCCGTCGTGGCAGGTGACGAAGTTGATGCTGCTCTCGGGGCCTTTGCCCGATGCGGCGTAGATGTCGGCACTGCCGCAAATGCGGCTGGCAAACAGGCCGAGCATGCCGTCATCGCCGCGCCAGAAGCGTCGGACGTCGTCGCGGTAGCGGCCGTTCCACTCCGCCCAGCGCCGCTCTGAAAAACTGCCCACCTCGTATGCGCCGGCGGCGTCCCACGCCTCGGCAATGATCTTCACGTCCCTCAGGATCGGGTCTTCGGCGATGCGCTCGAGAAGCGGGGGATCGGGCAGCAGGTTTCCGGAGCGGCCACGGCCCAGCACGGCGGCCAAATCGAAGCGAAAGCCATCGACATGCATCTCCACCACCCAGTGGCGCAACGCGTTCAGGATGTGATCCCGCACCACGGGATGGTTGGCATTGACGGTGTTTCCGGTGCCGGTGTAATCCCTGTAGGAACGTTTGTCGTCCGCCAGCATGTAGAAGATCGCGTTATCGATCCCGCGGAAGCAGAGTGTAGGCCCGCGTTCGTTTCCCTCGGCAGTGTGATTGAACACCACGTCCAGTATCACTTCGATGCCCGCCGCATGGAAGGCATGGATCATTTCCTTGAATTCCAGCTTCTGCTGGCCCGCGCCTCCCGAGCTGCTGTAAGAAGCCTTGGGCGCAAAAAAGGCCACGGGATCGTAGCCCCAGTAATTCCGCAGTGGCCGGCCTGTTTGCGGATTGGTGCCCGCCGCTTCGTGCTCATTGAATTCCTGCACCGGCATAAGCTCCACCGCCGTCACCCCGAGTTCCTTGAAATAGGGGATCTTTTCCATCAGGCCCCGGTAGCTGCCGGGATGCGCCACGCCGGAGCTGGGATGGATGCTGAAGCCACGCACGTGCGCCTCGTAAATGACCGTCTTCGACCAGGGATGCCTCGGCGGACGGTCGTCATGCCAGTGAAAATGCTCCTGCGTGAATACGCATTTCGGCATGGCACCGGCATCATCGACCGTCGAAGGCGCCGCGTCTGCGTCTGGCGCAGACGGATCGAATCCCCGGGCCGGGCCGAACTCCCAGGCAGGCAAGGCGGAGACCGCGGTAGCGAACGGATCCAGGAGGAGCCTGTGAAAATTGAAGCGATGGCCGTCCTCGGGCTGATACGGACCGTCCACCCGGTAGGCATAGAGCTGGCCGGGACGTATCCCCTCGACCCACACGTGCCAGACGTCACCCGTGCGGTTGCGTGCGGGATCGAGATCGAAGGCCTCGGCCGGCGTTGCGTCTGCGGCTCGAGCAAACAACTCCAGCCGAACACGGCTGGCGTGCCGGCTGAAAAGCGCAAAGTTCACGCCTCCGCCAAGGGCTGTGGTTCCCAGTGGCAATGGCACGCCGACTCGAACATCCGTCCGCTCCGATACCGCTGCCACATAATCATTCAGCGGACGTTCGGACGTACCCGGATTTGCTTGCCGTGTCGCCATTGTTCTTCGCATTGATGACTGCGCACTAGTGTTGCGAATGGGCTATTTCCGGCCCGGCTGGTTCAGCGACGCCAGCGGCCAATCCTGGACCTGCTCCCAGGCCTGCTGTGCCGCGGGCGGCAGCTTGTCCATGTGCTTCAGGAACAGCGCCAGAGTCCAGATCTGCCGGTCGCTGAGGGTGTACCTCCACGAAGGCATGCCGGTCAGACGAATGCCGTGCTTGATCTTCCAGAACGAATCGCCCTCGGGGTCGTCCTCGACCCCGTCGGTCGCCAGTTGCGGCGGCTTCGGATAAAGGCCTTTCGCGATCGGCGACGGCGACGCAGCCCCTTTCGCGGACCCATGGCAGACCGCGCAGTTCTGCGCGAAGAGCTGGACGCCTGCGAGAAGATTCGCGTCGTTCAGCGGCACGGGATTTTGGGCCTTCGGGGCGTCGCGAAGCAATGTCGCATCCAGCGAAGTACCGGCCGCCCAGGTTTCCAGCCAGCCGGGTTTTGCATCGGCATTGGCCGGTATCAGTCCGCTTCGCACCAGGGCGTAAGCGCCGCTCAAGAAAACAAGCAGCGTCAATGCGACTCCCGCAACGATACCTTTCATCATCTCAGCTCCTCGTTCTGTGAAAATACCGCGGCCTGGCGTTTTCTGCCGTCGGGCCGATCATCGCTGCCACAGGATATGCGCATCTTCCAGAGGCACCGCCATGTCATCGCGCTGCGCGACGATCCGCGCCGTATAGTCCGATGCCGGACGCGCTGCGGGCACGTCCGCGCGATAGGCGTAGCCGTTGATGGCTCCCACCAGCTGGCGCACGCGCTTCATCACCACGCGCTCCGCTGCCGCGCCGGCTACGCCATCTGCATAGAGCTCGACTTGCACCGCCTCCGGGCTTAGGTCGTCCAGATACGCCTGAACCTCGAATACGTGCTGCGCGGCATCGGTTTCAAGCTTCAGCTCGCCGAAGCGCAGCGCGGTCCATTTTTGCTCCAGTGCGCGCTGCCGATCGACCATCGCCACGCCGATTGCGCCTTTATCGGCAGCCCGCGCAAGGTAGGCCGAGGCCGCCCTTAGGTAGTGTTGCTCGGTGTATTCGCACACCGCGCGGCTGGCGGAGAAGCGCGGCGTCAATTGCGCCATGCTTTCGCGCATGCGCCTCACCCAGGCGCCGGGGATGCCCTGCTCGTCGCGCGCATAGAACTCCGGAATCACCTCGCGTTCGAGCAGGTCGTAGAGCGCGCCGGCTTCGGCGGCGTCCCAAGCCGGATCGTCGCCATGCTCCCGGCCGTCCCCCAAGGCCCAGCCCACTTCAGGCGTGTAGGCTTCCGCCCACCAGCCGTCCAGCTCGGACAAATTGATGCCGCCGTTGACCAGCACCTTCATGCCGCTGGTGCCACACGCCTCCCAGGGCCGCCGCGGAGTGTTGATCCACACGTCGACCCCCTGCACCAGGTTCTCGCTCAAGAGCATGTTGTAGTCGCTGAGGAAGATCACGTGCCGGCGCGCTTCGGGCCGGCGGATGAACTGCATCCACTGCAGGATGAGTGCCTGCCCGGCCAAGTCCGCGGGATGGGCCTTGCCGGCCATGACGAGCTGCACCGGGCGCTGCGGATTGCTCAACAGGCGCAGCAGCCGCTCCGGATCGTGCAGCAGCATGTTGGGTCGCTTGTAGGTGGCGAAGCGGCGCGCAAAGCCCAGCGTCAGCACGTTGGGATCGAAAAGATTCCCCGCCTCCGCCACCGCTTCGGCCGATGCGCCGGAGGCGGCCAGCTCCCTGGACAAACGCTCGCGCACGTAGCCCACGAAAGACTGGCTGGCGGCGATGCGAAACTGCCACAGCTTGGCATCGGCGACGCGGCGCATGTCCTGCTCCAGGGTTTGCACCGTCCCCAGCCAGCGCTCCTTGCCGCAGGCCTGCGTCCAAAGATCATCGGCCGGCGCCGAATCCCAGGTCGGCATGTGGACGCCATTGGTCACATGTCCGACCGGGATTTCGTCCTGCGGCCAGTGCGCAAACAGAGGCGCAAACAGCTGCCGGCTCACCTGCCCGTGCAGACGGCTTACGCCATTGACCGCGCCGCTGCCGCGAATCGCCAGATAGGCCATGTTGAAACTCTCAGAGGGGTCGTCCGGGTTCTGGCGGCCCAGGGCCAGCAAATCGCGGAGTGCGACGCCGAGCTTCTGCGCGGCATAAGCACCGAGGTATTGCTCGATCAGGACTGGGGCAAAGCGATCGAAGCCGGCGGCCACCGCCGTGTGCGTGGTGAACAGATTGCCCGCTCGCGTGACCGCCAGCGCGACGTCGAAAGGCCGGCCCGTTTCCTCCATGAAACTGCGGGCGCGTTCCAGCACGGCGAAGGCCGCATGCCCTTCGTTGAGGTGACACACTTGCGGCTCAAGGCCGAGCGCGCGCAGCAAGCGCCACCCGCCGAGCCCGAGCACCAGCTCTTGCTGCAGCCGCAACTCCGGCCCGCCGCCGTACAACTCGCTGGTGATCCCGCGATGCGCCGGGTAATTCGCCGGGTCATTGCTGTCCAGCAGGTACAGCTTCACGCGACCGACCTGGACCTGCCAGGCGCGCAGCCAGACCGAGTAGCCGGGCAAGGCGATCTCCAGGCGCAGCCACTCTCCGTTCGATTTGCGCAAGGCGGTGATCGGCAATTGCCCCGGATCGTTATACGGATAAAGCGCCTGTTGCGCGCCACCCCGGCCGATCACCTGGCGAAAATAGCCCTGCTGGTAGAGCAGCCCCACGCCGATGACCGGAACGCCGAGATCGCTGGCGGCCTTGAGCTGATCGCCGGCCACATTGCCCAGTCCGCCCGAATAGATGGGCAGGGCTTCGCTCAACATGAATTCCATGCTGAAGTACGCGACACAGGCAAGATGCGACTGCGGATGACTTTGCTGAAACCACGCGGGCGCCTCCTCGGCCCGCTGCTTCGACTGCACCAGGGCATCCAGCTTGTCGCGAAAGACCGGGTCGGCGAGCACCTGCCGGATTTTTTCGCGCGAAACCGTTTGCAGCACGTCGCACGGGTGATGCGTCTGTTCCCACAGCACCGGATCCAGCGCCCGCCACACCTCGTCGGTGGCATGATTCCAGGTCCAGCGCATGTCCAGGGCCAGCTCAGTAAGCGAAGCGAATCCCTCGACGTCCGCGGGAAGAAGGCCCTCTATCGGGTGGCTGCCACGTGTTGGTTCGTTCATTGGACTACCTCGTCGCTTCGCTCCAAGGATACGCCCTTGGGACGGCCCGTAGCGCTCATGGAGCCTCCTGCACATTTGTTGCGGATGCCATCCCAGGCGCCGTCAGTGGCGCGCCGACCATGGTCTGTGCTTCCTTCAGGATGCGGCGCAAATGATCGGCACCCCGAACTCTGCGCCGTCCGACGCTCGGCCACGCGCGGCGCCGGCGGCATGTCAATCCGGATCAGGGTCCATTACCCGTTCAAGGCCGGCGCGGTCCAGGATCCGGACGAATTTCTGCTCCACGTCGATCAGACCTTTCTGCTGGAACCTGGAGAAGGTGCGGCTGACGGTCTCCAGTTTCTGGCCCAGGTAGCTGCCTAAATCCTTGCGCGTCATGCGCAAGTTGAATTCCGACGCTGAGTAGCCGCGTGCCGCGAAGTATTGCGACAGTTCGAGCAGGAACATCGCCAGGCGTTCCTCGGCATTCAAGCTGCCCAGCAGCAGCATCCGCCCGTGCTCGCGCACAATTTCACGGCTCATCGTCTTGTGCAACTGGCGCTGCAGGCCGGGCATTGCGTGCGCCAGTCCCTGCAACTCGGCAAAGGGAATGGCGCAGACCTCGCTGTCCTCCAGCGCGACGGTGTTGCAGGTGTGCTGCTCCGGTCCGATGCCGTCCATGCCCAGGACGTCGTGTGTCATGGAAAACCTAAGCACCTGGTCGCAACCATTCTCGCGCAGAGCTGTGGATTTGAAAAAACCACTGCGCACCACATACAGGGAAGTAAACGGCTCGCCGCTGCGGTACAGGCTTTCGCCCCGCGGCACAGGCAAGCGATTGAACACCAGCTGGTTGGCGACGTCCATCTCGGAGCCGGTAAGGCCGCAGCAGGGCGCGCACAGCCCGCGCAGCTTGCATTCCGCGCACGCGGTGGTGCACTGCGCGATCGCGCCCAAGCCCGCGGACGCTGCAGACCCTATCGGCATGCTGCGCGGGGACGGTTTAATCCGCGCTGAGGCATTGATGGTCATCATGTTCTCCAGTCAGGCAACGGCCCGGGTCGGCGGGCATCAATGCGCATCGCGCAATTGCATGACGACGCACGACGGCGATTACTGCCACATTGTGAGTCCCGCGGCGCACTCGGCTTGAGTCCCGCGGCGCGCTCAGGTGCAAAGCCCTCAGGTGCAAAGCCTATTGCAGCAAAGCTTCAGCGTATGTACGTTTGCGCACATAGCGGGCGCTGCCCGATCAGAAACCTTGCACTGCCGGAAAACCCAAGGATGCGGAGCGGCCAGTCGGCTCCCAAGCCCCGTCGAAACCGGGAGCCCTTCGATGCCTAGGGTCTGTTGACATTCAGCACATGAGCGCGACGGGGGTAATTTGGGATGCAGCGCAAGGCGCGAGGAGTGCCGTTTGGCTAGCCAAACAAGCGACGAGCAA
>Ga0307377_10003588_pt1 | contig 17401 bp, 11 predicted proteins | sample TR3MG_FD_202535 | JGI IMG/M metagenome (GOLD analysis project Ga0307377, IMG submission 202535) | Soil microbial communities from Risofladan, Vaasa, Finland - TR-3 | ecosystem: Environmental > Terrestrial > Soil > Coastal area > Acid sulfate soil | place: Finland: Risofladan, Vaasa | collected... | reverse complement strand
GTGTGAAGGCAATTCCCATCATGAAGCCCTCTTTAGAAGTGGAGACGCTCTTTTTCAGATATTCATCCTTTCTCCTTACGGTCAGAACATAGGAGAATACGGCGATCATAAGAGCTATCGAGCAGGGAGCAAGCGAAGTCAGTATGCCCAGCCCGAACATGCCCAAAGCCGTCACTTCCTGCCCGAAGACCTCGCCCTCCAGGCCCTTCCACTGCGAGCCGCCCACGTCTTGCAGCTTCTTGTAAAGCGTCTCGGCACTCTGCACGCCGTCGAGCTCACCCTCGCCCACCCGGTAGACGTGATACACTCCGGCGACATTGCCCTCTTTGTCGATGAGAAGGAGAGTCGGATTGGAGGAGCCGCCTCTCACATTCCAGTAGTCGAGATATTTGCTGGCGATGGTATAAGGCTCGATGTCCTCAGCCCAGGGCCAGGTAATATTAACCTTCCACCACTTTTCCGCCAGGGACTTGCCATCACGGGAATAGGGATTCTTCCTCAGGTTCAACGTGGCTATCTGGACGTTTGGGTCGATGGCCTTTAGTTTTGCCAGCTCCTCTACCTGCCCTTTCAGGGACTTTTCGCATTCAACGCATAACGGGATCTCGATGTTGGTGATATGCAAGATAAGGGGCGAACCCTGGAAGTCGGAAAGAGAAAAGTTGTTTCCATCGACTCCGACAGCAAAAAACTCCGGGGCCTTGATGGCCTCGCCTGCCTCGCCGGCAAAAACGGGGCAGGAAAATAGAGAAAGTGCAGCGACGGCAAAAAGGAAGATAAAGGCTGCAGTTTGAAGGTTCTTTTTGCAGCTAATCATTTTAAAGGCAATTATTGATATCACTCTCAGGTCCATGCGGCTGCATTCTGCTTGTAGTAGTAGATGGAATCCTTTACGTAAGCATCGATCTTTTCCTGGCTTATAGCATCAATCTCGCTATGCCAGGCCACATCCACCGCACCATCCGGGCCCTTGGCAAGGGTAATGAAGGTTGTCGTGGGCACAAAATATTTGTCTTCTACACCATCTGGATCATAGACTGCAAGGATATCAATTGCCCTTTTAATGCTGCTTCCTTCCGCCAGCATATCATAGTATTTTAGATCCCTGCCCAAGCTCGCCACTGCTGTTTCGATTCTCGGCACCTGGGTCAGGCATGGCTTACAGTTGCTGCTATGAATCAGTATGAGCACTGGCTTCTCCTTGAGAGCATCCAAGACCCAGTCAGGATGCTCGACAGCCGAGCCTGAGTCTTCATGCTGATCGGGATATGCCGTCCACCAGTCGTCATCTCCGGAGCCTACTGCGTGTGCAGGACTGTAGCTATCCCAATCCTCGGAAAGGGCAGTGTCCGTCATTACGAATCCCGCCATTGAAAAAGCCGCCATTGCTGCCAATACCAATAATCCGAAATTTTTGAATCCACTGAGCATGATTTAAACCCCCGAAATATCTCCTGCTCTTTTCATCCGCTAAATATTTAGAGCTTGTCTTGAACTGCTTGTCTTCAATTGGCCTGAAAGCACATTAAGGACCTTGAGAATTCAGTTTGGCCCAGCCTGGCCAAAGATCGATAAAAGACCTCGGAAATAGCGCCCGCTTCCGGCCTCTTGCATCCACAGCATAGAAACATTAACATGAACCAGGATGGGAAGCTTTATATTTATTGTTTTTGGGCGACAATGATTCGGAAAAAAGAAGATCTGATGTAGACCGCCCCATGACATCGATGCGACTTTGGTTTCAATCTATCAATTCCCGTTTACTGATTCGAATAATGGGACCTAGATTAGTACAATATTAAGAAAGAAGAATAAGTTCATGTAGTTTCATTAACAATAAATAGGCTCTTCGCTATTTACTGTGGGTAACCTCTGGATATCAATCGGCAATCTCCTGATGCAGCATTCCGTCGTGAGTCCATCATGCGGGGCGATTGATAGTGATATTATCTTGAAAAAATGGTCTCCTGGTAATTTTGTGATAACTATGACCAGAATGCAGGACTCAAGCTTACCCACTCAAAACAGCGAGGAGCCAATAAATAGAACTATCGCCGAGACCTGTGGGAGGCCATAGAAAGAGGCGAGCCTGCCGAGTACGAGCTATTCGTGCAGATGATGCTGCTATCGGAAGAGCAAAACCAGACCTTCGATCCCCCTGGATCCGACCAAGACCTGGCCAGAGGACAAATTCCCGTTGATGCCGATGGGCAAGATGGTGCTTGACAAAAATCCAGACAACTTCTTCACTCAAGTAGAGCAGGCAGCCTTATGCCCAGCCAACCTTGTTCCGGGAATTGAGTTTTCCGATGACAAGCTCTTGCAGGGCAGGACTTTCTCCTATGTAGACACTCAGCGCTACCGTCTGGGCGCCAACTTCCATGAACTGCCCACCAACCGGCCGCTCTGTGCCTTCGCCAATAACCAGCCCGATGGAGCCATGCAGTGCCAGTGTTCAAGGGGCCTGTGAACTTCAATCCGAGCAGCCGGAGCGGGCCGGTAACGACTCCACCAAAGGGAGCGGTCTACAGCCCCCATATTGAAGGGAACCTGGTTAGGGAGAAGATCAAGAAGACCGACTACTTCACCCAGGCCGGGGAGAGATACCGCTCCATGAGCAAGATGGAGATGAAGCATCTGGTGGAGAACCTGGGTGGTCGATTTAAGCAACGTGACCGATGTTAATACCCAGAAGCGATAGCTATTCCAGTCTTCGCCCAGGCAAGGAACCGCCAGACAAATGCGACTGCAATAACTGGAGTCACCATTGCTGCTAATTGGAGATTATAGAACCTATTTAGCGCGATTATAACCCCCGAAATCTCCTTTGCTCCATCATGTACTGGCTATTGGAATTGCGCTGATTGTCGACATACGGCGTCACATATTTATTCCTTGGGGCAATGGCATTCTCCAACGGAATTCATTTCCCGCTGGAAGATAAGCCATATTCCTTAGTCAAAATATTGTGTATCTCACTTTGGATCAGAGGCTTCAATGATTTAAGATCTGCTTTGACCATTCCATTTCTGTCAGGACTGCCTGCCAATATCTTCAGCTCACCGTTCTCTTTCTTTACCGCAAAGTCGTAGGCTATGTTGCCATCGATTTCCAGAATGACTCTATCATTTTCACCATTGAGCTTGAGCGACAGGCAGTTATTTGCCGCAAGAACTTCGATCGTCATATCATTGTCGATCTTCTTGATAACTCCGCTCTTGATCCAGTCAACGCCAAATATCTGAGCCAAATACTCCTGAATCTTTTGACTATGTTCACCAGGAACCTTATCCCAGCAAAATACAGCCTCTTCTGGCTTTGCCATATTCGCTGCAAATATATTCATCTCACGGCGAAAAATTGGCTTTTCTCCTCTCTCCAATCTCCCCAGAGACTTATCCAATTCATCCATTAGGAAGGGCAGTTTATTCTTAGAATGCTGCTCCTTGGCAGCCTCCAGCTTTTCCTTGAATTTTTTGTCGTCTTCGCTCAAATTCTTCTTTTCTTCAAGAAGCTTGAGACTCTTGCCAATCCATTTCGAGCCATAGAAATAGCTTCCCAGTGCCGCTTTGTTGACCGGCGTCATTCCTGTAGTGATTATCTCATTTTCATAGTCCTCAAGATATCTCAGGGCCATGCAGGTAGCGCAATATATCCTCTGCTCGAATGTCTTGCATAAAGTCTTCTTCCATTCAGACTCATTTTTGCACGGTTGTTTGCAGGTCTTTCTGGAATATCCTAATATATTGCCGTTTCCATATGGATTTCTTAATAATATTAGAATCTCAGCGGAGCTGTTATCTCCTATCTTCGGATATACATGAACCGGCTTCTCTTTTCCATCAATTTGGCCAATTGCTTTCTGCAGCTCCTTTTGCAGCAGCGATGGGTCCAGCAATCCCCGGGAAAAGATATAGGCCTCATCTGCCTTGGTAGAATCGCAGGGAAAGAGCTTGCCTTTCTTTAGAGCCATTTCGACCAGCTTACTCTCAGATGGATGCGCGGAGTCAATAAGAGCGTGACAGGGAACAAGAATCCCCGGGCAATTCAGACCCTCAAGAAAGACCCTCTGAAGGCCCAATGACTCATCGTCGATATCCGGAAAGCGGCGCTGATCTATGAGCGGCCTCATGGCATCAAATACAGCCCTGTTCATGGCCGAATAGTTTCTGCCTCCTAACTTGCTCTGCAAAATTTGATTATCAATCAATATCAGCCCATCGATGCCATTACCTCTCCTCTTGGTGAGCAGATCGTACATGGCAATGATGGCACCCAGATCCCTCTGCTCCTCAATAGTTTTTTTGGAATCGATTCCCTTCTCCGTAAACAGGCACAAGGCCAGTGCGGCCAAGCTTCCTCTGGTTCTGATAAAGCTGGTGAGAGGATTGATAAATCCAGTCCCGGTTCCACCACCAAGAGAAGCTATGAAAAGGACGCTTTCGCAGACATTCTCTGCATTGCCTCTTTGAGGGGCCCCGAGCTTGGACAAGATTGCCCGGCCATTGCCAAGGATCTTTTTTAGCCCCTGATTATTAATATGGTTCTCCTTTGCTTTATTCTTAGAAGATACACCATTAGTTAAAGGCCCTGGTTCGGCATGATCGTTGTGCTCCTCTTCCGGAGAAGGCGTGGCTGGGCTGTCTGCAGGAGCATTATTCACTTCTTCGCCAGATTCCATATCGCCTTGGTGTCTGAGATTTTCATCCAGCTTGGCACCATTTTTCCCTGAGACCCTTCCAATGGTCACGAACCTTCTGATTGCCTGCTCCCACAGATAAGACAGGAGGGGACTTTCAGATCCAGCATACTCTTCAATGGAGTAGCTCCTGACAGTGGGATCTACCTGAAAGATCTCAAAGATGGCCTTCATGGTCTCGGCCCGCCTGTCAAAGCCCTGCTTTCTCAGGTCATAACCGTATTCATTCTGAATATACTCTTTGACCTTGGAATTATTTTTGATGACCTCGGGAGGCACTATGAACCCCGGATAATGACCGTCTTCCAGCCGTCCACCGTAAAACTTCTCCTTAAGGCAGTCACTGGTATCAAAGTCCATCCAAATGCCTTTGATGCTGCCAAACGCGATATGCTCTCCCAGAGATCTGCCAAGAATGGAAATGTCCTCATTTTTCAGGAATTCCTTGAGAACTTTCCCACCTGTGCCACCAATGCCGATTATGCACGGTCTCATGTCTTAACCCCCAGTGCTTTAATGAATATAGGAGAAAGCAATAGGATTTGAGATGCAACCAGGCAGACAAATACGATGTCGATCCAATCAGAGATGCCTCCTGCATATGGATAAAGAACAGCAAGATATGTCGGGATGGCTATCGGCACCAACAAGAGAAGCCAGGATGCCATGATGGCCCTCTTTAATCCTTTTGGAATTATGTATAAGCTGTAAACATCCGGTGGCCTGAAAACAATAACTATTATTAGGCCAAAAATCATGGCCAGCATTCCGAAGAAAAAGAATCCCAAATAGGATGAAACCAGATATGTAGCCTTCAAAAATGTCAAATCCTCTGAGATTTGAGGAGTGAGCAAGAATGTGAAGAATATGCCCACTATTAAGAGAAGCCAAGCTGATAGAGCCAGAGCATTAAAAGTGGATCCCTGCTGATTATATAAAAACATCAGAAAATTTTTCATCTTCTCCTCTTCGCTCATCTTTTTCTCTTCCACTTTCCCTTTTTGCTCAGTTTCAGAGTGCATTGCGGCAGATAGATCCTCCACCTTTTTATAGACTGCATCGATATTCATCTTATGCAATGCAACTCCCAAAAGGCCTAAAATAATGATAAATGCCAGGACAAGTACAGGCACAAACATCATCTATCTCCTCCTAAAGATGATCCGTTCAATCAACACACCTATTCCTAGTGACGCCAGCAGAAGCAGCAATAGATTTCCCACTCCAGGAAGCGATGCGAATGGATAGGCGATAGCCTTGGCGCTTATCTGGCCCCCATCAATCATTTCCGACTGCCTGTTGCCGTTCAAATCCTCTACATCATAGGCGAAGTAATAGCTATAGTTCTTGCCGCAATCTAAAACATCGAAGGGCTTGACATTATTGAAAACAAATGTCGTCTCGTTCTCAGTGTTAACAGCAAGCTTCATGGGATTTAGTGGGGAATTTACCGTCCGCCCCAAATGATCTGGTGTGCTTGTAAGTAGAGTTACCTCGACGTATCTTATATCAGGATCTCTTGCTTTCACATTTATGCTGAAGCTATACTTATGCCACCAGGAATTACTTGTGTCCTCAATATCTTTGCTCTGGGGCTCAGATACAATTATCTTTGCGGTCCTTTTTAGGCGGGGACCTTTTCCCAAGGCAGACCAGGTAGTATTGGCTCCGCCCAATATTCCATCGCTTACCGATATCCTGTATGTGAAGTTATTTCCGGCGTCCTCTTCTGTGAAGAATTGGGCATCCTTGGTGTTGAAGACGATATCGTCACCCTCCGGAAACGTCTTGAAGAGAGAGGAGAGCCTTTCAACACTACCATTTTCATCATAGATATGAAGCGTGGCGTTAATGGTGCTTTTCTTGCCGTCAGAGTCTGCCAATTTCCATCCGGTGCTATTTAACTCTGCCCTGTATTCGATAAAGCCGTCCCAAGTGGAATTGGGAGTTACTATCAAGGTACTATTATTGATCTGAGGCGGTATGTTGTACACATTCAAGGATAATAGGTCGAAGTATCCTTTGGCCGAATTGCTGCCGCTCTGCTGAGAAGTATATTTATATTTGCCATCGCTGACGCTGATCCTCAATTCAACCTTTCCCACCTTCTTTAAATAGTGAAATGAGGTCGTCTCCGGAAATTCAATGGATGTGAAATTTGTCTTTCCTGATGTTTCGTAATCATTGACCTGAATTATCTGCCTCATACCGATAGGCTTGAAGGCGGCCTCTTGCGGCCCTTTTGCCTCTAGGCTCAAGTATAAGACCCTCCTGATCTCTATCGAATTGGGATTTTCAATGTAGGCGCCTATCTTAACCTCATCGTTCCTGGATATATTGAGCTTTGATGCATTATATATCACATTCACTCTGGGTGGAATATATTCTTCACTCGTCCATGGCTCCTTATATAGCAGCTTCTTAATATATTCAAATTTATCAGGACTCTCTTTCTGCCAGCGCTCCAGGTAATTCTTGAACTTTTCCAAGTTGAGACTAGAACCGCCCCCGCCACCACCGCCGTCATTTGACGGACCAGGTGTTGGTTCTGGAGCTACTACAGTTCCCACAGAGACCAACATGGACAGCACGACAAAAATGCAGATTAATTTCAGATTCATTGGAGTCACTTCGCACCCTTTGCTCGAATGTCGAAATCGTAGTACAGCGGGCGGTAATCAACTGCTTGCCACTTGAGGGTTTGCTCTCCGCTTCCAGACCTGTAATCCATACATTGTCCATTAGGCGTCCAGCTCTTTATTTTTTCTGGAAGCCTATTGTCTCCACCCACTAGACATACAGTTAGGTTTTCAGTGGCATTGATTGTCGCTTCAAAGTTATGCACCTTGACGGTCCAGCTATCTGTTGGATTGTATACTACTGCGATTATGTTCGGCCCTTCAAATACTTTGGTCTCTGCCCCATCAATTAAGAACCTATACTCAGCCATGCCAAGGAATGGAGTTTCCCAGAAGGGCTTGAGAGTCCAGCTTACGCTTCCTTTAGCGGGATTATATCGTTTCTTATCTCCTACTATCTTCCAGGGTTGATCAGATCCGAATGGTCTTACCGACAGCTCTATCCAGGGAACCTGTTGTGAACTCCAATTCTCAAGCTGGAGGGTATATGTCAATACATGAAGCAGATCTTTCTCATCCCAAGCCTGAATTACACCGGCCGCAGGCGTCACATTGCCAATTACGGTAACTGCGCTATCGTTGAAGACGCGATTTATTTGTCCACCATTCCCAGTTCCTGAAGATCCCTGCTGGCTTGCCGAAGCTTTTCTAAGAACCCGCATATAATGGTCCGCAAATCTGAAATCTCTGCCAAGCATGCGGGTGTGATTAAATGCCAGGGATATCGTGAAGCTGTTTCCGATATCGTTCTCATCAAAGGGTATTTCTGCCTCATAGAGATACTTATCAAGCCCAATCGCTCTGTCGCTCAAGTCCTTCGTGAAATTCTTATTTGGACCCGCCAGTTTCAACTTAAGTATGCCTCCGCTTTCAGAGTAATTTATGGTTGCATGGATAAGCTGGTCTGCTTTACCCCCTGCGGGTACATACAGAGTTGTATCGTATTCCAGTAAGAGCTTGGGCTCCCATATGGGCTGCGGCTCTGTCCCCTCTAATGCTACTTGCATTAAATGGTTATTAAATAAGCCATATCTATTGCCATCTAATTGATAATCCAAAGAGAACATGTAACTGTTACCCGCATGGGTGGCATCAAACGGCTCTGCATAATCATATCTATACCGATTTCCGCCTAGGTCTGTTACACTCATCTCTATCTGTTTGTTCTTGCCCTCGCCTGTCAAATTCAAGGTTAGAGTTCCCTTGCCACCAGGCGAGAAGACCTCAGCACGCAATGCCTGGCTGGCTCCCGTGTCTGGGGTAACGAACAGCACCGGCAGGTAATTCACATCTCCGATGGCCTTAGGCTCCAGTCCCGAATCGGTCTTTTCCAGGACAACCGTCATAGTTCCCGTGAATGCGATCTCGCCTCCTGCGGTCTTTGGATGGACATTGTGAAGGCTGATGGTGTGGTTTCCGACGTCCCCCTTGCCGAATTCCTTTGACCAGGTGTACAAGTATTGAGTTGCACCAAGATAGACTGCCTTCATCTCTTCGGTAGCTGGAATCTTATCAGGACCGACTGTCGTGATCTCTATGGCGTCCTGCCCCTGTTGGAAGTCCACCGTCGCCTTGACCGACTGATAGGCTGGCGCATCTTCCGATACTTGCAATATTGGTTCAAAATCCACTGATACCAGTTCCGGTTTTCCTCCGTTGATAAACGGTCCGAAATAAACTTTCGATTCGAATCTCTCCTCTGCCATGCGGGCGACAAAGCGGTAGTGGGCCTCTTTTCCTTCTGCATCGGCGCATTTATACTGGAAAGGCTGGGCAGTCAGATTGAAAAGGCTCTCGCCAGGCGAGACTGTGCCTGAGGCACGCTCCACCCACTCCCAGCGGCAGGGATTATAGATTTCCAGCGCGACCTTCATCTCCACGCTGGTGTCGATAGGCACCGAGTAAGCGTAGGTCTCATTCCATTTGCCTTTCTCAGGTGCTACATTTGCATCACCGAATGAGATCGAGATCTCCTTGACAGCGATAGCCTCTTCCGCCAGCTGCATCTCTGCGGCTAGGCTCGCGTGCTTGTAGCTGATAGTATAATTGAAATTCTTGCCTATGTCTGCCTCATCGAAGGGCAGGCTCCATTCGTACCGATATCTATTGCCGTCCTGGGCTATTCCCTGACTGGTCTCCTCAAGACTCTTTTCAGGCCCCTCCAGCCAGAGAGTTGCCTGGCCCTGGCCTGCGCCATATTCCACCACAGCTACAATGCTGCTCGAAGATTCGCTGCCTTCGGTGACATAGACTACTGGATCGCTATCCAGGGAGATGAGGACGGGACTGCTCCTCGGGCCATAGTAGGGCTTTGAGAAATAATCATTTCCTGCAAAGCTGGCCTTGAAACGATATTTCGCTCCCTGCTGTTGCATCTCTTTGCATTCGTAGTAAAAAGGCTTAAGAGTCCAGTTGAGCAATGATGATTCAGCCGTCGCTTTTTTGGCGCCTTTATCCGTCCATTCGCTAGTGCAGGGATCATAGGTCTGGAGCCGAACATCGAGTGGGACGATGGTAGTATCGATCTTCAGGGAATATGTGTAGCTGTCGTTCCACAGGCCGGTGGTTGGGGACACATCTGACAAGGAAAACTGCACGGAAAGCGGCGAGACTTTAATGAATTTGTCCTCGAAGGTGTACCTGCCATCTTCAAGCGTTGGGTGGACAAAGGATAATGTTAGAGTGTAGTTGTTATTGATATGGCGGTCGTCGAAAGTGACCTGTTTCTTGAACTGGTATCTGCCTCCCCCCAGGGGTACTGCCTTTTCCGTCGAGTCCAGGTTCTGATCCGGGCCGGATAGCTTGAAATTCATTTCTCCCGCACCTTTGGAGAAGGTAACTGTGGCAATTATATCCTGAGCGGTGCTCTCACCAGCCCGCACGTAAACATTTGATGGGTACTGAAGATCGAGCTTGGGAATCTCCTCTACTACTTTGAAGCTGAGGTTTGATTTTTCGGCTTGATAATCCCAGTTTTCGTTTTTGTATATCACTTTGGCCAGGAAAGGTGCATTCTTGGCGAGCTGCACATCGCTCCTGTTGAAGAGGGCAGGGATATTGGCATTGGTCCATTCGTAGACCAGGCTGCTTCCCCGCACCGTGGGCTCAGATGAGGCATAAGCCATCTCGCCTTTCTGGGGATGGCTGATTATCAGGCTCGCCATGCTGCCATACGGGCTGCCTCCCAGCATTTTAACCCCGGCATCCCTGACATAAGCTTGAATGGTGAAGTTGGTATAATCCAGCAGTTTCGGAATGCTGACTTTTTCTATAGCAGGATTGTAAGGCTGAAGGGAGACGTTGTACGGTCCGTAAATCAGGGGATCAAGCTTGAGGTTGTTGTAGACCAGCTTGAAGCTGAAATTTCCTCCGTCCCGATAACTGGAGAGGTCCTCCGATATGGTGCAGGAATATGTGCTCTTTCCCGATGCCTGGCAAGAAATATCGGCTGTGATCCAGCTCCTGGAATCAGCGACACCCAGCGGGCCTGCGATCTCCAGGTGGCATGTTGGTGCAGGCAAAAGTTCGTCCATGTCCTTGAATCCGGCAGAAACGGAGATTCCCTGGAAGAAATAGGGATTCTTCTCGTACTGGATGCCTGTTATTGTGGGCGGCTGGACGATGGGGCCCTTTATTCTGGGAGTTTTAGCAACTTGCTGGCCGCCCGCATAGAAGATAAATTCGAAGGTGGCATTGCTAGTACTGGTTATGCCGAATCTATTCTTGAAGCTGTAAGGCCCGAAGGTAAATGAGCTCTTGCCCATGCCTGTTTGGCTGGGAGAGGATTCTGAGTGGATCAACTTTCCATCGTCATAGATATTTAGCTTTAAGCTGAATTTAGTGACGGCAATAACACCTACTTTGCTGGCCGCCTCCTCGCTCATCCATACCTGGGCGGAGTAGGTGAAATCCTCATAGCCATATTCTGGAGTTACCACGGCATTCCTGATTTCATAGCCGCTCTGGGCCGCGCATGGAGGGGCAAAGGATAAAGTAGAAATTATGCTTAATAATAGCAATAGTATGAGATTAACTCTCTCTCTTCCTACTTTATTGCATAGTGACGAGCACCGATTTGATTCTTTAATGCGCATTTCTGCTTTTAATCTACTCAAGCTTCGACCCCCATGAAATCAAGGCTGCATTTAACCGCCTGCCTACTTATAAAGCTTTTTTCTCCTTTTAGGATAACGTATTCTCAATAGAATGCCTTAAATCCATTATGGTTCATCATCGTTCTCTCATTAATAGTTATCTTTAAAACTAATTATATCATGTTCAACCTTATACCAGGTTTTTATTCGATTTGCTTATTGCCATAATATGTTCATTACCCCATCTTTTCGCTGCCATTTATTTTCTCAAGCGAGATCTTGCCCTTTTCTCAACATTAGAATAATTTTCTCCTCCGCGGGAACAGTCCGGACCTTGGTTAAAAAAATAAAGCGGAAATAGGCTACCAGAAAATAATTCGCACAACATTGATAAAAATCGATAAAACTGGCCTTCGGTCTTTCGTTGCCTCCTGTTATACGGCTAGCCTGGCTATCGCTCACCTTTGTCCAGAACATGAAAAATTAGATTGTATAAATATAAATAAAAAAAAAATAAATTATCGTCTTATTGGCTTTCCAGCACCTTGGCAGCCGCCTCGACACCCGCGCCGCAGGAGGCGATCTTGCCCTCCTTGACCAGGATCAGCTCCAAAGTTTGGATGGTTCGCAGGATGTCGCCTGAAGAGCATACGCCCATGGTGCCGATCCGAAAGATCTTGCCTTTGATAAGGTTCTGCCCGCCAGAGACGACGACGCCCCGCTTTTTCATACCGCCACGCAGCTTGTCGTCCGTGACGCCTTCTGGCATCTTCATGGCGGTGACAGTATTGGAGTAGTGAGAGTGCTCATTTACCTGGGGGAAAAGCTCGATGCCTAGCGCCTTTGCAGCGGAGCGGACCGAATCCGCTTGCCTGGCGGTTCTGGCCCGCCGGGCGGCAAAGCCCTCTTCGGCTGCCATGTGCAGTGCCTCTTGCATGGCGAAGAACAGCGACACTGCCGGAGTAAAGGGCGTCTGTGACTGGCTCTTTCGCACGCTCTTCAGGTGCGCCTTCAGGTCGGAGTAGTAGCTTCTGCTCTTTGGCAAGAAGCGCTCTTCCGCCTGGGGTGTGGCGGAGACAACAGCCAGGCCTGGTGGCACTGCCAGAGCCTTCTGCGAGCCGGTGATGGCAATGTCTATGCCCCACTCATCGGTGAGAAACTCGTTGCCGCCGATGGAGGATATGCCATCTACGATAAAGATTGCATCGTGTTTTTTGGCGAGCTTGCCGACTTCCTTCGCCGGGTTGGTCAGGCCCACCGAGGTCTCATTGTGAACCATGGCTATGGCTTTGGCGCCCTCTTCCAGTGCAGCTTCGACCTTGTCCAGGTCAAAGGGAGTGCCCCATTCGAACTTCACGGGAATGGCTTTGCCATATCTCTCACCAATCTCAGTGAACCGCTCGCCGAACTTTCCGTTGGATATGGTTACGATCTTATCGTCATGGCCGATGAGGCTGGCAACTGCGGCATCCATGCCCACAGTGCCGCTGCCGGTCATTATTACTATCTCGTTCTTGGTTTCGAAGAACTGCTTGAGAAGACCGCAGCAGTCGCTGTAAATCGAGCTGAAATCACCGCTTCGGTGGCTGATCATGGGCTTGGACATTGCGCGCAGAACACGAGGCGCGACCTTGACCGGCCCTGGAATCATAAGCAAAGTATCCTCTATATCCATGAGATCCCTCTTCTTTGCGCCTCTAAGTTTCAGGCAGCCTATATAAAACTAGCTTTTATACGCTTCGCCGTAGCCCAGCTGTGCCTGGCACAGGGGGGAAGATCCCGGTTTTCCTTTACCCACCCTTCCAAAAAAGCGATGGTATCCCGATCATGGGGATAGCCGCTGCCAATCTTGCAGTGCATGGCCTCTTCCAGCTCCCGCATAGATGCATCCCTTTGCACTTTGGCCAGGATGGAGGCAGCGGAGACTACCTGATAACGCTGATCGGCTTTATGCTCAGCTATCAGATCCATAGTGGTTTTGCTCGCGGCCTTGACCCGCTGTGCGAACCTTTGCGCATTCACATCGGCGGCATCTAGGATTGCCCGATCGGCGTGCAGCCTTGCCACCACTGAAGAGAAGCTTTTAACCATGATCTCATTCATGGTCATAACGCTTCGCAGCTCATCGATGACATGGGCCCTCACCTCCAGGATGTATTGATCGGTGGCAATCCCGGTGATCTTTCTGGCCAGTATCTCTCTTTTCGCCGGCGTGAGGAGCTTGGAGTCCTTGACCCCAAAGCCCGCTAGGTCGAAGAGCCTATCCTCCTCGATCACCAGGCCGGCTACGAACATGGAGCCGATGACGGGGCCTTTTCCAGCTTCGTCCGCGCCCAGGAGCAACATAAGGCTGCACTAGCACTTTCAGATACATTAAGTAAGCGACTTTAGCGCATGTATGCCGAAAAATCCTGGATTTCCAAACGGGGCCCCAGCCAACGGCGCGGCAAAGAATGGTCCGCGCGCCAGCAGTATCGGAGCGCTGGAGAACCGGATTATAGCATGGGGCGGGCTTGTTTTTGCGGAAAAAGACGAATAATGACACTCATGCACCTCACCAGAACGACGCATTTTTGTACGCAAGCCTTATAAGCTAGGATAAAGTCAGTGTGTATATCCCAAACGCAGCGGGGTAGGGTAGTCAGGATATCCCGACGGGCTCATAACCCGTAGATCAGTAGTTCAAATCTACTCCCCGCTATAATTTTCCAATAGTAACAAAAAGTAACATACTCTTTCAAGCTTTTAAATTCAAAAATTAGTTTCTAGCGCATTTCACAAGATATTATGGTTTTAATGTTTTATCGACAATTGCGCGATATCGATTATATAATCAGCATGGTCTAAACAGGAAATGCTACTGAGGTAAAGCAATAAAAAGAGCTTACAGGAGGGTGCAAGCCTCCTGCTGAATAGAGTGCTTCATTCAGGCGACGCGTTGCCGGATCTCAACCTTGTATATATAGTGGCGTGGTTATTGGAGTTGTCGGGATCGAGCTCCGCACCATAAACATACGCCGTATTAGAGATCTGGGCAGGTCCCGTTTCATAGGGCGTCTGCACAGTTATGACAAGCTTTGCACTGCGATATTTGGTTAGACCTCCCACATCCCAGATTTCAGAGTCGAAATCCCCCTGGTTGGCCTTTGAGGATACATAGGCAAGTTCAGGCGGCAGGAAATCCTCTACCGTCACATCGGTTGCACTATCAGGTCCTCTATTGGTCACAGTCAGCAGATAGTTCATCAATCCACCCAACGGCGCCGGATTTGGCGAGCAGCTCATGGTCATTACCAGGTCGGATTTGCTCAGGGGCTTAACCGGTACTACTATTACAAGGACAGATTCTGATATGGCTGAATATCCAAGTTCATCCGTGGCCTTGGCCTTCAGATTGTACACACCAGGCTTTACATCAGTCCATTCAAAGGTATAAGGAGAATCATTTTCAATTCTACCTATGCTCTTTGAATTCGCAAAGAATTCCACAAAATATACAGCATTGCTGTCGGTTACATCTGCTGTCAATATGATATCTGCAGGAGATGTGAATATTTCACCATTGACAGGGTTTGTGATATCCACGGCAGGCTCTGATGGATTTACTGTTATTACAACAGGCAGCGAAGTGCAGGTTTTGTCGTAGCTATCCGTGGCTTTAGCGATTAAGGTGTGCATGCCAGGATATAACTGCGCGATAATGGTCGCCCCACAGTTAGCGTCGGCTTCAGAGCATTCCACAAGGCCGTCATCTAATGGAACCAAGCCATCAAAGAACTGAATTCCCGACAAACCTTCCCCAGAAGCAGTGGCATGAATTTCTATCTCCGCCATATCTTCATAAGGATAAGTCGTGAATATTTCTCCATTCTGAGGGCTGCGAACCCTGACAGAGGGAGGATGATAGAGCCGAAGTACGTCTATCGCGACTGTAATGTCCGTTTCTCCTCCGATTCTATCGTTAACGGAAATGGTTATTGAGTCGCTACCGACATAATCTTTTTCCGGTACATAGATTAAATTAGGCCCAATCCCGCTGATTTTTCCGTGGCTGGGTGGGCTTATGATCTTGTAGTTTAATAGATCGCTATCAATGTTCTCTGCAGTTAGTTTGATGATGCTTGGCGTGTTGTTGCCGGTTATGATCTTCTGTACTTCTGAAGAAGCTGATTTGTCCTGGAAATTAAAGGAAATCTCTGCAATGTTTTGTGTATCCGTATCGGCTGCGAAATTCTCGCCGATGCCCGTAACCAGTTTTGATACACTCTCTTCCTTTGCCAGCAAATTCCATTGTTGATCGCATATCTCATCCCCCTCGCTGCATGGCGCTTTACTGCCAGATGCAATGGTCAGGAATAGGACCATGAGCAAAGCAATTTTGAATATCCCCCATGGACCTTTGAATTCCAATCCCCTATCCATAATCAATCACCATATTTTGCTCAAGTGATAGGTTTCGTTAGCATGAAGCTATAAATAACTTTGTAAGAAAATTTTTATTATTCTCATATGAGTACTCCCATATTTAAGCCGATTTTCAGGATTGCAACCCCTTATGCATTTAGATCTGCGATGCAGCTTATTATGATGTTTTAAATCATATTATTTAATTAAAAATTATAGTTCTTTGCATATTACGGTTTAAGTGTATCTGACATATTCAAATAGGCTTGAAACATTTTTGTTATGCCATTGGATAGATATAACTGCAACTAACGGGTCCCCTTTTCGTTCATTCTCGAAGCCAGTGCTGTATTTTAGAGATACGATATAATTAGAAGGCAAACACGCTTATTCTGCGCGACGGATTTGGGGCCTTATTTTTGCTTTCACAGATATCGATTAGCTGCTATCAGCGAATTGAAAAGTAAATTGTCCTAAGACTATGAGAATGGGCCGTTAGCAGAAGTGGATTTGGCCCTATTCTGGATGGTCGCATAAAGCACTACGAATAACGTGCAAGTTCTGTCCAAGATAATGTTATGGTTGAGGGCAGAGCTTGGCTTAAGCTATTCCTTGCCCATCGATTACCCAGAAAGGTAGACCTGTCGAATAGGCCTCAGCAAGTGACTAAAAGAAGATGGACGCGAAGCATAGCTATGCAATCTTTGGTTTCCGGATCTCTGAGGGCGATGAGATGGGAGCAATTGCAAATCGCTCTTTAAATTGCCGGCAATGCCATAAGGAAAAGAGGCTATAACTACGAGAGTTCCTCCTAAAAGAGTGAGGCTTTGCAAAGTCGTATACCAAAAGGATCTTTGCCGGAGGGCCTTAGATCAAGGCACGACAGTTCGCGCACCGCAGAGAAATAGAAAAATACAAAATGGGCACGCAGAATCCTTTCTTAGTCGAACTCGAGTCGGAGCTTATGTAAAGCCAGTCGTGAAAATGCCTGGGAGTAATTCCAAGTGACAACTTTCGGATTCATTGGCACTGGCCATCTGGGAAGCATGCTGGTCAAGAAGTTCGTTGAGACAGGATCCATTGAGGCGGAGGAGATCCTGGCTAGCAACAGGACGCCGGAGAAGGCGGAGCTTTTGGCGGAGGCTACCGGCATCCGCCCCACGAATAGCCGCGTTGTGGCGGAGCTATCCGATGTGATCTTCATATGCGTTCGGCCCCTAGAGGTCAGGGACGTGCTTAGCGAACTGGCATACTTGCTTAATTCCGAAAAGCTAGTCATCTCTGTGGCCGCAGATGTCTCTTTAGAAAATATGCGTGCACTCTGCTCGGCCCGCCTGGCTCGCGCCTTTCCCAGCATGGCCTCTGAAAAGCTGCAAGGCGTGACTCTGCTCGCTTTTGGGGAAAATGCCACCACGGAAGACCAGCGGCTCATTACTGGCCTCTTTCACACCATCGGCAAGGCTGTGGAAGTGGAGGAAAACGATTTTGGCATACTGGCCGATCTGACCAGTAGTGCACCAGGCTACTTCGCCGCCCTTATGCGCGAGTTCGTGCTGGCGGCGGAA
>Ga0307377_10003587_pt1 | contig 17407 bp, 17 predicted proteins | sample TR3MG_FD_202535 | JGI IMG/M metagenome (GOLD analysis project Ga0307377, IMG submission 202535) | Soil microbial communities from Risofladan, Vaasa, Finland - TR-3 | ecosystem: Environmental > Terrestrial > Soil > Coastal area > Acid sulfate soil | place: Finland: Risofladan, Vaasa | collected... | reverse complement strand
TCCTGGCCGCGGAGGGACAGCTCGAGCGGGACAAGTTGGTAGTCGTCGGCGTTCCCTGCCCGGCGATGGTCGACCCCCGGAAGCTACCGGAGGGCGAGGCCGACTTGGCCTCGCTGGACGAGCCCCTCTGGCAGGAGAAATGCCGCCGCTGCCTCGAGCGGAACACCCCCTCCTCAGACGTCTTCGTCGGCGAGCGCGTTAGCACGCCCACCCCCGCCGAGGGGTGGCCTTTACTCGACGAAGTCGAGGCGATGTCGGCGGAGGAACGCCTCGCCTGGTGGCGCCGTCAGATGTCGCTCTGCATACGCTGTTACGCCTGCCGGCTGGCCTGCCCGCTGTGCTACTGCCACCAGTGCTTCGCGGAAGACAATAAGCCGCAATGGCTCGATAAATCCGTCGCGCCGGAAAACAACCTCCACTACCACATCATCCGGGCCGTCCACCTCGGCGGGCGCTGCATAGAGTGCGGGGAGTGCTCGCGGGTGTGCCCGGTGGGAATCCCGGTCGACGTCTTAAACAACGTTCTCGCGCGCGACTTCGCCGAGCGCTTCGGCTACGTCTCCGGCGAAACCGCCGAGACCCAACCGGCGCTTACGCAATACGAGCGCGACGACAAGGAAGACTTCATCCTGTAAGCCGATGGCCGCCGAGTATTACAGATTGAACAAGGACCGCGTCGCCGAGCTCTTCGAGCGCGCCCGGGCCGACTACGACGTCGTCGCGAAGACGCGCGACGCCAACGGCAACCTCGTCTACGGCCGCCCCGCCGCTTTCGGCGACGTCGCGTTCGTCGACGAGCAGCCGCCGATGTCGGCCAAGGCGTTCGCGCTCCCCCAGAACGAAACGTTGGTCCGGTACGAGCGCGTAGACGATAAAATCCGCGCGGAAGGGCCCGAGGCGGAGGCGCGCGACGTCCTCCTCTTCGGCGTCAATATGTGCGACGCCGCCGCGTTCGGAATCATCGACCGTGTCTTCGAGTGGGACTACCTCGACGACCCGTACCTGGGCCGCCGCGCCGGGACTACCCTGTTCGCGCTCGCCTGCTCGGCCCTGCAGCAGGACTGCTTCTGCGACCGGATATCGTACGCCGAGGACGGCGTCGACGCCGTCGCTTACCCGCTCGAGGGTTATTACCTGGTAAAGGTCCAGACCGAGAAAGGCCGCAAGCTGGTCGAACGCTACGGAGACCTCTTCGGCGCTGAAGACGGCGACGCGGAAGCCGCGATAAAGGCTTTCCGGGAAAACGCGGGAACCGCGAAGAAGGAACCGCTGCTCGAGAGCGCTCGAGCCGGCCTTGAGAAGTCCTTCGAGCACGCCGACTGGGAGATACTGGCGAGCACCTGCATCGGCTGCGGGATATGTACGTACTCCTGCCCGACTTGCCACTGCTTCGACATCCAGGACGAGGGCGGCAGCGTCGCAGGGCGCCGCCTGCGTACGTGGGACCACTGCACGGGGAGGACCTTCACCGCCATGCCGGCGCACCAACCACGCGACCGCCAATACAAGCGCTACCGGCAGCGACTCCTCCACAAGTTCTGGTATTACCCGGAGCGGTTCGGGCCGCTCCTCTGCACCGGTTGCGGCCGCTGCATAACGTACTGCCCGGTGAAAATTAACATCAAAGAACTGGTCGAATATTTCGGCGGCCTGAAGAACACGCCGCCGGGCGGCGCGCGCCATGGGAAATAACTCCGAGCGTCTATACGTCCCGCGGCTCGTCCGCGTGGCCGCCGTCGACGACGAGACGCCGACTACGAAGACGTTCCAACTCGCTTTCGACGACGGTTCCCGGCCGGACTTCAACTGCGGCCAGTTCGGCGAGTTCGGCATCTACGGCGCCGGCGAGTCGACCTTCTGCCTGGCGTCGCCGCCGAGCCGCGACGGCCTGGATATTACGGTCAAAGAGGTCGGCAAGGTCACGCGCGCCTTCCACAACCTTAACGAAGGGGACCTCGTAACCTTCCGCGGCCCGTACGGCAACTGGTTCCCCTACGACGACTTCAAGGGCAAGAAGCTGTTGTTCATCGGCGGCGGTATAGGCCAGGCCCCGCTCCGCGGCCTGCTGTGGACCTGCCTCGAGAACCGCGGCGACTTCGACGAGATAGAGCTCATCTACGCCGCCCGGGAAGAGTGCGAACTCGTCTACGAACGCGAGCTGCTCGAGCTCGAGGAGCGCGACGACATCACCGTAACGCTGGCGCTGGACCCGGTGTGCCCGGGCGAACCTATTCCCGAATGGCGAGGGCGGACCTCATTCGTCCCGCCCATCCTGGAGGAAGAGCGCCCCTCTCCCGAGAACCGCGTCGTAATAACCTGCGGCCCACCGATAATGATTAAGTTGGTCGCGAAGTGCCTGCTCGAAAAACTGGGATACGCGCCGGGTCAAATTTGGACGACGCTGGAGATGAGAATGAAGTGCGGCCTCGGTAAATGCGGCCGCTGCAATATCGGCTCGACGTACGTCTGCAAAGACGGGCCGGTTTTCAACTACGAACAGATTCTTTCCTTTCCCCAAGAATTTTAAACATCTGGTCCAACGGAATTATAAAGGCCGCGCCGCGGCCTTTTTTGCTACCGTTCCCCGCGTCTTGTTATATAATGGCTCGTGCGACCTAAAATGAAGTCGCTGGTTATATTACTGGCAGCCGCGGTGACGACGCCGGCCGCCGCCGTCGCGGCGGGCGAAGACGAGGCCATCGCGATCGTCAAGAGCTGGCGCGGCGAGGCGTACTTTATGAGTATCGGCCGGGCGGTGGACGGGTTACTTATGGGGTTCGAAGCGGAGGGCCACGCCGTCCAACCCATCGCCTGGGACGCGACCGAAACCCTCCCCGGCCACTACGACGTCCGCTACTCGTTTCTGCTCGACGCCGCGAACGCCGAGATGATATTCCTGCTCGATAAAGGCGAGGGCCGCGTTTCGCCGGCCAACGATATGGCTCGAGCCGCGGTAATGCTCGCGACCTCCGTCAATATCGGCGAAGCGCCGGCCCCGCCCGCCAAAGTACAACCGGGCGGCCGAAGGACCGCGGCCGAGATCCAAAACGAAATTGAAATCAAACAGCGGGAGCTAGAGGAGATTTACGAGAACTACCTCAACGTTTACCCGAACGCGGCCGGCAAACTCAAAGTCCGGTTCACCATCCTGGCCTCGGGGAGCGTCGCCGGCGTCGAAGTCGTCGAATCGACGATCAACCTGGAAGCGCTCGCAATCGCCCTGACGCGCGCCGTAAACAGGTGGATATTCACGCCCGCCGCGAACGACGTTACGCTCACATACCCCTTCATCTTCTACAGTAGGAAATAACGATAACCCGGTACCGGACCGAACGGAGACGGGTTTTAAAATACCCGCCGTACGATTAGAATGAAACCTTTTTACGCTTGCATCGTAATTGCGACCGCCGTACTCATCCCGCCGGCGCCGGGTTTCGCTTACGCCGGCGAGGGGGGCCGCGACCCGGCGGAAATAGCCTCGGTAATCGAACGGCATAAAGCGGAGATAGCGACGATTTACGATACGTACCTCGACGCCGGCCTGGCTATTGAAGGGACCGTCGTCGTGAAGTTCACCGTCGCGAGCACGGGGGCGGTAACGGCCAGCGAGGTCGCGGAGGCCACTACGGACTGCAAGCTTTTCGAAGAGGCGGTCGCCGCGGCGGTCGCGAAGTGGGACTTCGGCCCGGGCGCCGGCGACGCCATAACCGTGCGCTATCCCTTTACGTTCACGATTCCCGAAAAACCGGGAAAGTGACGGCGTTCACGAAACTTCCTCAAACGACCGTAGTCTAATGATTTATGGGCTAGTAAAATAAAAAGCCTGCGATTATCCGCTTGACTTACGTAGGGACCGGGTGTAGAATTTTTTCGTAATTTAACGCTAGGAGAGGACGCCAAGGGAGGCGGACATGCAAAAGAGAATACCGACGACGGCAGTAGTACTGCTCTTTATCGCCGGCGCGAGTTGGGCCGCGAGCGCGAAGTACGGCGACGCGGCCTTCTACATTGACGGCGAAAATAACGACATCCACGACGCGGGGTTGTACCACTTAAAATTGAACGACAGGTTATGGGTCGGGAACGGCGGACTAGGAAGCGGTAATTACCCGGGGAAGAGCGGCGTCGCAACCTTATATGCCGGAAGGTTCTGGGTAGGTACGAACGCCTGGGGAAAGCCGCGCGTCAGCGGCGACTTTGCGCCTTATAGGGCCGAATGGCACAAGATGCTCGGCCTCTTGTGGAGCGACGGCTCGAGCTGGAACCAAAGGCCGACGTACGTTACGAAACGCGGCGCCCTCGACTCGTACCTAAAAGCCGACGACCGCGACGCGAAGGAAGAAGGGCCCATCGGCCTGGTAGTCGAACAGCACGGCATGCAGTGGTCCGACACCACGAACGACGACTACATCATATTCCAGACCTACGTCCTAAACAAATCAGGCCGCACCCTAACCGACGAATTTATTTGCCTCTACTACGACTTCGACATCGGCGGCTCGACGTCGTATGACGACGACTACGTTCGCATCGACTACGGCCGGAAGATGCCGTACATGCACGATGACGAACCAAAACACCCGTACGTAGGGCTCCGCATCCTCGAAGGAAAACCGCATACCTTAGGCGTTCCCAACATCATGGAAGACCCCGATACCGACGCCAAGAAGTGGGCGTTAATGACCTCGGGAAAATGGATCGAACAGAAAGAGCCGTACGACTGGCGGGTGTGTTTGTCGAGCGGCCCGCACGTCTGCGCCAACAACGAGAAGCTACGGTTCGCGTTCGCGGTGGTAGCGGGCGCGAACCTGTCGGAGCTGCAGGCCAACGCCGACGCCGCGTATAACAAATATTGGGAAATCTACACCGGCGTGGAAACGTTTTGGGCCCGGGCGCTGCCCGGCGCGGTCGAGCTGAGCTGGGAGCCCAATATCAACTACGCCGGCTTCAACTTATACCGAGCCGAGGCGACCGGCCCCACAACCGAAGTCAAGGTCAATAACCGCTTAATCACGGGAAGGAAACCGTTCAGGTACGTCGATTCGACCGTCGCGGCCGATACGACGTACGATTATACCCTCGAGGCCGTGACGTTGAACGGCGGCAAGGAACGGTACGGGCCGGTAAGAGTTAAGGCCGAGGGGAAAACCAAGCCGTTATCCTTCCGCTTAGCCCAGAACTTCCCCAACCCGGCGCGCACGACGACGACCATAGCGTTTACGCTCGCCGAGGCCGGCGACGTAACGTTGGAAGTATTCGACCTGAGCGGCCGAAAAGTCGCCACCGTGGCGGAGGGGCACCGTCCCGCCGGCGAAAACGAGGCCGTACTCGATACCGGTAACCTAGCCGCGGGGGTTTACGTTTACCGCCTGCGAGCCGCCGACGCCGTCGCGACCAAGCGGTTGGCGGTCGTTAAATAGGGATGCCAAAGGAAGTATCGCGGCGCCGGCTTAAGCGGCCGGCGCCGCGGAAGGTTTTGTACACTAAGGAGGGGATGTCTGATGAAGAGGATAATAATCCTCGCGTTCGCCACGGCGCTGGCGGCCCAGCCGGCCTTAGGCGGGTTGGGCGATATAGTAAGCTCTTTCCGAGCTCCTTCGAGAGAACTACGGGGCTTGGCGCGCTCCGATACTTACCTCTACGCCTTATGTTACACCTCCCCCAACGTTATTTATCGTTTCAACCCGGATACCGGTATGATTCGGGGCGTATGGGATACGCCACGGCCCGAATATAACCGCGGCCTCGCCTTCTCCTGGGGCGGCCACCTTTGGATCGGCTGCTTCCAAAACGACACCGTATACGATTGTAACCACTTAACGGGTTCGCTAAACACCTCCTGGTCCGTGGGTCACGACCCTTACGGCCTCGCGCCGCAATGCACGGGCGACGGCGGCCGCGGAACGACGGCCTTGTTCTCTTCCGACAGCCTACCCGCTTATATCTGGCGCCACAGACTGAGTAACGGAAGTATACTCTCGTCCTTCCGATGTGGCGCGCTCAGATGGGATATCGCGTACGACCATCGCAACCAGCTAATATGGGCTCCTTCCTACGGCAGCATATACGGGTTCAGAGTCAACGGGTCGGCTCCGGTCGCCTCTTTCGCCGCACCTGCTACGGAAGCCACGGGGATGGCTTACCACGGTCAATACCTCTTTATCGGCTGTACGAATGGTTACATCTACCGCGTTCACTGTCCTGGTACCGTAAGCGTATCCCCAGCTTCCTTCGGAAAAATCAAGGCCCTTCAAAGGTAATTGCATAGTCGCGTTATAAAGGGAGGCGGACATGCAAAAGAGAATAACGAAAACGGCGGTAGTACTGCTCTTTATCGCCGGCGCGAGTTGGGCCGCGAGCACGAAGTACGGCGACGCGGCCTCCTACATCGACGGCGAAAATAGCGGCGTCCACAACGACGGCTTGCTCTGGCTCAAGGTTTGGAACCGCGGATACGTCGGCGACCTGAAGGGCACCGGCATCTATCCCGCGCCGAACGGCCCCGTTAACATTTATCGGGGTGAATTCTGGGTCGGCACGAAGTTCGAAGGTGCGCCGGAAAGCTTAGCGTACCGCGTGATTACACCTGCCCGCGGGTGGCGCGGCCTCACGCCCGTGATTATGTCCGAAGACCCCGAGTGGGCGCAAGTCCCCTCGTATATCAAACGCGAAGGCACCCTCGATTCGTACTACCGGATGGACGACGGCGACGCCGGCGAAAGCGGCCCCGTACCCGTAACGTGCGACGTACACGCCGCAAGTTGGTGTCTCGACGACTACGACGACTTCGTCGCTTTTCGCTACCACCTTAAAAACGAATCCCCGCAAAAGCTCGAAAATACCTATGTCGCGCTCGCGTACGACTTCGACATAGGCGGCTCGTTCTGTTATATCGACGACTACGTCGGCTTCGACGACGAGCGAAAGATGCCTTATATGTACGACGGCGCCCCCGGCCATCCATATTTGGGCCTGGTATGCGTCGAAGGTACCGTCCGCGGTGCGCACTCGTGGGATATCATGAACGACCCGGAGAACGACCGATACCTGTACGCTTATATGCAAGACCCGAGCTTCGATTGCGAACAAACCAAACCGTACGACTGGCGCGTGATGCTTAGCACCGGCCCGTACGAGATCCCCTCCGGCCTGACCGAAATTGTAACGTTCGCGGTAGTAGCGGGAGCCGACCTCGAGGCGCTACGCGAGAACGCCGATACGGCGCTGGCGATACTTAAACCCGGGCCGCTAACCAAACGGTTCGTACCTTCCGCGTTTAACCTCAGCCAAAACCGGCCTAACCCGGTAACGAGTTGCACTAAAATAAGGTTCGCCTGCCGGCTTTCTGCGAAGGTGAAACTCGCCGTCTACGACCTCGCGGGCCGCCGCGTCGCGATGCTGGCCGATAGAATTTACCAACCCGGAACGTACGAAGTGGAGTGGCGCCCCGGGGAAGCAGCGCCGGGCGTTTACCTCTATACGATGGAAGCGGCCGGCGAGAGGCTCGTACGAACGATGGTGGTCGCACCCTAGCGCGAAGCACACCCCATGACCCGCCCGCCAAACGGGCGGGTTTTTCTTTGCTAACCTGCGCCGGGGATGTTATATTGGATTAGAATGTCGCGGCCTAATCCTTTGCCGCTAATAATCGCCGTACCGGCCGAATTATTCCAATTAAAGTAGATTATAAAGGCGAATAACCTAACGGCCTTATATTAAACGCGTAACCAGCGTCGCTACTGTAGTTGCCGAGGGATAAACTATGAATATCTGGCAGGCGCGTAAAGAGATAGTGGAAATAGGCCGCCGGTGCTACGAACGCGGGTTCGTCGCCGCGGCGGACGGCAATATGAGTTGCCGCGTAAGCGGCGACCTCATAGCCGCGACGCCGGCGGGGCTCTGCAAAGGGATGCTCGCGGCCGACGACATAGTCGTCCTGGACGCCGCGGGCCGGCGCGTCGAAGGCCGCCGCGAGGCCTCGAGCGAAATCCTTCTCCACCTCGAAATATATAAAGAGCGTCCCGACGTCGGCGGCGTCGTCCACGCCCACCCGCCGACGGCGACCGGCTTCGCCGTCGCGCGTATGCCGCTGGCGGAGTGCGTACTGCCCGAAGTCATAACGACGCTCGGAAACGTACCCTTGGCGCCGTACGCGACGCCTTCGACCGCCGAGGTCCCGGAGAGCATCCGACCCAAGCTCCGCGACTACAACGCGTTCCTCCTCGCCAACCACGGCACCGTGACGCTCGGCGCGACGCTGCTGGAGGCTTACTTCACGCTCGAGAAGGTGGAGCAATTCGCCCGCGTCATGTTGGTCGCCCGGCAGCTCGGCCGCGTCTCCGTGCTCACCGCCGAGGACGTAAAAAAGCTTACGACCATCGCCCCCGGCAAAGCCCCGCTAAACATACCTTGCGATACGTGCGACGTCCCCGACGGCGAACCCGCGGCGTGCGAAGACGAAGCGCTGGTCCGCGACGCCGTCCGCCGGGTCCTCGAGCGCCTGCGAGACCAAAAGGACTAACGACCGCCGGACGTCGCCCGGCTCGAGCCGTTAAACGAACGCCCCGCGCGACGCGTCAAACCTTCGACACGGTATCGTTCAACTCGAGTTGAGGTAGTTATTATGCTACAAAAGCTATGTAGCACCGCGGTAACGTTAGCGGCGGCGTCGTTACTGTTGGCCGCCGTCGCCGGCGCCGACGGCATAATTATACCGTACCCCTACCCCTTCCCGCCCTGGCCTAAGCCCCAGCCGCCTCAAGAACGCTACAGCCTCGACATTAAATATCACCACGTCGAGACGGTCATCGACGACCAGGTCGCGACCACCCACGTCGACGAGTTGTTTAAAAACCCCTACAACTTCGACGTCGAGGGCGTGTATATCTTCCCGCTGCCGAAGGGCGCGGCCGTCGACCGCTTTTCGCTCAAAGTGGACGGTAAACCGGTAGAGGGGACGATGCTCGAAGCCGACGAGGCCGCGGCCGAATATCGCAAACTGGTCAACCGGAATAAGGACCCGGCGCTGTTGGAGTATATGGGCCGCGGCGCCGTCAAAGCGCGCATTTACCCCATTCCGGCGAAAGGCGAGAAGCGCGTCGAAATTACGTACTCCGAGCTCCTGCCCTACGACGGCGGCCTGACCAAGTTCGTATATCCCCTCGACACCGAACGCTTCAGCCGCGAGCCTATAGAAGACGTCGGCGTCGAAGTGAGCATAAAGGCCGCCGGCCCCGTCGAGAGCGTATTCTCGCCCTCGCATAAAATCCAGCTCGAGCGTAAAAGCCCGACCACGGCCGAGGTAAAGTACCACGTTAAAAACGTAAAACCCGCCGAAGACTTGATCCTGTACTACCGCGTAGGCGGCGCCGAAATGGGAGCGAGCGTCCTCGCGCACAAAGAGGGCGGCGAAGACGGGTTCGCCATCCTCATCATCACGCCGCCGGCGGTGACGCGGGCCGCGCCCGAGCCCAAAGAGCTCATCTTCGTTCTGGATATATCGGGCTCGATGGCGGGCGAAAAAATCGAACAGGTCAAAGAGGCGGTTAAGTATTGCCTAAACCAACTGGCGCTGGCCGACCGCTTTAACATCGTACCGTTCAACGAGCAGCCGACGCTGTTCCGCGACAAGGCGGTCGGCGCGAGCGCGGCTAATGTATCGGCGGCCCTCGACTTCGTCGATAAGTTAACGGCCGGCGGCGGCACGAATATCGACGGCGCGTTGGCGAAGGGCCTGGCGTCTACCTCCACCGAGCCGGTCGGGCCCACGATGGTGGTCTTCCTCACCGACGGCAAGCCGACGGTAGGCGAGCGGAACGTAGCCGACATCGTCGCCAACGCCGTCGCCGCTAATGGAAACGTGGACGGCCGCCTGTTCTCGTTCGGCGTCGGTTATAACGTTAAGGCCGAACTCCTCGACGGCCTATCCCGGAAAAACGGCGGTACGGCTCAATACGTAGAACCGGGCGAAGACATCGAGCTGGCCGTAACGTCTTTCTACGACAAGATCTCGAAGCCGATTCTTACCGACGTGGCGCTCACCTGGGAAAAGGTCGGATTTTACGACTCATACCCGCCGTCGGTGCCGGATATCTTCGCCGGGACGCAGCTCACCGTCCTCGGACGGTACAAAGGCGAACTGGCCGACGGCGTCCTGACCGTCTCGGGCGAACGCGCCGGCAAGCGGGAGTCGTACCGCTACGACCTCGGCGCCGTCGCCGGCGAGAGCCGCGACAATAAATATATCCCTGCGCTGTGGGCCACGCGCAAGATAGGTTTCCTGCTGGAGCAGATAAAGCTGGAGGGCGAAGACAAGGAATTGATCGACGCCATCGTCAAGCTCTCCAAACGCTACGGCGTTCCGACGCCTTACACGTCGTACCTGGTGGAGGAAACGGGGCCGGCCGTCAAGCATCCCGCGCCCGGGGTGTGGGGCGGCCTCGCCGGCGGCGAGGATTTGGCGGCCGCCGGCGCGTGGATGAACGGGCGAGGCGGTCCAACCTACATCGGGAGCGCGGCGGAACTATCGGTCCGGGAATCGAAGGCCATCGGCGACTTGAAGCGCGCCGCGGTAGCGCCGTCCGCTTACGGCGGCGCCGCCGTGCGCTACGTGGAAGGTAAAAGCTTCCGGTTGGCCGCCGGCACGTGGCGCGACCTGGCCCTCGACGACGAGACGAACCGAAGCGTCGTAGAGGTGGAATTCGGGAGTAAAGAGTACTTCGACTTATTGCAAGAACACCCCGGCCTCGCCCCGTACTTTGCCCTGGGCGAGAAAGTCGAAGTGTCGTTTGGAGGGGTAACGTACCGCGTTACGCTATGAGATACTACCAACCTACGCCGCGCCGCGATTACGGCGTGCTCGTCCCGCGGCGCCCGCTGCTAGCCCTCGGCCGGCCGGGCGCCGCTTCTAATTTCCTTAACTACCTGTTGGCCGCTTTCCTTATCGGTCGCGGTAACGATGAAGTCGTGGAGGTCGAGAAATTCGAAGACGGCTTTCGTCTTGGGCGAAAACTCGATAAAGACTATTTCGCCGCCGCGTTTCCGGGCGCCGCCCACGGCGTACAGCAGCGCCCCCACGCCGGCAGTACTAATAAAATCTACGCCCTCGAGGCTCACGATAACCCAAACGACCCCTTCGTTCTCGATCTCTTCAAAGAACTTCGAGACCTGGGCGGCCTCTTCGATACCAACCTGGCCCTCGACCGCTACGACGACCACGCCGTCTTTGCTCTCTTCTATCCTCGTTATCTTGAAATCTCTCATGCGAACCTTCCTATGGACTGCGCTCGCGTTAGGTGATTATTTCCGCTTCATCCCGGTTTAACCGACCGGGGTATAGTGCAAGCGCCCGTCCTCCCCCTTATAAACGGTTAACGCGGATACGGGTACCAAACCGGCGGCCGTAAACACTTCCGACGTTTCGAGATTGACCGTCAAGCCGACGTCTACCGGCAAACAGCGGACACCCGTCGCCCTGGCGATCGCTTCACTCAACGCTATCGGGTCGGTTACGTCCAACATTTTACCCAATAGGGCGACCGAGGGTCGAACTTCGGACAGCAACCGCCCCACCGCCTCAACGCCGGCGAACCCGGCGGTTCCTCCCGGCGCCGCCCCTTTCCCTACGGCCACTTCACCCACGTGCGCGAGGAATACGTTTCCGCGCGCCGAGCGATATAGAGCCGCCAACCCGTCCAAATCGCGGCCGGCAACTTCGGCTGCGTACGCGAAATTCGCGCCCCCGGCCGCGAACGTCAAACCCAACGCGTCAACGCTACCGCCACCCGCGGCGTCGGCGAGCTTAACGTCGAGCGTAGCGTCGCCGACGCGGTACGCGTGCCCGGGATAAAGGACCGTCAGCTTGAGAAACGCCTCGTCGAATGTCGAAAGCCAGGAATAATATTTCTTGTATACCGCGCCGCTAACCAATACCTCGATTTTTTTTACAGGCCCCAAGGCCGCCTGGTTGTAACGATTGAAAGCGGCCAGGAGGGGTTCTAAATCGGCGCCGCGGTCCCACGCCGCGCCGGTAACGACTATAGCCTCTACGTCGGCCAGCCGGCGCCCCGCCTCCGCGAAATGCGTGACGAAATTCTTACCCGGGTCTATGACGACGCCGCGGCCGCCTATCCAGACGAAATAACCGCCGCCCCCCACGTACGAGTGACCCGAACGCGGCTTCCCGAAAAAGCTACCGTCGTCCCACGTGCGGTAACATTCCAGAAAGGAGACTTTACGTGCGTCCGCAGTCCGTTCGGAGGTGAAAAAATCCGGTGGTCGCCCGGGGGCTTCGGCCAAAGCGTAAACGGTGGTCCTCAGCCGCTCGAAGGCTTTTTCCCGGTCCGTCGCGACGCTTAGTTTTTGCTCGAGTTTTTCACGCCGGTTTCGGGCGTAGGTCAATAAACGCGGGTCGCCGCGCCCGATATCGGTAACCTTTTTATATAGGCGGCGGGCTTCGTCGAATTGCGATAACCGCTCGAGTACGCTCGCTTTCCACACCAGCGCCGTAATATTGTTTCTGTCGGCTTTAATTACGGCGTTGAAATAAGCTAAAGCGTCTTTTACCTTGCCGTCTTTACTTAACCGGATACCCTCCCCGAGCTTGGCCTTTAAGTCGTCGACGATAAACGAGGGCGTAACTGGCGCCGCCGTACGTTGGGTCTGCATACGTTTCCCCGCGGCGACCATCTCAAGCGCCGCGTCCTTATCGGCCGCGCTCGTTATGTAATCCCAAATGTCGAGGAACTCGAAGATCGTACGTACTTTGGGCGATACGTCCGTGAAAATTACTTCCCCGCCCCGCTTGCGCGCTTCGCCGACGGCCGACAGCAGCGTACCCATCCCGGCGGAGCATATGAAATCCACGTTCTTCAATCTGATAATTACCCACGGCCGGCCGGCTTTAAATACCTCGTCGAAGCGGCGTTGGAGCTCGTTCGCTTCCTCTATCCCGACGCGGCCCGTAATCGTCGCCATCGTCGCGCCGGCGCCGACGTTACGGTTTACCGCTACACCACCCGCCGTTGTCTTGTTGTTAACCATCGACTCTATCCACGTGAGCTATTAAAACGGTACGCACGGGAGCCGCGCCGCGACCCAAAAGGCGCATCGCCGCGCCGCCCTCCCTCATTATTAGAACCCGGTCGCCGCGGCCGGCATCCGCCAAATCCCACGCTACTACGACCCCGCCCCTCCCCCTCTCCTCGGTTTCCGCGAAGACCAGTTTTAAACCGGCAAGCGCCGGGTGTTTAAGGTTCGAGGGCGCCGGCCCTAATACGCGTGCCAACTCCATTACGCGCCTTCCTTATTCCGCCCGTGCCGTTCCAATATCGCGACGCAGGTGGCGTCTACGGGAACTTCGTCCCGGCCTAAAGCCAACGCCGCTTCCTTTCCGCCAATCCAAATTACGCGGGCCCCGCGCCCCGCGCCCACTACGTCGCACGCTACGAATTCCCCGCCCACAGGCCGGTCTTTTTCGTCGACCGGCAACGCGAGGAGGAACCTTTTTCCCTCGAGCCCTTCGGCGACCCGCGCGGCCACAACCGACCCTAAAACCATACCTGCTTTCATAAGGTTACTTCCCAGCTTTCCGATACGTAATTTCGCCGTTCGCTTCGACGGTCTCGACGATGGCCATAATGACCGCATCTACGGGCCTGTCTTTCGTCGACCGCGTCTGCCGCGCCGACGAGCCGGCCGCGGTCAATACCAGCTCCCCCCTCCCGGCCCCCACGGCGTCAACGGCCACGTAGTGGGAACCCTTTCCCCGGCCGTAGATGTCCGCGTCTTCCACGACGAGCAGTTTTAACCCGTCAAGACCCTCGTCTTTGACGGTCGACACCACCGCACCGACTACGTTACCGAGGCGCACGTCCTAATATAATTACTTTATAATAACATATCAAGCCCTATTAGCGGGCAGGTTTAAACCTCGGGTCTCGGCTCCCTCGTCATCAAATCGAAGACGGCGGCGCGGGGGTCTTTGCCCTCGAACATTACGCGGTACATTTCGACCGTAATGGGCATATCGATACCCGTCTTTCGCGAAAGCTCGTACGCCGCTTTCGTCGTTCGGACGCCTTCGGCGACCATCTTCATGGACGCTAGGATATCGTCGAGGCGCCGGCCCCTTCCCAACTCCTCCCCCACGTACCGGTTACGGCTGTGGCGGCTGGTACAAGTTACGACCAAGTCACCCAGCCCGGAAAGGCCCGCGAAGGTCAACGGTTTCGCTCCCCGGGCGACGCCCAGGCGCGTTATTTCGGCCAAGCCGCGGGCGAGCAACGCGGCTTTGGTATTGTCGCCGTATCCCAGGCCGTCCACGGCACCGGCGGCGATGGCAACGACGTTCTTGAGGGCCGCGCCGTACTCGACGCCGACGACGTCGTCGTTGGTATAAACTCTTAAATACGGCGTTATGGTCAATTCCTGTATTTCGCGCGCCGGCCCCTCTTCCCGCGACGCCGCGACTATAGACGTCGGTATCCGGCGAGATACTTCCTCGGCGTGGCTCGGGCCGGAGAACGATACGTACCCCCTCGCGCCGCCGGCAAGCTCCTCCTCGAGCACCTCGGTCATACGGGAGTAAGTACCTTCTTCCAATCCCTTGGCCGCGGAGACCGCAAGCTGTGAGCCGTCGCACACGTCGCGTATCAACTTCGCCGTCGAGCGCACCCCGAACGAGGGTACGACGAAGAAAACCGCTTCCGTGCCCGACGTCACCGCGGCGGCGTCGTTCGATATTTCCACGGTCTGGGGCAACACCACGCCGGGTAAAAGGTCGCGTCGTTCGCGCGTCTGGCGCAACATCTCGTATTCCTCGGGCCAGTAACACCACAGCCGTACGTCGTTGCCGTTCTCGGCGAGAAGGCGCGCGAGCGTAACCCCCCAGGAGCCGGCCCCCAGGACCGCGACTTTTTTGGAACCTTTACCCGCCATCCTTTTTTCGCCCTCCCAACTTACTTTCCGTACCCGCCAATAAGCGGGAGATATTCCTACGATGGGCGTAAACTATGGCCGCGGAACAAACGCCGCAAAAAACTATGAAATACGGGTCCACCGGCCGCCGCGAAACGAGGGGAAGTGCGAACGAGGCCACGAAAACCGCGACCGCCGCGCTCAACGAACCCAACGATACGTACCGCGTCGCGGCCACGACGACGAGAAAAACGGCGAAAGCTATTAGAATCAACAGCGGCTCGAGGGCCAGAAACGCGCCGGCCGCGGTAGCGACGCCCTTCCCTCCTCGGAAACCGAGGAACGGCGTCCAGATGTGGCCCGATATCGCCGCGGCGGCGGCCAAAATCCCGGCCGCGGCCAAATGCGGGAAAAGCCACTGGGCGGCCGCTACGGGCGTAACCCCCTTCGCGACGTCCAACAGAAACCCCGGTATGCCCCACCGCGCCCCCGCCGCGCGATACAGATTCGTCGCGCCCGGGTTGCCGGATCCTACCCGTCGCAGGTCAATACCCGCCATCCTTCCTAAAAACCAGGAAAAAGGTAACGCCCCGATTAAAAACGACGCGGCCACTATACCGACGTATATCAAGACCTTCATCTCCAAAAAATAACATCGCATCCGACTACGGACAACTAATATTTCCTTTCCTTTGGGCTTCGCAGGCGGAAGACGAGCCTAAGCGGGGTCCCCACGAAAGGGAAGGTTTCGCGCAGCCGGTTCTCTATGTAACGCCCGAGTAGCGGGGGCGGCTTCTTCGAAAGGTTAACGAATATCTGGAACCTCGGCGGCGCGGCGGCGGCTTGGACCGCGTACAGGAGCCGGACCTCTTTCTTGCCCACCCTAAAACTTCGCCGGGCCAAAACCTCTCTTAGAAACCGGTTCAACTCTCCGGTCCCGACGCGGACGTTGCGGTTCGCGTCGACCTCGCCTATCGTCCGGTACAACGACGCCGCGTCGAACCCCTCGAGGGCGGAGCCTGCGAGCAGCGGCGCGTACGAAGCAAAGCTCAAGTCGGACCGTACGCTTTTCAAACTCTCTTCCAAACGCGCGGCGCCAGCCTCGCCTTGGAGTAGGTCCGTCTTATTTAAGAACAATATTAAACCTCGGCCGTTGCGGTCGGCGTAACCGGCGATCTTGGCGTCTTGCGAAGTCGGCCCCTCGGCGCCGTCGAGCACGAGCACTACCACCGACGCCCTCTTAATCGCCGCCAACGATTTCCGCAAACCCCAGAGCTCGAGCCTTTCCTTGGCACGCGTCCTACGCCGGATCCCGGCCGTATCGACGAACAGGTATTTACGTTCGCCGTACGTTATCTCGACGTCTACGGCGTCCCGGGTCGTCCCCGGGCTTTCGTGGACTACGACCCTCTCATCTCCCGCGAGGCGGTTGAGGACCGACGACTTCCCGACGTTCGGCCTCCCCACGACGGCCACGCACAGCGCGTCGCGGGCCGTCGCTTCCACGGCCTCCGCGGCCGGGCCGAGCTCTTCGGCGACGGCGGCCAGGAGCTCGTAGCAGTTGAAACCGTTAGCGGCGCTCACGGGTAAGGGGTCGCGCGCGAAGCCGAGTTCGTAGAAGTCCGCGACGGCGCCCGTCAAAGACGGCGAATCTATTTTATTGACGACAGGGACGACGGGCTTTCTCAGACGGCGTACGAAGTGAGCCAAATCGCGGTCCAGCGGTAACAACCCCTCCCGGCCGTCGAACGTCAAAACGACGACGTCCGAGGAAGCCGCGGCGGCGTCGAGGCCCCTTTTTATACTTTGGTTCAACGTATCGTCGGGAGAAACCAAAAAACCGGCGGCGTCCACCAATTCGAAGACGACGTCGCCGAAGCGGCAAACGCCGGCCAATATGTCGCGCGTAGTGTGCGGCTCGTCGTTGGTCATAGCGATACCTCGACCTACGAGCCTGTTGAAAAGGGTGGATTTGCCGACGTTGGGCCGGCCGAGTATTATCACCCGTCTAAGATTTTTTACCGGGGGCACCGCGGACCTTCATAGTTAAAAGGCGGCTTCCCCGTAGAAGCCGCCGCGATTACCCGACTCTCCAAGTTCACTCTTCCTTAGGCTTTTCTTCGACCGGCGTTTCGGCGGCGCCTTCGTCCGGCGTCGTCTCCCCCTCAGCCGGCGTCGCTTCGGCTTCCTCGCCTTCCTTTTCCGCCGGCGCCTCCGCCGCGGGCTCAACGGCCTCCTCGGCGGCTTCCGCGGGTTCTTCGCTTTCCTCGGTTTCCTCGCCGACGCTTACGGGTTCGGCCTCCGCCGCGGGCTCAACGGCCTCCCCGGCGGCGCCTTCGTCCGGCGTCGTCTCCCCCTCAGCCGGCGTCGCTTCGGCTTCCTCGCCTTCCTCTTCCGCCGGCGCCTCCGCCGCGGGCTCAACGGCCTCCTCGGCGGCTTCCGCGGGTTCTTCGCTTTCCTCGGTTTCCTCGCCGACGCTTACGGGTTCGGC
>Ga0307377_10003585_pt1 | contig 17409 bp, 14 predicted proteins | sample TR3MG_FD_202535 | JGI IMG/M metagenome (GOLD analysis project Ga0307377, IMG submission 202535) | Soil microbial communities from Risofladan, Vaasa, Finland - TR-3 | ecosystem: Environmental > Terrestrial > Soil > Coastal area > Acid sulfate soil | place: Finland: Risofladan, Vaasa | collected... | reverse complement strand
CCCGCAAGCTAAGCTTCGGCTCTCAATCCGACGCCGGCGCTAGAACCCGCGAGACCCTTATGACGGTATTGAATACGCTCAAGAAGAAGACACCTGAGGTAACGGCTGCTTTCAAATCGGCCCTTGATAAACTTGCCGAGCAGCCCGATTCCGACCCGTCCAAGCTGCTCTCTGAATGGATTGCTCCTAACTATCCCTCTGCCGCCCATAACTGACAGGTTACCTGATTTCCACAAATTTAATATTGTCACAGGCGCGGATGTGATACAATATGCTTGTTATGGGGAAGTATCCGATATTTCTTGAAATGGGTGGTCGTCGTGCGGTTGTAATAGGCGCCGGGGCGGTGGCCCTGCGAAAGGTCCAATCGCTGCTGGCCGTAGGTGCGCGCCTGGTCGTGGTCGCTGAGCATATCGATGATATGCTGACCACCCTCTGTCAAGGTACGCACGCTAAATTGGTCAAGTCCAAGTATTCCAAAGATTATCTGGTCGGCGCGGCGCTCGCAATCGCGGCCACGAACGACCATGAGCTTAACAGGCAGATTTACAAAGACTGCCAGGAGCTGGAGATTCTGTGCAACGTTGTTGATGAGCCGGAGCTTTGCGATTTTTTCGTACCGGCTGTCGTCAAACGCGGCGACCTGCAGATAGCGGTGTGCACCGAAGGGGATTGCCCTGCGTACGCCGGTCACATAAGAAAGAAACTGGAGCGGACATTTTCCGATAAGCACGGCGAGTTCCTGACTGAGCTGCAGGCGCTTCGCAAACGGATTCTTAAGGACCTGCCGGACCCTATAAAGCGTAAAACGCTCCTCGGCAAGCTTGTCGACGATAATTCCTTCGACCGTTTTGTCGAGAACGGCACCGCCCAATGGCGGGTTTACGCGGATGACCTTATAGCGGTCGAAAGCGAGAAGAAAACAAAGAAAGCCGACGCCCCCCAGTAAAAGCAATTCGCTTTCGGAAATACCGATTAGGTTTTTTTCAGGTTTCTATCTTGTCAATCACTATTTGCAGGTATTTCTGCCGGTGCCCGATGCGTCTTTTGCTGTTCTTGCGCCTGCGAAAGTGCATCGGATAAAGTTTCTTGCCTTTGACTATCGCCCCTTCGGCGGTGGTCTTAAACGAAGCCATAACCTTTGCACCCTGCACAAGCGGCGTGCCCATTTTTACCTTTTCGCCGTCGCTTACGAACAGCACCTTGTCCAGCTCGATTGTTTTGGCGTCCGGTGCGACGTCGGTTAATTCGATATTCAGGCAATCGCCTTCAGCCACCTTGTACTGCTTCCCACCTTGTTCAATTACGGCATACATTCCGAGAACTCCTGGCTTTTCTATTCCAAAATTCGAACAGGCCCGATATATTACCCATTTGACCTTTTCCTGTAAAGCAAAATGTCGCATATTTTCTTGTTTGCGATAAGGTCGGAATTTCGCACAAGAGGTTTTCGGGAGCGGTTTTATGCAGACGGCGATGATAAAGGACAAAATCGTGCCGTTCGAAGAGCTTGACCCGGTCTATCTGGACCGCGGGACTTTCTTCGGCGACGGGGTCTATGAGGTATTGCGAAGCTATAACGGCAGAATCTTCGCCCTCGAAGAGCACCTGCAGAGGTTCGCCGGGAGCCTGGCCGGTATTGAAATAACCACGGTGGACATCGACCAGGTCCGCTCGCGGGTTCTCGAGGCCTTTTCGGCCGCGGGTATTGCCAACGCCAAGATATATTTTCACGTTACGAGGGGTTCCGGCCCGCGCGACCACGCCTGCGGGCCTGATTTGGCGCCTAATTTCTTTCTGACGGTGACGCAGCTTTCCGACGATACGCAGGCAAAGGCCAAAGGAATCGCCGTTTCCACGTATCCCGACCTGCGGTGGAAAAGATGCGACATAAAGTCGCTGAATCTTTTGCCGAATGTGCTTGCCCGGCTGGATGCTGGCAGGAAAGGCTGCGAAGAGGCCATATTCGTTGACGAGGCCGGGCTGATAACCGAAGGGGCGGCTTCGGCGTTTTTCGCAATAAGCGACGGAACGCTGCACACGGCCCCTCTTAACGCCAACATCCTGCCTTCCATCACCCGCAAATTCGTAATCCAGGCCGCCCAAAATATCGCCCTGCCGGTCAGGGAGGAATCCTTCAGGCCCACTTTCGCCGCTGGCGCCGACGAGGCCTTTATCGCCGTTACCACAAGGGACATCGTTCCCGTCGTCAGATTCGACGACAAAACCATCGGCGGTCCCGGTTTACCCGCCGTTGGTTTGGCGGGCAAATACACCCACCTGCTCATCGACCAATTCCGCACGTTTACCTGATGGCGGATTCGGGACCGCGGCCGATGAGGGCGGCTGGCTGGAGGTGTCTGCCCCCCGCTTGCCCTTTTTCTTGCTCACTTCGTCTCGCCGCTACTCCTTCCTCAAAACGCCGCTCCTGAACTTACGTCAACATTGGCCCCTGTCGGCCACAGCTTCCTTGCAGTTGCAGTCGAAAAACGAGATGATGGCAGCGAAACTCGATGGGGTAAGACTTGCCCTCCGCGACCTCGCGATTATGATCCGATGTTCTGTGGTCCCGATGGGAAAAATGCCCATGTCTGGCAAGTTTCCATCCCCCTTTTTCCGCGATATTATAGAACGCGCTCTCCGGCTCACCCTTTATAAGATAGCCCAACATTGCGGCCTCACTCGAAAAAGGCGAATACCTGCATGTCAGATAATTGGAGTTCACTTCCTTGACGTACTCAGCGACCCTGCCGTCCGTCCGCAGGACCTTCGCCTCCAAAGGCCACATCACTCTTCGATTACTCCTGAGGACAAATGCCATATCATACTGTGGGGGCTGACCGGGTGAGCCTCTGCGTGTCTCATACTCACAAGGGCTATGCTGGACAAGGAAAGGCTCCCGCCCTGTCATTGCATCGTGTATTTCGGGCTCAAGGAGTTGTGTGATGCTTATCTCCAAGTGCTCATCCTCCTGGGAGCAGTCGACCTGTGACACAACCTCCGCACACAACGCATCATAGCCCTTCCACACAAGTTCCAACAGTCTTATTGAGCTGCCTGCTTTCAATCTCCGCAATGCCGCGTTGAATTCCGGCGTCTCCGGCCAGCGCCTTTCTGATAACGTGTGTCTCGCTGCCAATTATCTCTCCCTCAGCATCTACTTCGTCCCTGCCCCTTCGCGCCAAAGCATAATATCTCCCGCTACTTCATCTGCATCTCTCATAGCCATAGACCGCGTCCAGTAACGAATCTGGTTGGGTTTGATTAGAAAGACGGTTGGAATGTTACGCTTTATCCCATCATGCCTAACTCCAATATTCATGTACACTCTCGATACCCTCCTGTAGTAGATTGAGCCGTTTTTCTCGCTCTTGTATTCGTTTTCCAACTCGGCGAGTTTCGCCAGCAACTCGCTTTTGCCACAGTGTTTGTAAGCAACAGGCTTGGGTTGTGCCCAGTCCAAATGAATTGCCACCATACAATACGGGAGGTTGCTATTTGAGTTAGATGTAAATATGGTCGCGCTAACCGGCTTATCCTCTCCAAACCCTGCTTTTATGACACTAAGGAACCACTCACAATACTGGAACATCTCTTTCGAACACTTATTTGACAAAGTCTCGACAGGCTGGCATCCACCAGGTATTTCATGCAATTTGCCTTTGAAGTCAGGAATACGTATGTTCAGGACGTCATTGATAAGAACTCTGTTTACTTCAGTTAAACCATAGAGATCAAATGCTGCGCTATCGATCTCACACATAGTCATAGTCCACAATTGGGAGAACGTTATTTCTGAGCTATTTGGCAGCGGAAGTGTCTCGAAATCCTCTTTTCTCAACGAGGGTATAAAACTGGCTAATCGGCCTGACGTTAGATAGTAGTAGTACACAGCAAATGAGCTATTTGCAGCGATCGCAAATGCGGTTAGTGTGCGCTCAGATCTTTCCTTTACACCCATGAATGACTGCGAATAGAGTAACAGTTTTCCCTTGTCTCGTGTTACTATCACTGCTTTGAAGCGACCATCTGCTACCTTCCATGAATCTCGCATAAGTAATAGAGGCAATTCGAAAATCTCTATCTTTCTTTCCTTTTCAAACTTCTCATTTTCGTTCGCGGGGAAACACGTTGGACTACTAACCAACTTTAAACGTTCAAATAATTTATGATCCTCTAAGACAGGTAAATTCAAGCGATCTGGAACCGGCTTTGCTTCTTTTTTCCCACGAATGAAACCCTCATATGCTCTCCATCTGACAAACTTCTGACTTGTTCGCATTGTCCTAATAAAATCCAAGTCTCTTCGAGTACCCAAAGTCAAGGCCGGCCAGACTATTGGCTCCATTGCAGCTTCTTCGGGCCAAATCCAGTTCAGGTCTTGTGAGTCAATAACAACGCGATGTTGCTCTTCTTGTGTATACGGTTGCTTTGGGGACCAGTAAGCAATTGGGTCGCCATTTGGCTGACTTCGTCGCATTTTGATAATACATGCTGGTCCGACAGCAGTTGGGAAGATACGCAAGAACCGAAGAGCCGAAAGATTGACGACCTCGTCTACTTTATAATCTGTGAATAATTTTTTTCGAAACTCCAACGCGGTTGAGTTAACATTAAATAACAATGAACCAGCCGGCTGGATCATACAAATTAGTCCAGTCGGCTTGCTCAGCTTGGCTGCCTTTGCCAGAAAGAGCGTCCCAGACTGTTTGTCAACCGGTCTCCACCCATTTGCATGAGCCCATTGCTGACCTTTGTCTGTCAAACTTTCAGGGTCCCAAGGGGCGTTCCCAACAATAAGGTCATACTGGTTTCGTTCAGATTGGGTACCTTCCGTACAAATCTCTTGAATGTCATCCCGAAAGAAATCGGCAGTGCGTAGTCTGACCTCTCGAAGGGAAGGGAAACGAACTTGGCTCCAATAGTATTTTGGGTCGATCTCGTCGCACATGGCAAGGTACAGACTGAATGAAGAAACACGTATTGCATTGGCCTCAATATCAACGCCGAAAATGTTCTCTTCGAGTAGTTTCCGCAGTAGGGCTGCCGGTGGTTCTTTTCCTGGATTTGCGTTGCGCCATCGATGTACAAGACGTTGGAATGCCTTCACAAGAAAAACAGCCGAGCCACAGCAGGGATCCAGGATTTTCAAATCATAGTCTTTGCCGCTCCACGGCAGGACTTTGTCAAGCATGAAATCAACGAGAAATGGTCGCGTGTAGTGTTCGCCGATTCCAGAGTTACCATCCTTCCGCTTAGTAACGAATTCCTCGTAAATACTACTTATGAATTCAAGCGGAATTGTATCAAAGGAATAATGCGGCCAAAGCAAATGCTGGCCGTTTTGCATCTGCAAGCGTCCGCTCACGAAATCTGCCAGGAGCATCATATGCGATCTCTTCACATGCTGGACTTCTCTCGTATAGCTGCTGGGAAAGAGATCCCCGTTAAATCGTGGGTTCAGCCATTTGAACAGCCTAAAAGTGTCGGACTTATGCCGGAGAATAGAAGAGAAATCCTCATAAGAGTGAGACAGCACACCTTCTTGGTGCAACGCGTGCAACTTTGCTGCATTGAGCGCGGCGTTCCCTTGGCCATCCTTTCGGTGGAAAAGAAACTGAACAAAAATTATGCGAGCAAGCAAATCATGAGCGATATCCTCACGAAGTCCCGCCGTCAACCGCTCGCGCACATATTGAAGATTCTGAAGCAGCGTTGTATCCGCCCGTTGGTTTCGGTCAAAACGATCACGATGGCGTGCAAGAAACTGTCCCGACGCAAGATACATCCAATGGAGTTTGTCTACGAGAGAATCCAGATTCAGTGAAACACCGTCACCTTCGGTAACGATGGCTTCCGTCGGGAACTGCCCAGATTTCGGATCCGGCGTCTCATAGCAACTCCAGACACGGATCAGGTGCGGTTCCATTGTGATCAGGATTGGTGAACGGCAGAAGTTCCAAGCCAACTTACGCGTCTCATTCATCTCGTCTTGCGTAAGGGCTTTGCTGAATTCGCAGACTAATCCAATGGGAGCGTCAGTTTCATCACCGGCTGGATTACCAACCAGAACCCCCACACGCACTTCGTTATTTCCTACGATTCCCGCCAACGGCCTTTCAATCTTCAAACGGGCCAGACGGGAATAGACAGCAGGGCCTGCACCGGGTGGCTCTATTATATCTCTTATACCCGGCCAACCAAGGCGTTTGTGAGTTAGCTCCAGCAGCCCCGACATTACAGTAACAAGCTCCCTAACATTTCACTTACCACGAAAAAAACCTAAGCGCCAGTATCATTCCAAGAAAAGTTACCAACGTCAAGCCGCCACCGCCCGCAATGCTCCACCAACGCATTGGACTAAAACAATTGAAAACCTCCCTTTCCCTTCAAGAAAGGCCATTCCGCCACGGTCACTCGCATCACTAACGGCAGAATCCTACAGCCCCAATGCCCAATGGTCAAGCCTTTTTGGCCACTTTTCTGTTGACTTTTGTTTGAAAATCTGTTAAAATTCCGAGCAAATTGAATAGCTTGGAACACTAAATCCTGAATGCGGAGCACCTAAATAATGACCACCCCGCCCCCAGCACCCCATAAGGCAAGGTCACCGTATAGCACAACCGTGTCAAACCCGGCAACGCTCCCCCCAACCAAACAAATTGCCCATCTTGCCAGGCTGGCCAATCACCAGCTACCACTTACCAGGATCGAGTATCCAGAATCCTTGTGTCTTGCGTCTTGTGCCTTCTACACTTGTCGAGAAGCCTCTACAAATTCGCTCTTTTTTGCAAAACAAACCCAATTTCCGAAAGGCCGATATGACCCTAACACCTTATTCGACAAAGGATTACGGAAATGAACCACGACTTCAGACTCCGGAAAAACAAACCCAAACAAACCCAATTTATCGCGGCGAAGCCTGCCTGCCGCGGCGAAGTCATCTACGAAGCCGGGCCGCCGCGAAGCCAGACCAAACGAAAACAGTTGACAGCCACGGGTGGTTGGCTATATTGGGGCTTCCTTAAGCGACAGAATGTTAACCTTAGAGAGAACACGAAGGAGTGCATTATGGCCAAAACAAAAAAGTACCACGGCGTGGTAGTCCCAATGGTGACCCCTTTTACCGAGAAGGGAGAGATTGATATACCCGCCGCAAAGCGCGTCACGGAACATATAGTCGCGGGCGGAGCGTCGGCGTTCGTATTAGGCACGACCGGCGAGGCCGCCTCGGTCCCCCAGCAGGGCAGAGCGGAGTTCGTCAAAGCGGCCGTCGAGCAGACCGCCGGACGCACCCTGACATACGCGGGTATCGCGAGCAACTGCTTCAAGACATCCGTCGACGCGGCCAAGAAATACTTCGACCTCGGCGTGGACGCGGTCGTCGCCAACCTGCCCAGCTATTATCCGCTGAACGCCGACCAGATGCTGAAATACTTCGAGGCTTTGGCCGACAGCGTCCCCGGCCCGCTGATTGTCTATAACATAACGATAACCACCCACATGTCGATTCCCCTCGATGTGGTCGAAAAGCTCAGCCACCATCCCAACGTCGTTGCGCTGAAAGATTCCGAAAAGAACGAGGAGCGCTTCAAAGAGGCCATCGCAATGTGGAAGGACAGGGAGGATTTTTCGCATTTTACCGGCAGCGCCGTCCTGTCGGCAATGGCCTTGCTGTTAGGCTCCGACGGCATAGTCCCCAGCACCGGAAACTTCGTGCCCGAAATATATCGCGACCTTTACGAGGCGGCCGTCGCCGGCGATGCAGACAAGGCCCATCACCTGCAGGAAAAGACCAATGAGCTTGGCAAGATTTACCAGAAGGACCGGCTGCTGAGCCAGTCGCTGGCCGCTCTTAAGGTTATTATGAATGAGCTGGGCCTGTGCGGCGAGGCCGTTTTGCCTCCGCTGGTAAGGGCCGGGGCCGAAGAAAAGGCCGATATACTCGCCAAGCTAACAGCGGCGGGCATATCCAAATAGCCCGGCTCAGGGTTCGAGGGAATATAAAATCGCCCCCGCAAAAAAGCCAATCCTGGGAATAACAAACGGCAATAGAGGAATTGTATATAGAGGGCGGCGCTGCCGCTTCGGCGGTTGTGCGTCACCTGCGATGGAGGCGACCGGCGCCCTGCGAGGAGCCGGCACCTAACAATAAAGCCGGGAAGCTACCTGTGGCCGGAAAAAATCTGGCCCCACAACCCGTCAAAGACTATTAACTAACTCGTTTTTAGCAAAGACCTTGGGCAGAAAAGCAACCAGGCCGGTCCGCATCCAAAAAAACGCGTTTTTTTTAATTTGGCTTGAAATAAGCCTCCGGGTGTATTAACCTCTTGCGAAATTTGGCGTGAAAGGATTGTTCAAGTATTGAAAGGAGCACGCGTTATGGGTGAGCTGATTGCAGCAGTTACGGGTGAGAAGGCCATGCATGTCCTCGATTGGATCGTGGTCGCCTGTTACTTCGGCACCATCGTGTCGATGGGCGTGTACTTCTCGAAAAGGCAGAAGACGACCGGACAGTATTACACGGGCGGCCGGTCAATGCCTGCCTGGGCGGTCGGAATATCCATCCTCGCGACCCTCATCAGCAGCATAACCTTCCTCGCTTATCCCGGTGCGGGATTCGAGGGAAAGTGGATACTGCTCGTGCAGGGTCTGATGGTGCCGATTGTCCTGGTTTGCCTGATCTGGATTATCGTGCCAATGTACCGAAATATCATCGGCATCAGCACCTACGAATTCTTCGAAAAGCGCTTCGGCTACGGCGCACGGCTTTACAGCTCGATAGCCTTTTCGTCCGCACACTTCATAAAAATGGGAACCGTCTTCTTTCTGCTCTCAATGGCTCTTGCGAGTATGACAGGAGTCAGCACCTATAACGTCATTCTCGTGCTCGGAATCATCGTCATCCTCTATACGCTGCTCGGCGGCATCGAAGGGGTCGTCTGGTGCGAGGTAATTCAGGGCTTCCTGCTGATGGGCGGCGGATTGATTTGTATCGCGGTCCTGCTGTTTCGGCCCCAGGGCGGCCCCGTTAACGTCATATCAACCGCCTGGGAGAACAAGAAGTTCTTCTTCGGCCCTTACGATATAGATTTTACCAAGCTGACCTTCATTGTCATGGCCCTAAACGGCATCTTCTACGCGCTGCAGAAGTACGGCACCGACCAGACCATCGTCCAGCGGTTCCTCGTCGCCAAGTCGGACAAAGCCGCCGAGAAGGCCGCCCTTATCGGCGTCCTGCTCTGCGTGCCCGTCTGGACGCTCTTTATGTTCATCGGGACCTGCCTCTGGTCCTACTACGATATCACAGCCATTCAATTGCCCGCCCATGTCCTGGAGAAGGCTGACAGGGTCTTCCCCTATTTCATTATGGATCAGCTCCCCATAGGCGTAACCGGCCTGATTCTGGCGGCCCTTATGTCGGCGGCGCTGTCCAGCCTCGACGCCGACCTCAACTGCCTGTCGGCCGTCATCGTGGAGGACTACTATCACAAGGCAAGACCAAACAGCACCGACAGGCAACGACTTGTCCTCGGCAAGATTATCGTGGTTGTCTGTGGAATAAGCGCAATGCTCATAGCCTCCGCCTATGTCGCCTTTTCGGACAAGGGCGTCCTCGGGACCGTCTTTGGCTTGTACGCCATCGTCTCCGGCGGCATAGCAGGCCTCTTCGTCCTCGGTTTCTTCACCACCAGGACCAACAGAAAAGGCTGCTACGTCGGAATCATCGCCTGTATGATCTTCACCGCCTGGGCATTCCTGACCAAAGAAGGGTACGTCAAATTGCCGGGGACCATCACAGTGCCGGGGACGAACTACACGTTCGGCCTTAACTTCACGCACCACAAGTATATGCTCGGCGTCTACAGCCACCTGGTCCTGTTCTTCGTGGCCTACATCGCGAGCTTCTTCTTCAAGGCCGACAAGGACCTTACGGGACTGACCTTCTACGGCTGGCGCAAGACCCGAAAGAAGCTGGCCGAAGTTGCAAAGGAATTGTAAACGAAAACAAATGGGGACTGATTCGGTTACTAAAGGTAAGGGATGACCGCGAACCAGTCCCCATTCTGCATACAATCCTTCAATCTCCGCGTTTGCCGATTGACATCCCGGCCTCGCAGGATTATAGTATCTTTCATCCTAAGCTGCGCTAATTTAGTCAGTTGCAGGACGATTATGGGTACTGTCTATACCGAAACCTTGAACAACCTGATAGAGCAGTTCGGCAAGCTGCCGGGCATCGGCCCGAAAACCGCCGAACGCCTCGCCTTCCACCTGCTGAAGGCCGAACCCGCTGAAGCTATGGCCCTTGCCGACGCGATAAAAGATGTGAAAACCAGGATTAAGCGCTGCGAAATCTGCTACAACCTTGCAGAGCAGGCGGTTTGTCAAATCTGCTCCGACCCCGGCCGGGACAAAGGGCTGATTTGCGTGGTCGAACAGCCGAAAGACGTGATAAAGCTCGAAAAGACGGAGGCCTGCGAGTGGGTCTATCACGTCCTCGGCGGGCACATCGCCCCGCTGGATGGAATTGAGCCGGACGATTTGACGATAACGCAGCTTGTCGAGAGGGTGCGGACCGGCAAGGTCAGGGAAGTCGTTATGGCCACCAATCCCAATATGGCCGGCGACGGAACCGCCCTTTACATAAGCTCGCTATTGAAGCCCTTTGCCGTAAAAATCACCCGCCTGGCCCGCGGTCTCGCCACCGGCTCGACCATCGAATACGCCTCACCAAAAATGCTCACTGACGCCATTACCGGAAGACAGAAACTGGAATAACCTTCCGGCCTCATTTCGGCCGCCGCCGCGCTCAGGCCAAGTGCTCTGAAAAAAACTCCGCTGGCGCATTCTCAATTTGCTATTCAACGTATTTCTCACCTGCTGATGTGGAGCGTAGCACAACACCAGTCAGGTGCAGAAAACTGTTATACTTTTTCTTCTATGTTGAAAAAAAACACCTCCATTCGATCTTGAAACGGATACTGCGTATTTGAATAATCCTTTATCCCCTAAACTTATTTCTAATTCCCAAACGGCGTCAGAATTCATCTGACTTATTTTGTTCAAGCGATCAATAATCTGTTGATCATCAATTTGTAATGATTTTAGTAGAGTATGATCTTCAGCCAGCTCGTTTGCATCGAAAAAACAATTCCACTCTTTATTTCTAACTCGTAGGTTACAAGAGAGATCAATACTCACTTTAATAATGCCATGATTCACTTCTACGGCAAAATTTGTGCCTGCAGGATTATTTGAAAAGTTTCCAGTCGAGTAAGTCACCGACACACCTGCCAATGTTTTTCTCAAGTGTCGTTTCATCTGATTTCTCGTCTAAGTCCAAATTCTGTTTATATGTTTTCGAGCTATACCCACTTTCGGGTCTTGCTTCGAGGGTATACTAAGCAGGAACATAAAACGCTTAATGCAATGTGACGCAGCCACGTCGGGGAGCATAACACCCTTATTTACAAGGAGTTAGGGCTTCAGGTTGGTTGCACATACCATATGATTCTTTCTGCGTTTCTACTTAATCAGATGAAGGGTAAACTGCAAAATAGTATCAACCCCTTGCGCCGTGTCTTCAACTTTTTGTTTTACTTCGTAATCAGGAATAACGCCGCGGCCATCAGGTTTGCCACAAGCTTCCACAAAATATTTATATGCTACATCGAACAACAATTTAGAATTAGGCAAACTAAAATGCAAACAATCCCCATAAGATGTTGTTGTTCCACCAGTTTCCTCTCCGACCAAAGTTGCAATATTAAAGCATTTAATGGCTGAAGCGAATGAATTTGCCGAAGAATATGTAACCCGGCTTGTCAGTACAAACTTTCGACCTTTGAAACGCAAGGGATTATCTTTAGGTTGTGTGAAAGAAACCGTATTGCTTACTATGGAGCCGATGTGTGCTTTTGCTTCCGGCATATCTTGCTGAATATTCTGTAAATTACCTGCCTGAACTGAAACTTTTTCTTGGTATTCTTCAAATTGTCTGAAGTTGTTGTTGGTCAAATAATCTATTAGAATATTACCAAGGTCGCTATTGCCACCTGTATTTTTCCTAATATCAACAATCAAATTTGATGCTTTATCTTTATTAATCTGGTTGAAGGTGTTTTCTAAAAATTTGCGGAATTCCGTTAAATCTCCACCGAAAGAATTAATCTCTATTATTCCCGTATCGTACTGGGCTATATGCTTATATGATACCAACGCGTCTTTGTTTTTATTCAAACTTTTGTTTATTCTAAAAATTTCTTCGAGATTTATAGGTTTAACGGAATACTCCTTGATTTCTCCATCAGTGTTTTTGATTCTTAAACATAGCGAATCGTCCTGTCCATATTCAAGCCAAAGCCAAATCCACAAAAATCCGTAGTGTTCTATTGCGCGAGGATTTGCTTCTTTGTACTCGTCCGGAAAATAACGGGCTATCTTTTGGATTTCCTTGCGAGCATCTTCACCATTTATGGTCAATATTGTGCCACCTAAAGGTAACATATTACCTGCATAATCATTCTGCAGAATTACATCTTCACCATCCCAATGCAAACCTATTGGAAAAACCTTATCATCGCCTGTCAATGAAAATGCGCATAAATATGTATGGCCGTTTTTCAGTGAAGCTACAACTGGTGCAACAAGTCTGTAAAACTCCCTATTATTCATGGGATGAGCGATGTCTTTATATAATTCTTCGCGAAGCGAAGTAAATTCTTCCTTACTTGTGTACGCATACATATTCGGATGAACCTCTTCGATTGTCTTAAAAAGAAAATCCAAATCTTCCTTGAGTTTATCCAGTGGAATGGGCTTAGAATATCCGGCTTTCTTATCAATTTGTTGTTCCCGATGGATTTCAGGGGTTTTCATAACACGCTGAACTATAAGCGGTAATCGCCCACCTTCCTGCTCCCACTGTCCGTCAATTGTTGAGCCATCCTCTTTTATCTTACCATCAAAGATGCCTTGGATACATTTTGACTCAAGCCGCAAGTTACCGTTTTCAAAAGTAATCTCATCCACAGGAATAGCAAATGAACTTTGGTCGGGACTATCAATAGTGGCAGTAAGGTGGCCATCAGGCTGTTGAGAAATCTTAAATACAATTGTAAGTTCAAGTCCTGGGGCATTCAGAGTTCCCTGCCAAATACCTTCAATGTCTTTGTTGCTCCCACGAACTATTCTGAGAACTATAGAGATTAGAACTATCATAACTATTATCGCCAATGTTTTTTTTCCTGTCATTAATCAATCCTTTCAGAATAAAAAAAACAAAAACAAGCTTTGCTTTGAGTAGGCCAGATTGTATTGTCCAAATGTTACGGATTTGGTAGTATATTATTCCTTTTTTTGTTATTTTTGCAAATTTTTACAAGTTTTCCAGTGAAAGAGGTTGTGCAAAAAGCCAAGGCAAACCACCCTTCGTTGGGTTTATCTCTATTTTGACCTTGAGACTAAGTAGAAACGCAGAAAGAGTCATATGGTATGTGCGACCAACCTGAAGCTCTAACTCCTTTTAAGTAAGTGTGTTATGCTCCCTGCCGTGGCTGCATCACATTGCATTACGCGTTCTGCGTTCCTGCTTAGGGCGGTCACCTATTTCTGCCTATCCCGCAACTGCCCAAACCCATTTTCCTTGTCCCCGGCCCAACCGGGGACCCAGTCTTTTGTCGCATTAACCCACCCACTCATAAACTCATCTACTCATCCACATTAAAGCCGGCCGCGGCGGGCGCAGGAGGATTTTTTTGCGTTTGAAATTGGGTTTGATACCTATGGCATAAATTGGGTTTGATTGGGTTTGTTTTGCCGGGGGCGGGAGGCATCTTTTATTTTCATAAGCCTTTACGCGAACTGAGGTTGCGTTCATTTGGGCCTCCTGGAAATTGGGTTTGTTTTGCATATTATTTAGTTCGTTGCTTGTCGCTCGTCGCCCGCCAGACGAACCCGCCAAGAGGACGGCGGGTAAACGGCGGGCAAGCTCGTCGCTCGTAGCTCGTATATCGTATTGCGTATATCGTATTGCGTATTGCGTAGCTCGTATTTGGTTGGGAAGATGGGTAAGTTGGTTGGTGGAGGGGGCGGTCCCGGTGAGATAGCTGCCTTATAGGCAGGTAAGACCATCTCACGGGATAAATTTTGGGCTTGAGTGGACATTGTAAGATCCTCAGTTTTCAGGGGTCAGGGGGCAGTTTTCAGTATTTAGTATTGAGTAATTAGCATTTTAGTTTGATGGTTATTATACAATATTAGAAGTTAGACGTCAAGTGAAATTTTTCATCTTTTTAATCGCGGATACCTTGGGCACAAGTACCTTGGGCACAGGTTTCGCAGATTTGGTGGAGGGGCCAGAGTTGGAGGGAAATCCGAAGCACGAAACCCGAAATCCTAAACAAATTCAAAGTGGCAATTCTCAAATGTTGAAAACCGGGATTGGCCACAGAGAACACAAAGGGCACAGAGAGATAGTCCATAGCAGATAGTAAATTTAGCCGTATCCTGCACAAGATTTCGCTCGGCTGTGATGTGAAGTGGAGACAAATTATTTGTCCCGCGTGTGCAAAATTTATTTTGCACACCCTACCCGGCTCAGGGTAAACTGGGTCGAGGGGTGTGTTAAAATAATTCTGCGAAGCGGCTCGATTGACAACCAGCGGGGCAATAGAGTAGGGGACAGCTTTAATTGGGGTCAATAATCAATTCTAACAATATCTAAGCCAAATTCCTTTTGTTTTTGTGTTGCCTGATAAAGTGTAGGAGGGTTCTCTCGGCTCCTGCACCATCTAAGTACATTTTGTCTATTTTGTTGCGATATTCGGCAGCCAAGTATAACTCCGGTTAGGGCATCTTCTGGGAAATTTTGAATTCCTGGCCCCTTCTCAGTATCCACTATTCTCCACTCTTGCTCATATCTCCAATCGGTTGCTTTTATCAAGAGTGTTTCGCCTAGCTTGCCCTTCGGGTAGGTATCTAGTCGCAACACATTTATTATTGGCAAAGTCGTTGCGTATTCGACCCTAATAGCCCGCATCAGCGGTCTAAAAAAATCGTTATTTACGTCAAATTCTAAGCAAAACCCAGTATGTTGTTTCGCATAGTGAGCCCACATCAAAATATTATCTTTTATCTCTGTAAAGCAACAGATGCCAAGCTTTTTTGTCTGTAGCTCTCTGGCTTTTTCCAGTGCCTCTTGCAAGACAATTCTATCCCTTCCTTTCGTTATAATTTCCATTTCCACATCCGTTAATATCTGCTTTTTGCTTCGCTTGGGATATTTTTTCTGGTACTGCTTACACAAGTAACGTTTTCTTTCTGTCAATGTGCCATCATAGGTGAGGCGCGGTTTGGAATCAAACGGATCGTTAAACCCATCGGGGGATGAGAAATATATCTCATTATTAGTGAAAAGTTTCTCCGTGTATTCATCGAACTTGCCGTACTTATATAAGGCGTGGGGCTCGGCTAGATTTTCATGCGCCGCATTGTTATCTTCAGCAGGTTCTTTCATGCTGTCGTTCGTTTTACAGGATCGCAAGAGGGAAATTCACGTATCCGCGTTACTTTATTCAGTTCTTCCACTTTTGTTTGTTTGCAGCTTAGGCCTGTTTTTTTTCTTCGCACAACGTGCTGGTCATGAACGAAGGCCAAAAAAGTAAGCGTTCCTAATTATTCCCAACCATTGATAGATGGGTGTCCTTATTTTCCTTCTTTTCTATCATTGCTCTAATCGCTTAAGAATTTCACTGGCCTTTGCATATTCAGGGTCTCCAAGTGCTCATTCAATGATTGGGCCCATGTCGCGCAAGCCAGCGATTCGTGAATCTGCATATTTTCTTAACTGTTCTGACCAGTTGAGGATGGTATCGGAAGAACGATTGAATAGTTCTTTCACTGCGCGTGATACCTTGATCCTATCCTGAAGGGCTGTTGGCTTGAAAGTAAAAAACCCAGTTGCAAAGGGCGGGTCTGGTTTGAATCCCGGCAAGTCTTGGCTCGGCTGGTAGGAGTGTACGTACCAGAGCCAGTAGAAAAAGGAGAATCGGGCAACTACAAGACAAACCTCTGAGTCGGCGATAACCACTTCAGGGGCCTTAAAGGAAAGTAAAAGGGTTGAAGGAGTAGCCGTCAACTGGTCACGAACACCACGTTGGCTGATTTCGTTATCAAACAAGTTCCGATAGGAGCGCAGGGTGACAATACTGAGGGGTAGCGGGGCAGAGGCCGATATGCTGATGCCAGGATAGGATGAGTCTTTGATGAGAGAATGGACCTCCGACTCGAGGAGAGTAGTGGCATCTCGCATTTGTTGGTCTGTCGTAAAAGCGAGATTGCGAAGGTCAGAAGGGGTATTCGAAAGGAGAGCGTCAAGTCCTGTGTACAATTTTGCGAGAGGCTCATCCTGCGGCGGTGGAGTCTTCTTCGCAGGTTTCTGAACCGTAGTGAGGGTAAGCGTTCCGGAGAGGTCAGCTTTCATATTGGGAGTTTGCCTTATAGTCTGTCGGTCACACCAGTTGCCGACACTGGTTTTAACGTAATCGACGAGTCTCTCAAAGCTCACGACTCCCTCATCGTTGGCAGCCTTACCCTCAAGGGCCTCGCAGAGAAAATAGCTAAAGACGCCCTGCTCAAATTCACCAAACTCGTGGGCCACCTCGCCCGTCGAGCACGCGCTAAAGGTTGCCCAACCAGCAGCAGTCTTGAGGATCGCATCTTGAAAGCCTTCGGTCATGCGTTCGTCGGTGCCGCGGGCTCCACCGAAAGGAGCCCGACAAGCATCAAAGAGACGAACGACGCAACGTGCTTTGGAAGCTTCACACCATTCGTTTAGTTTGCCGATGTCAAGCGCAGTCTCACTGAGAACGTTCATCCTTGTATCTGCTGTTATTAAATAGGGCCTTTGAGAAATCTCAAGGCCGTGGCCGGCGAAGAAGAAAAGGACAATATCATTATCACCGGCTGCACCGAGTACGTACTCTAATTTGTTAAGGATGTTGGGTCGCGTAGGCCGAGCCATAACCGGCCCTTCCAAGTCGGGCGCGTCCTCCACGAGAAGGTAAACTTGGTGCGGATGAAAACCGGCCTGCGCCACGAGTATTCTGTACAGACGTAACGCGTCATTGTTGGCAAATGGCAACTCAGATATGGTCTCGCCTGGTTCGTACTTCGACACCCCCACGATGACGGCGTATCTCTTCTCAGCGATTGGCATCTTCACACGCTCCTATAACTTGTCATTGGACTGATAAAAAACTAAGAAACTGGGGCGGTCAACTAGTAGTCTGTAACTTATAAGATGCAGGCATAGTGGTTTTTTTGCCGATATGAATAAAAAAAGTCGGTAAGGAGACCACAAAATGCAAAAGAAATATGTAGTAGAATTGACAAGTGAAGAACGAA
>Ga0307377_10003584_pt1 | contig 17412 bp, 14 predicted proteins | sample TR3MG_FD_202535 | JGI IMG/M metagenome (GOLD analysis project Ga0307377, IMG submission 202535) | Soil microbial communities from Risofladan, Vaasa, Finland - TR-3 | ecosystem: Environmental > Terrestrial > Soil > Coastal area > Acid sulfate soil | place: Finland: Risofladan, Vaasa | collected... | reverse complement strand
GATGATCTTCAGCCCGGCCAGATTCTCGTGCTACGGACATGGTACATCGAGAAGACCAGCCGGCAGCTCCAGGTTGGGCGGCAGACCGACTTCGACAGCGACCGCGGCTGGACGACGCCGCTGGACTTCTTCGACATCACCATCACGCCCGACACGCCGCCGGCCAAGATCAACGACCGTGAAGCCGGGCCGCATCCCTTCTACGAGCACGCCTTTGGTGTCGAGCAGGGCGAGCGCTTCCCTATCTTCCAGGTCAGCGTCAGTGAGCAGATCGACTTCACCTTCACTCATCAAGCCTTCTTCGATCGCCGTGCTCAGGACGGCGAGATCTACCATCTGGTCTTCTGAGTTATGGTCAATCTCGGTACAATCATTCAACAGGCTCAGTGGGACGAGATGGCGGTCGAGACGCTCATGGACGGGTACGGCCTGTCCGACCGGGAGGCGCGGAAGCGGTATGACACGCGCAGCGCCAAGCTCGCCGACGGCGTGCTCTCGTTTCAGTACTGGGATGGCGGCCAGCTCCTGAGAGGCGAGATCGAGCTGCAGAAGGTCAATGATGCCTGAGCTGACGATGGCGATACGTCTCGAGGCGCTCTATGCCCAGTGCCTCTCACGGAGAGTCCCAGGGAGTGGATCTTCGCACCTGAGTCGAGGCCAGTACCTCGACATCCTCTGCTTCAGCAGAGCACTCAGGAGAGCGCGGCATGGCTGAGCCCGATCTCTTCGCCAATCGTAAGCACGTCCCTACCATCCTCGACGATGACGAGGATGTCCCGAAGTTCGGCCAGGCCGCCGAGACGGTGAAGGACGCCATCGTTCACGAGCTGCGCGACTTCTTCCGCAAGGACAATTTCACGTCCGAGGAGCGGGCCGAGATCCCGACAGTGCGGAAGTACTCCATCGGCTTCGGGCCGGGCACCGACCCCTACGAGACGACGCAGAAGATCTCTCAGGAGTACCCCGACTTCGATGAGCGGCTGCCGCACGTCGCCGTCATAGCGCTCACGGGAGCCAACAACCCTGTCAGCGTCGGACAACCCTTCATCGGGCACACACAGCTTCCGCCACGCCTGCGGACTGGCGTCGAGCCTTTCGCGCTCGCCGACGTCCAAACGCTGAAGCAGACCATCACCGTCACGGCCGCGGTCCCTGCGTCCACGTACACGGTCACTGTCGGCGGCACGCCCTTCAGCTACACCTCCGGCGCTCTCGACACGGTCGAAGACATCGCACAAGGCCTGCGCGACGCTCTGCGCGATGACCTCGTGACGCTCTTCTCGTTCGTGCATTCCGGTCCCGTGTTGACGGCGACCGCGACTGCGCCGGGCCTGTCCTTCAGCTTCGGAGTTTCGGTGAACCTGGCGACCGCCACGGTACAGGCGGCGAGCACGGAGGCGACATCGGACTTCTTGGTCCTGCGTACGACACCGGACCATCGGACGCCTGTGGAAGAGACCATCGAGTTTCGTCCTGAGCTGTTCCTCGACGTCACGGCTGCGACCGCAGCCGAGGTCGTGCGCGTCATCAATGAGCAGGGCCGTTACGTTCACGCCCGCACAGTCGACACCGGCTCCGGCATTGCGGTGGAGATTTTGTCTGGCGGGAAGGTTGGCGGCTTGCGGACACCCAACGAGGTCGAGGTCGTCGCGACCAGCTCTGCCAACGCCGTCGCTGTGCTGGCGCTCGGGAACAGCGGCGTCGGCGCGGCCGGCGATGCGATCACGGCCGGACCGGCTCTGGGCGAGTATACCCTGAGCGTCGTGGGGGCGGCCTTCCCTGCGAGCTTCGTAGGTGAGTTCGTCACGCTGGGTGGGGTAGACCCTGAGGGCGTGAACGGCGGCCGGCACGAGGTCCTGGCAATCCCCGTCGACGGTGGCGATGATCTGGTGTTCGCAGCTCCAGGGGCCGCCGAGTCTTTCGCAACGGGGACTTGGTTTGTGGGCCGGCGCGACGACAGTACTAACCCGCTACGGCCTCCGCACAACCGGCGGTGCATGAGCTGGAAGCTGACGGCGCAGGTGGCGATTCTGACAGAGTCAGCGAACACACGCACGGAGCTGAGCGACTTGGTGACGAGCCGGTTCACGTTCTGGCTGGAGGAGAAGCACTTCGAGCTTCTCGGGCGCGGCATCTTCGACGAGGCCTATCTCGATGAGATCTGGCAGATCTCCATTCACAAAGAGATCCAGCTCAGCGGCGAGACAGACGTCGCGAGGCCCGCAGGCGACATGAAAGACAAGATCTACATCAGCTCGGCCGTGATCCCCGTGACCCTGTGGTGGTATCTCGATCGAAGCGTATCGCAGACCCTGAGCGCCTCCCAGCTCTGCCTGCAAGAGCCTGTGCCTCTCGACGACTTCCAACCCGGCTGCTAATAACCCGCATACCGGCCTTACCCTGATTCAAGGGTCCGACGCCTCAAACCTGCTTCTATCTCAGGCGAGGATTACCGGATGGCGCTGCAAATATCTACCTACGTCGATCCTGGCGTGTACGTCGGTGAGGTCGTGGTCCCTGGGGCCGTGAACGTCGCGAATGTACCGTTTCAGGTGGGGATCATCGGGCCGGGGAGCCGCATCAAGCGGGTCACCAATGAGGCCGTCGTTCACGGGCTCGTGTCAGGGGAAGACATCTCCTCGACCAACCCGCTGCAGCCGCAGATGGCGTCGTCGCCGCACACTGCCGTCCTCGGCGGCGCGACAGCTCCCAAGCGCGGCTCGAGGCGCTTGCAGCAGACTACGGTCTTTCGAGATGGGAAAGCCCTCTCGGACTCGTTCCTCACCTACGAGGACGCCACTATCCTCGGCACAGTCGCAGGCCCGTACAACATCGGTGGCGCCGCCTCGACCAGCGAGATCACCTTCGTCGCGGCGCCAGGCGCGCCGGCCTTCGATGCCGAGACCTTCAGTATCGACGACGGCGTCAACCCTCCGGTCGTCTTCGAGTTTGACCTCAACGGAGCTGGCGTCACTCCGAGCAACGTCGCCATCGTCTATACTGGCACTGAGACCGCGCAGCAGATGGCTGAGATTGCCGGAGCCGCCGTCAATGCGGTTGGCGCGGCGCTCGAAGTCACGGCCGGCACCCCGGTCGCTGGCGTGCTTCCCCTCACTCACGACGTCATCGGCGGCACCGACATCGCGACAGTCAACATCGACGTCACTGACGGCGGCTTCTCTGTCGGCCCGGACGTCGCTGCGGTTGCAGGCGCCGGCAACGTCATCTCACTGTCCATTGACGGCAAGGTGCCTCTGACCATCGTCCTCACCGACGCCGGCGGCGTCACCTCGGTGCAAGGCACTACGGTCACCGTCAACAGCGAGATCACGGCGCTCGCCACGGCCAGCCGCGCAGAAATCGCGGACGCCATCAACGAGGCTCTCAATCCTACTTCGGGGGTAGGCACCAACGCAGCCGTCACAGCGCTCGGGTACGGCGCGGCCTACGCTGGGTCAGCGATCGACGCGACCACGGGCGTTCGGATCAACAGCCTCATCAGCACGCCGTCCTCGGACGTTCGACTGATCGAGCCGGTGACAGCCTCGGCCGTGTCGACCATCTTCGGAGCGCCTTCGTTGTTCAGCGTGAACGGCGAGAGCAACCGAGAGGCGACGACCTTCATCACGATCAAGGACCTCCAGTTCAACGCTGCGAGCGAGTACACGATCGACTACATCGGTCTCGACGAGCGCATCGACGCGACCGCCAACAGCGACAATACGACGCCAGCCATCCGCGGGATCACAGCCGTCGGCACCGACCCGTCGGTGGGGAACTTCGAGGAGACCGAGGACTACCAGCTCCTAGCCGCCGGCCCCGACGCTGACGAACTCGACTGGACCATCAACACGCCGGCGACCTACACCAGCGGCGTCGCCCTCACGGTCTCCGGCGCCGGCACGCTCAACACGTCCGCCGACGCTACGATCGCCATCGGCATCGACGGCCGCGCCGTGATCGACATCCTGCTGGCCGGGCTGGCGCCTGCGCCGCTGAGCTACGCCGAGCCGGTCAATCCGCTCGCGATGACGGCGGCCGAGGTCGCCAACAACATCAACGCGGTGCTGGCGGAGAGCGCGCTGTACGGAGCCGAGTACGCCAACGTCGCCGATACGGTGGCGGACAACTCGGGCAACCTTCGGCTGCGAATCACCTCCCCTGAGGCGTCGCTTCGCGGTGAGCGGAGCGGCGTCGTGGTCGGCACACCTTCGACCGCGCCGACCGATGACGCGACCGCAGCCGTGTGGGGCACCATCGTGACGCCGGTCAGCCGCGCTGGCGACGGCCGTGAGCCGGCCCAGGGCGGCACCTACTTCGTCAGCTACGAGATCGATCGGCCGGCGACGGACTACAACCGGCAGAAGCGGTTCTTCAGCCTCGACCAGGCTCGGGCTGACCTCGGCACCGAGAACGCGCAAAACCCCATCATGATCGCGGCGGTGATCGCGTTCAGGAACGGGGCTCCGTCGATCGTCGTCGTCCAAGCCAACGACAGCTCCCTGCCAGGGTCACCAACCCGGCAAGAGCTGAACGCAGCACTTGAGGTCACGGCCGAGACAGACATCATCACGGAAGTCTGCGTGCTCAGCACGGACCTGGCCGTTCAGATTGACGTCAAGGACCACATCGAGCAGCAGAGCGGGCCGATCGAGAAGCACTACCGGCGCGGCTGGTTCGGGATGGCGCGGAACACCGACATCGGTGACCGGGACACCCCAGACACTTACGTCTACCGCTCGGTACGGACGCTCCAGGTCGGGCCGACGAGCCCAGGCCGTGGGCGCATGATTCTGGTTGCGCCTCCGCAGCGCAGCGGCGTCAGCATCGATCTCCGGCAGGACGACGGCTCCACCGAGCGGGTCGCGCTGGACTCGACCTACCTCGCTGTCGGTTGGGCTGCGAAGCGCACGAGCTTCCAGAACCCGTCCGAGTCGCTCGCGCGGGAGACGATCGCTGGATTCAACCTGGACGACGTCACGACGCCGTGGCTGAAGCGCGAGCGTCAAGAGGCTCAGCGGCAGGGCTCGCTGGTGACGCTGTTCGACGCCGGCAACTTCACGAGCATCGACCCGGTCACGACCGAGCAGGGCGGCGGCGGCCTCGCGGCCTTCAACTACCCGTCGACCAGCTCGCAGAAGGACAACGTCACTCGCAGGGTGACGGCGACGCTGGACACCAACGTGGTTGGCGTCGTGCCGACAGAGCTGTCGGACTTCATCGTCGACATCAAGCTGTTCATTCAGGGCGCCATCAACGCCGAGATCGGCTCGGGGTCCATCGCGCCTTTCCGTGACCAGGCGACAGGCGTCGCCCGTCCGCTGAGCATCTCGACGGACATCGAGGTGACGCAGGACCGCAACGATCCGACCAAGTTCTACTTCAGGTACTACTACTTCCTGAAGTACCCGGCGCTGCGGCTGCTCGGTGAGTTCTCGGTCGACAACCCCTTCTTTGTTACGCAGGCGTAAGGAGCTGATCTATGCCGACCCCTCCGAATACAGTAGCCCAGCTAAGCCATGCGATGGTGATCCGCGCCTCCGGTGCGGGCGGCAACGCGACCATCGGCGCCGTGAACCAGTGGAGCCCGCGACACGACCGCGCGCTGCAAGACCTCCACGAGTTCGGGCAGACCACGGCGGCACCCTTCGGTCGATACGCCCAGAACCCTGGCGAGCCCTTCGAGGTCGTACCCGGCAACATCACGGGCATGCAAATCGACGTGGCCCGCTGGGACCTCTACGTCGATCAGATGGAGACGGCCTTCCTGACGCCCGACCTCACGATGCTGTCCAACCAGTTCGACAGCTTCACGCTGCGCGAGATCTGGACGGCGCCGGCCGCGACCAACAACTACGCCAAGCTCTATCAAGGCGCCTGGTTCGGCAACATCGGCCGCACCATCGACGCCAAGGGCGACCGCACAATCAACGTGAACGCTCAGATCCGCTACAACCGTATCGACAAGGTCGATGTGGCGGCTACCGACGTTCAATAGGAAAGAGGAGACGCCCAGCGAAAGAACCCTTCGTCGTAATGACGTTACCCGGCACAGCCGGAGGCTTTAGGAGGCTACCATGGTGTTCCGCCCTGGACCCGTTCCTCTTACAGGAGCGCTACAACTCGACCCCACTCAGAGCACGCAGTCCTTTCTGCGTGAGCAAGAGAATCGGCTCAATCTGCCGACGGGGACGCTCACAAATGCAGTGCGCCGTGGCGGCGTGCCCAATACGCGGACGCGCATGGACCATGGGTTCACGCTGCGGACGAGCAACGGGCGCATCGTCGGAGCCGTGTTTGCTGTGGATATGCAGCAGTCACGCGCATTGGATGACGAGTTCGAGATCGACGTCAACGCGCATGGAGAGGTGGCCGACATCGTCGGGCAGGCTCTCACCACGCGCACCATGAGCGTCAGGCGCTTTGACCTCTACACAGACATCATGGAAGAGGCGTTCGGCACCGTCGAACTCGACATGCTGACCGACCAAGCTGGGGGCTTTACGCTCCGTACGGCTTGGCGGTCACCGGCGGGTGTATTCGCCGGCGGCACGCGCTCCTACCAGTATAGTCCTGTGTGGTTCGAGAGCCTCGGCCGAAGCCTCAATGCTGAGGGCGACCGTGTCGTCCGGGTTGACGCGTCACTTCGATGGGGACGAAAGCAGCGCCTCCAGTGAGGAAGACATGACGACCGACACCAACACCAAGAAGAATCTCCCCAAGTTCAAGAGGCACAAGCTCCTCAAGGACCTCGACACGAGGCTGAAGGGGCAGCACATCACCGACGAGTTCGAGGTGTGCGGCGCCAAGTTCAAGCTGCGCACGTTGTCGGGCGGCGACGAAGACTGGGCCGACGGCTACGTCAAGGGCGCCAACTTTTACCAGTCGGCCCGCAGCCGCCGCGCGCCCTACCTGGCGGCAGCGCTCGTCGCGATGTACGACGACGAAGAGGACCGATGGGTCCCCTTCGAGGAGCTGATCGTCGCCGACCCCGACGCGCTCACCAGCGCCGAGGCCGAGGTACTCGAGGATGAGGCGCTGGCGAAAGAAGCCCACCGTGCCGCGCTCATCGAGTGGATCCTCAACGAGGACAAGAACGGCAATTTCATTCAAGAGCTGTACTCAAAGCACGTCGAGCTGGAGAAGCGGAGAGATGAGGCCATGGAGAACATGGTCCCTTTATCGAAGAGTCTCCGTACTGGCGGGTAGTCCAGTACGTGATGGCGAGGAAGAGCGTGCTACTCACTGATCCCAGCGTCCAGGCTATGAACTGGGAGCAGTGGCTCTTTGAAGCGGAGGCCATCCGCAAGAAAGAGTACGCCGCCCTCGATATTCAGATGCAGATGACGCAGGCCCTAATGAAAGGGCTGCGCCACTCCCTCATCTCGTTGCTCGGTTTGGACGTGCTGGACGACGGCAAGGATCCTGAGAATCCCGCAGTTATCCCGCTGGCGCTGCTCACGGCACACCCCGAAGTCTTGAACGTGATTCGCGAGACCGCGCAAAAGGCCCAGGGCGAGAAGAAGGCAAGCCAAGACGAGTCGTTCGAGCTTCTGTCGTCGCAGCTCCACGAGCAGCTCAAGACGGGCAAGTCGCAGCTCCCGCCAGACATGGTCCCGTTTCTGACCGAGGAGCAGATCCAATTCGACCAGAACAGCTACTGGAACAGCGTCGACGTACAGGAGCAGCTCAAGCTGATGGGCATCGGCCCGCGCGACTCCGACGCGCCCGTGGTCGAGATCACCTCCAAGCCGGCGACCGGCGCCGGCCCCGCCGAGCCCGAGGTCGACCCCGCTGAGCTGGCGCGATTTGAGGAGGCCCTCAAGGGGCAGAGCTGATGGCGACTGAAGAGATCACGGCCCTTCTCGGCGACAGCGCCAAGATGGACATGCTCGTTCAAGGCATCGAGCGCGCGTCGCGCAGCCTCGAGATCATGACGCAGATCGCCATGGACGGCATCAAGGGCGTGAAGAGCGACATCGACACGCTCGATGAGAAGATGAAGGGTACGACCGACGAGGCCGCGTCGGGGTGGAAGAAGCTCTTCGACATCCAGTCGGCTGCGATGGAGGAGTTCTGGACCAAGAACGAGGACGCTGCGAAGACCTTCCACGACTCTGAGCTGGCCCGAATGTCGGACAAGCAAAAGAAAGCAGAGCGCGATCTCGAGGAGCGCAAAACATGGGCGTATAAACTAAAGGAAGCCGAGAAAGATCTCGGAGCTGGCGGCAAGATGGGGCTCTCTGCCGGTAAAGCTGCGGGGAGCGCTATGAAGACCAGCGCCCTGACCTCGCCGCTAGCAGCTATGGAAAATTTGCCGTGGGTTGGCCCCCTCCTAGCGCTATTCCTTCAGGGCAAGAAATTTGAAGGTGCGCTTCAATCGTCACTCAGAAAAGGGATGGTAGGCGTCGACTTATTGGGAGGGCGTGCGGTCAGCGCTGCGAATACTGTATCAGCGAGCGTGCATAAGATGTACCTTCAGTGGGCGTCCCTTGGGCAAGAGATCGGTGCGACGGCCGACGCGCTCACCAAGATGCACATCGGGCAAAGAGACTTTGAGCGGCGCGCAACGATGGGGGGACAAAAGCTCGACGAGAGCATCCTCACAGCAGCGACCAAGCTCGATATGTTCGGTATGAACCTCGGCACAACAGGGCAGCTCATCGCAGCGGCCTACGACACCGCAGGGACTCCAATCAAAGGGGTCGCTGAGGAAGTCCTGAATCTCGGTCTCGTGGCGCTCGGCACGAACACCAACATGCAGGTGCTCTTCAACAGCATGATGACGGCGACCTCAGGTTTGCGTCTTCAGCGGCAGGGCGTCGCCGACCTCGCCGAGGTCTACCTCGACTTGCAGGCTGGCCTAGAAGCCGGAGGTATGGACAAAAACGCCGCTAAGGCGCACGCGCTCAGAGGCGTAGAGTTGATGGGAACGGAGCTGCCAGGCCTAAATCAAGGCCTCATGGGCTATGCTGTACAGCGCATGCAGCGTCAAGGACTCGCGGGCGGGTCCGGCGACGCCTTCGAGGCGCTGATGCAGTTCCGCTTGGGCGAGCTGCCCGGCACCGAGGGGGAGTTCGCCGGGTCGTTGGCGGGACAGCTCCAGGGCATCGCTCGGGAGCAGTTCGGCGAAAACAAGTACCGCCAGATCGGCGGCCTCGAAAAGCAAGGTCTCAGCTTGGAGCTGGCGAGGGACATTGTCATGAAAGGCGCAGGAACAGATCCTGAAAAACTCAGAGGTGCGTTCAAGGATAAGCAGCAAGTCCTCAACGACGCCTTTAAAAAACGAGCGGATCGCGCCGACCAGTTCGAGAAGATAACGCGAGTCTGGCAGCGCCAGATCCAAGAAGGCATCAAGGCACTCGTGCATATGTTCGCATGGGCAGCGAAGGGGTTCGGTGCGTTTCTTGAAAGTCCTTTCAGTAGCACTGCGGCACGCGAGAAGGCAGGGGAAGGACTGACTGTCTCAGCGACAAAGTTCCTCAATCAGATGGACAAACTCGGTGCCCAACTCGGGTCCGACATCAGCACCCTATTCGATCCCGAGAAGGGCGGTGGCGGCGGCGGAGGTAAAAAGAAAAAGGGCGGGACCTACAAGGTGTGGAACGATACCGATGAGAATGTGACCCTTACCGTCTCGGGGAAGAGGCGCGAAGCCGCGACCCCAGCGCCTCGTGCCAGCAGCGCCAATAAGACGTCACGTACGCGCTCGGTGCCCACGCCGGCAAAGCAAGGCCCGACAATGACGCTGCTCGACGGCACGGTGGAATGAGGTGAAAGATGGTTGACGCAGCAGCATTCTTCAACAACGCGTTCTCGCAAGCCTCCGCGGGGTCGTCGACCTACGCCTCGGGCATCCGCAACGCGATGGTGTTCTCGTCTACTCTCCGCCAGCAAGTCCGCAAGCAGGGCGGCAGCTCGGCCTCGATCACACCGCGCATCAGAACGCGCCAGGCCATTGAACGTGTGGCGACGACGGCGGCGACCGGGCCGCGAAGAGTGGGAGTCATAACGCTCAACACGCCTCTGCAGGCGCAGGAAACGGAGTTCTTCACATTCTCTGACACAGACCAAGAGCGCGGAGAGAATGTGGGCATCGAGGCGACGCTTGCTCTGGGCGCCGTCGGGATCAATCCGGCTGCGGAGAACACCTTTGTGGTGACTGGCGCGGACATTGTTCCGGCGGTTGCTCCGACGACCGCACGGGCGAAGTTCTTTGACGAGAACGGCGTGTGGCCGCTGGAGCGGATCGCGCTGGCGGTCAATCCGCGGACGGTGGTGTTCTCACAGGGCAAGCGCATCAGCGAGAAGAAGACGCGGACCGGCTCCGTGTTCTTTCACTTCACCAACACCAAGAACCAGAACAACGACATCCTGCGCCTGACCTTCTCGGGCAATACGGGCAACATGGATCGCCGCGGCGCGCAGCGGAACCCGAGCGATCCCGGCGCACAGGCTGCGATGCGTAAGTTCACGATCTGGCACAACCTCTACCTGCTGACGCGCGAGCCGATGCTCCTGTCAGACGGGTCCGAGAACAAGTTCACGATCTCATACATCTCGCCCGTCTTCACGCAGACCATCGAGTTTACGGGTTTCTTCAGCGACGTCCTCAAGCTCTCCGAGAGCGCCGATAAGCCGCACAGCCGCGACTACGAGTTCGAGTTCGTGGTCGAGAGCACCAACCCGCCTCTGGACGCCATCCTCAACTCTTCCATCTTCCTGGCCTTCCCTCGAACAGGTGCCGACGTCGTCAACCAAGACGCCGTCATTCTCGGACAGAACGTGGGGCTCATCTCGCCGTGACGTTGGACGGGCAGTTGCGCAACGCCTACCCCGCGTTCCGCATCTTCATATTCGGGCTCGAGGTTACCGACGACGTCACGCGCTGCACGGTGAACTGGTCCGACGACGACCGCGCGCCGGGCACAGCCGAGTTCGTCCTGGCGAACAAGGACGACAAGTACACAGTGACACCCGGCGACCTGAAGGTGCTCTACCCGACCGTCGACTTGCGCACCGCCAAGCTCACGCCGCTGGAGAAGCTCCGCGCCGCCAGCGTCGCCGAGACCCAGCGCGCCGTCGAACAGGCGATAGTCGGCGGCTTGTCGATCGGCGGCCTCAGTCCTCTGATCGTGCCGACTTTCGAGGCTCTTGGTGCCGCTGTCGCCTTCAGAGAAGAGGCGCTCACGAGCGAAAAGCGCGACGCGAACCGGCAGAGCATCAACCGCGCGATGCAGTCGGCGGAGCAGGCCGTTCGCGAGAACATCACGGCGGTCAGCAGTGATGAGAAGCGGCGCGTCATCAACGCCAAGTTCGACCTCAAGCAGGCGGTCGACCAGCCGCCCATCGATGAGACCGGCGTCGGCGACCGTCCCGTTGGCCGCCGCGAGCTGGCGTACCTCTCTGGGCAGGCGTACACCTACGACTTCGTGTCGGGGGCGCCTGTGTTCCACAGCAACGACCCGGTGCGGATCTTTTGGCGAGACCCGTTCGACCCCAAGCGGTGGTTCTTCATGCACACGGGCTTCCTAACGGACTGGACGCGGAGCGTCACGGCCGACCGAGAGCAGCTCCTCACGATTCGCTGCGAGGACGTCCTGCGCACACTGCGCTACGCCCGTATCTCCTCCAATCCCGGTATCCTCGACATCGAAGCGATCGAGCAGAAAGAGGACCTCACCTTCCGCTCATTCTTCAACGAGGGCTTTCAAGGCCTCACGGTCCCCGAGGTGCTCTACACGCTCATCTTCGGTCCAGACCAGGCGAACACGATCGACAACCTCAAGGTCTCCGAGGAGGACCGCGTCAAGTATCGCAACGCTGGGTCTGTGCCGCGCGAGCTGCGCGCCGCCGGCGACACGCTCGGGGAGACCGTGAAGTCCTTCACACACCGCTTCCCCAAGTTCGGTGTCGGAGCCTTCAACTTCTCCAAGAGCGTGACCTTCGTCATCGGCAAGGAGACTGATCTTCCAGAGGGGGAGAACTCGATCAACGACCCTCCGCCGTCCGCGTCCGTAAAGAGTCGCGAGGTGCGCCTCCCAGGCCGCAACGCGCTCGCGGTGTACCAGTCGCTCATTCACCATCAGGTCTATCCATCAGACATCGACGACCTCGTCCTCGACGAGGCTCGAAACGAGGGCGATTGGATCACTAACCGCAGCGTCATCCCTGCGAGCGGTAACATCGAGGACCTCATCACGTTCATTGGAACGAACCCGCAGTGGTACCCGGTCGACGCGGGGCGGCTCTTCTTGGCGATTCCGGCGTCGATGGGCGGGACGGTCAGTCGGCGGGCCATCCTGCGGGACTTCATTCAGTCAGTCGCGAGCCAGACGACGTTCAGTCACAGGCTGACGACGGTCTACGACATCATGGAGCGCATCGAGTTCTCCTTCTACGCGACGCCCAAGGGCGACATCATCGCCGAGATGCCTCTGTACGACTTCGAGCCGAAGGACTTCGGAGACCGGCCCATCGGCGCCGACGAGATCAATGAAGCTCTCACGCCGGCCGTACTGGAGCCGAAGCAGTTCGACCCGACTTCCATTCGCGCCGACGCGGCCGGGCTGACGGTGCTCGGGCGCGGCCTGATCGGGCAATCGGCGACGTCTCTCCCGCTGGGAGGCCTCGCAGCTCTGGGGCCGAACATCGCCTCGGAGAGCAACGTCATCTTGACGTCTCTGCAAGACACCTTCGCGCAGCTCGCACTTGATCAACACGCGCGCGACATTCAAAACAAGATCGCGCTCGTGGCGAACCAGACGCCCGTCAGCGGCTATGCTGAGAACTATCGCGTCCAGCTCCGCAACACGATGAACACGGACCAGACGTTCGCCGACGAGCACATCCGCACGCAGATGAAGGCGCAGTTCAACCTGCTGCCCGGCTTCGCGTCGCTGGGTAAGTCAGGCGACATCGGCCGCTGGGTCGTGGCGACTCTGCGGCCGCTGATCCCTAGGTTCGGCCCGAGGATCGAGAGCGTCGACGAGACGACCATCGTCAACAGCCCCGAGGCGGCGCGCATCTATTCGGAGCTGCGGCTCAACCAGTGGAACGCAGACGCGATCACCTCGGCGGTCGACATGATCCCGAACCTCCACCTGGGGCCGAACCGGCCCTTGCAAGTCGAGGAAGGCGAGTACGTCGCGACCACGCGCTCGATCTCGCACACGATCGATTGGGATGGAATGGATATGAGTTCGACTATCGGCCTCAACTACACCCGTCAGTGGGATGGGCAGCTCCGCGAAGACGGTACGGGGACGCCGCGGTACATTCCGCTCGGAGGCTTCGCGTCCAGAGCGCTGAATTATGCCGTGCTGCTCGGCTTCGACACCCCTAGCGAGAGCGCAAAACAACGCGAGGGCACGACCGGCAGCGAGGCGCTGCCGGCGCTCTTCATCGACGACGACGGGTCTGTGGCATGAGGCCGATGCCTGATGGAGTGATGCGCCCTGGCGAGGCGCTGACCGGTAACGAGGCGCAGTCCAAGAACCGGACGCAGCTCGCGCGGATCGACTCGGTCGACGTCAAGAAGGGCAGCATCGCGGTGCGGCCCGGCACCAGCCCCTCGCTCGAGAATGTCGAGATTCCGCTGACCGCGGGCCTCGCGGTGAACGGCTTTCAGACTTCGTACGCCCGGAGCATGCCGCAGCAAGGCGACTACGTGCTGCTGAACTACTCGCCTGAGAGCACGCCCTACGCCTCCGCCTACGCGACGACTGCGAACATGAGCGTAGGCGCCACGGCGCGGATTGACGGCTACGCCGAGGCGCAGCGGGCGGCCTCAGAAAACGAGCAGGGCTTCGCAGGCGTCATGCCACTCTTAGCCGAGGGCGAGCACGACTGTCGCAGCAAGGGCGGCGCACGCTGGTACTTGGACCAGTTCGGGCAGATCACCTTCGAGGCTGGTCTCGCGTCGCTGCGCCTCGTCAAGCGCCGGCAGGAGATCATCGGCGAGGCGGGCTTCTTCGACCTCGACGCCAACGGGAGCCGCCTGCGCCTCGGTCAAGTCAAGAGGCTGCTCACCGGAGCCAAGCCCAGCTCGGTCGATCCGACGGCCAAGGCGTGGGACCTCGAAGTAGGGATCGGCACGCCCGATCCTGCGCCAAACCTGCGCTACTACCGTGAGCGAGCCGGGGACGTGCGGCTCGACATCGGCGGCCTGCCCGAGCCTGCGCTCACTGGCGGCGCGCCGCTGCGCTACGACCGCACGACCTACGACGTCGCTGGTGTCGTCCCGACGACCGTCTTTCAGATCGACAACGTCGGTAACGTCAGCTTCACGGGGATCGGCCCGCTCGGCTACACCGGAACGCTCGTCGGGCCTGCCACCTTCACCAGCGGCGCCGCCATCTCCGCGACCGCCGGGCTGGCGATGAACCTGACGGCAGGCGCCGCGCTCAACTTGGCCGGCGGCAGCGTGAACGTGGCGGGCGGCACTGCGGTGACCATCGCCGCTCCGCAGGTCTTTGTGGGGGCGCCCCTCGTCGGGCGCCCCTTCGCTCTGGCAGGTCCTGAGTTCGCTGCGCTGATTGAGGCCATCGGAGCTGCGATAGTTCTGACCGCTGATACAGAGGCCAGCGGCCTCTTAGCTGGCGCCGCCATCACCGCGGCTCTCCAAGCCTACCTGACGACGGGCATCACCGTAATCGCGAAGGGGACATGACGTGGCTCTGAACCCATGCGTGAAGCAGATTCTGTGCGCGCTCGGCGAGGCGACGCTCGGAGCCCTGAACACGCTCCTTCAGGCTCAAATCGCTATCATCGACGCAGAGATTGCGTCGGTCGCGGCGCAGCTCGCCGTCGTGGACATCCTCACCATCCCGCTCGAGATCGCGCGGGATGTGGGGCAGAACGCGCTCAACTCGGCCCAGCAGGTCGCGTCGTTGGTCCCGTTGAACTTCATCGCCGGCTGCGCTGATCTGGGCGACCTCAACGTGAACCTGTCGCGCCTGCTCGCCAACGCCTCCGCAGACTTCAACGACATCATCAACGACCTGAATCGAAAACTCTCCTTGCGTGAGGAACTCAATGCTCTGATCCTCGAACTGCAAGCGATTCGGGAGCAGTTCGGCGACATTCAGCTCACCATCGCGGAGTGCAACGCATGACATACACTTGGGAAGTCAAAAACGGTGACTACGTCCTCAGCTCGGCCACCGGTCGGCCTGTACGGCTGCGTGGCGGGCTCAAAGCGTCGCAGGCCATGGCCCGCATCCTGGGGATCGAAGCTCCGTTAGGCGCCGGTCTGGACACCGTGATCGGGACCGTACCAGACAGCGCCGAGGCTCTCAGCGCTGAGCTTCAGACGAACATACGCGCCGCCTTCGACCGGCTCGTCTCGGTTCAAACCCTCAACCAGATCGCTCAGCGTACGCCGCGAGAGCGTCTCGCCTACATCGCGCGCATGTTCGTTCAGCCCGCAGCCGTCGCCGCACCCAACGCCGCCGCTGGCGCCAATCAACAGTCCAAGACCGGGTACGTGTTCCGGGTCGACGTAGTAACCGTAGCCGGCCAAGAGCTTGGGCTACAGCGGGTCCTCATCCCGCCACAGGGAGGCTGAGATGCCCTTTGAGCGTATCAGCGCGCAGCAGTTTGCCAACGCGTTGCGATCCGGCGTCAGTGACCGGAACGATGAGATCGACGTCGCCGAGGGTGACCTGTCCGACACCGTCATCATCCCGCCAGCGCGGGTCTTTGAGAGCGTCCACGAGCGCATTCGCAAGCTCAGCCTCATCAACACGCTCGCCAACGCTAACGAGTTCCAGGGCGTCTTCCAGCTCGACCTCGAAGGCATCGTCTTCAACGAGGGGCTGACCCGCCAGCTCGGAAGCGTCGCGACCGTGACCCTGACATTCAGCCGCAGCTCGGCCCCGACCATCGACCAGCGCGTGCAGCGGGGCTTCCCCGTGGCGACCTTGGCCGATGAAGCCAGCGGGCAGGCGATCACCTTCGTGACGACCGAGGAACGCACGATGTTCGTCGCCACGGCGTCCTCGTACCTCAACACCCTCACAGGCCGCTACGAGCTGAGCGTGCCGGCAGCCGCCGTCATCCGCGGATCAGGCGGACGGGCCGGGCCGAACCGCGTGAAGCGCGCCCTGCGCCCGCTGGCAGGCTTCGACGACGTCACCAATCCCGCCACCGCGGCTGGCGGTCGAAACGCTGAGACCAACGCCGACCTGATCCGGCGCTATCTGCTCTCCATTCGCGGCCGTGAACTCAGTACGCCTCGCGGCATCGACCTGTACACCCTGACGCAGTTTCCAGACGTCGAGGACGTCACCGTCGTCAAGGGCGCCGATCCGCTTCTCGTTCGAGCTGGCGACGACGCCGGCGCGGTCGACGCGTACATCATCGGTGAGGCCTCCACTCAGGTCAGCGAGAACTTCGTCTACGTGGCCGCGAGCGAACTCATTCCAGTATCGTTCCCGCCTCTGATCGAAGTGCGCGGCGTCACGGACGTCGTCGGAGGCGTCCCTCTCGCCGAGGGCGTCGACTACGAGGTAGTCTTCGATGACAGCGGGGTAGGCCGGTCGGCCCGCGCCAGTGACGGCATCCGGTTTCTGGCGACCTCGGCCAACCTGCCGGACCCTGGCAATCTGGTTACCATCAACTACAAGTACAACGCGCTATTGCGTCGGCTCCAGACGTCGACGACGCTTGACGACGCGGATGTCTGCGGGCGGGATCTGCTCTACCGCGCTAGCGAAGAGGTGCCGATGGCGCACACCGCCAACCTGCGTGTCGCTAGTACGTTCAACACCGCAAACGTACTTCGGACCGTGCGCCTCGCCGTCCTCACGTTCATCAATACGCTGCGAGGTGGCGCGGACGTCGAGGAGTCGGACATCCAGGGTGTCGTCCGGGCGATCACAGGCGTGGACAACTACATCACGACTCGACTATCTCGACTGTCAGTGCCCGCCGGCACCGGGGACGTCGTGATCGAGAAGAATGAGCACGCCCGCATCGCAGATACGGACTATGTGGTGACGCTGATATGACCGGCGTCGCTCCTGCGGAGGATACGCTCCGTGGCGGGGCCGAGATCGTCGGCTTCGCGCAGCCGCCTGTCGGCACGTTGGACACCAGCCAGGACCGCAGCCTCCGTGAGCGCGTACTCCCCCTTGCTTGGTCTGGCGCGACCAGTGGGCTGGCATCGCTGACGCCGACGGCGCGGGGCCTGATCTTCGCGACAGGCAGCGTCGGCGGCGCGACCGCGGTGCTGAGTTCCGACGTGTCGATCCCCTTCGAGCACTTCGACATGGCTGTCGACGTCCAGCTCCTCAACCCCGTGACGTCCCCGAACGGCCCCGTCGAGTTCGAGATCGAGTACCGCCTCACCGAGGGCGTCTGGATCAAGACCCAGCTCGAGATGGGCGGCCTCGACGACCCGGCCGCTGT
>Ga0307377_10003581_pt1 | contig 17419 bp, 9 predicted proteins | sample TR3MG_FD_202535 | JGI IMG/M metagenome (GOLD analysis project Ga0307377, IMG submission 202535) | Soil microbial communities from Risofladan, Vaasa, Finland - TR-3 | ecosystem: Environmental > Terrestrial > Soil > Coastal area > Acid sulfate soil | place: Finland: Risofladan, Vaasa | collected... | reverse complement strand
CGGGCGTTTCACGCGCCCATAAGAGCAGGTTCTACACTTATCGACCAGTCCTATTTTGCCGGGCCACTTCTGTCCTTCTAGTGCCCAATCTGAAATGGCCGAGCATATTGCTACTTTCGCCTTTTCCACCTCGAACAACAAATTGCCGAAATGCCGGAAAAAATTCTTGAAGTCTTCCCGATAGGCCTCTGTGCGCTGCCTTCCATCACGCAGCATCTCATCATATTTTCGAAGAGCATCACGAATCTGGGATGCCGAATTGTTTTTCCTCCCTTCGTACTGCTTAAAGAGAATGTACTCTGCAATTTTCCTATTAAAATAGAATCCGCCGACAGCGGTTGATGAAGCGGCTAGCGGGCGAGAGTTTCGACCAGAATTGCTTATGTCACCTTGCAGTGTCGTCTCGATTACCGACACATCAAATGTGCCGCCTCCAAAGTCAATAATTAGCGCAACATGCTTCTTTTTCTGAGCTACAAGGGGATGCTTAGAGCCATAGCGGTAGTATTGAAAGGCGGCGAAAGGCTCAGGCAGAAAATCTACGTCGGAAAAGTAGGGGGTTAGAATCCTACGGATGTGGTTGCGATAGTTGGCAAGCCAATCACCCCTCGTCGCGCCACGTTCATGAATGGCTACAGGCTCTGCCACTAGAACCCTTGAGGCCTTTGTAAGTCCTAGAGAGCTAATCCATTGCTCGGCTGAGGCCACGATGCCCTTAAGATAGCTACTTGTGATTTCGTGGATCGGACGATAGCTACCATCGGCGCAAAGCGTCATTTTTGGAAGTTGGAGGCCAGGTTCTTGCTCCCCTAATTGAATCTTAAAGTTATTGCACACCTCGCTTGGCTCTCTACTTACATCGTACGCAGCAAGTCCTATATTTGCGCCATCGTTTGTATAGGTAACTGCAGTTGGAACACAGGTATACCCACCGAAATCAACCATCTCAATCGCACGAACAAATATGTCTTGCTTCTTTTCGGCGGCCACTGCATACCCTCCCGGATTTTGGTACTACAGATATTTCGGTATGTAAGGTCTTCAACTATCGATACTGAGCCAATCCCACCGCCACTAACAATGAATCGCCCCGGCTTCAGTAAACACTTTCGAGCCGGTTGAAATACTTCTCTTCGAAGTGTACAGGAGAAAGGCCGTCTGCATGCCTGTGCCCCTGGCAACGGAAGAGCTCGGGCGACAATGATCGCGAGGCGCAATGCGGCAAAAAAGCAGATCGAGGTGGTCTTACGCCGCACTATTGTTGGGAGCTGCGCGTCGCAGAGCTGGTCGTCAGGCAAAGACAACAGCCGGCTTGCCGCTATGCCAATTCAGTTGACGCTAGCGAAGCACGCGTCGTAGTGCGAAAATATGATGATGTCTGCTTCGCCATCCGCCATTGCCCCGCTTGACGTACTCAGCCCGCCCGACGCGGTGCCTTCTGTGCCTCCCGTCGTTACGCGTGTCCAAGTGCTGCCATTCGATGCGCTGAGCTGGGAGAATTTTGAGCGTCTCTGTCATCGGCTGACCGCGCTCGACGGCGATGTCGACCATTGCGCGCGCTACGGGCGGCAGGGCGATGCCCAGGAAGGCATCGATGTTTTCGCGCGCCAGGCGGATAGCCGCTACCATTGCCTTCAGGCCAAGCGCCATCGCAGCTTTGGTGCGGCCAAGTTGCGCGATGCGGTCAATATCTTCCTAGCCGGCAGCTGGACCGCACGTGCTGCCCGATTCACCATTGTCGTCCAGGCATCGCTTCGCTCGACGGAGGTGCAGGAGGAAATCGAGCGCCAGGCGGCGCGGCTTACCGCAGCCGGTATTGTCTTTGCGGCACTCGACGGTGAGGATCTGACTGACCGCTTGCGCGGCCATCCGGTGCTTATCGATGATTTTTTCGGGCGCCCTTGGGTCGCAGCACTGCTCGGACAGGATGTTGCTGACGACTTCGGCTCGCGGCTCGACGGTGCCGCCTTCGCGCGCGTCCGAGCGCAGCTCGCCCGCGTCTATGAGGCACAGTTCCAGTTCGTCGATCCCGGCAGTTTCGGATCGATTGGCGACGAGGATAGCCGTCCCGCACTGACCTTGCTCGAACGGTTCCTTAAGCCCGACATACTGGTGCGCGAGACCGCCTGGCCGGTCGAGCGCGCCGATATCGCCAGGACTGAGCGCAAGCAAAGCGCCGGCGATGCTACGGCTTCGCCGTTGATCGTGGCGCCAGACAGCATTAGGCCGATTGACGCTGTCGCTAACAGCCGCATGCGGCGCCTTCCACTTGTCGAATGGCTCGGCGACGGCCAGCGCCTGGTGCTGCTCGGCGACGCCGGCTGCGGCAAGAGCACGTTGCTGCGCGTCGTCGCGCTCGATCTGCTCCATGGGCAGGCACATTTTCCCGAGCTCGCCACGCGCTGGGGTCAGCACATTCCAGTCTATGTCCCATTCGCGCGCTGGTCCTCGCAGGTCGCCCGCGATGGCAATCCCATAGGCATCAAGGAGATCGTCCGGCGCTCGCTTGAGCAGCTTCTCACCGGTTCGATCGTCGATCTGCTCGATCGTGCCATCGATGAGCAGCGCGTCCTACTGCTCATCGACGGCCTCGACGAGTGGAGCAACGAGCAGGCCGCCCGCGCGACACTGAGCGCACTCGTCACCACCGTCGAGGCGCATGGAGTTCCCGTGATCGTCTCCGGTCGGCCCCGGGGGTTGAGCCGCATCGGCGCGCTCCCCGCCAACTGGAAGCGTGGTACTGTCGCGCCCCTGTCGGCCGCTCAGCAGGCCGCCATCGCCGGACGCTGGTTCGGGCGCTATGCCGCAGCCGCGCCGGATGGCTCCGGCCTGTCTGACGCCGGCCTGCGCACCGGCCGCTTCGTGGCCGAGTTGGCGCGCGACGCCAATCTGGGCGCGCTCGCAGCGGTGCCGTTGCTGCTCATTGGTCTCGTGACCCTTGCACTACGCGGCCAGATCCTTCCGCGTACCAGGGGCGACATCTACGACCAGCTAGTGCGCGTCTTGCTCGAGGTCCATCCTGTCAGCCGTGCGACGTCCTCGGGCGACACCGAGCCGCGCTTCCGCCATGCGACCGATCCCGACCAAAGGCGCGCGGCGATCGCCCGACTGGCGTTCGCGGTGCGCGAGCAGACGGGCGGTGCCGGCATGCCGTTAGCGGCCGCGCGCGATATCCTGCGCACCTATCTCGCCTTACCGCAAGGCTTCGATCTCGCCGACGCCGAGGCCGCGGCCGCAGCCAGTGAGATCCTTTCCGTCAATGCCGAGACCCAGGGGCTCATTGTCGAGAAGGCGCCCGGCGAGGTCGGGTTCGCCCATGCGAGCTTCGAGGAGTTCCTCGGTGCCGAGCATATCGGCGGCTGGCCGTTCAGCGAGATCGAGGCATTCGTGCGCGCGCATGCCGGCGAGGGGCGCTGGCGCAACGTCATCACCAACCTTCTCGGCCGTATCCAGCGGCGCGATGAATTCGACCTGCTGGTCGCGATCATCGAGGCACCTGACTTCGACGAGCTGGCGCGCTTCCACCGCCAAGTCCTGCTCGGCGACATCGCGTTCGGTGCGGCGATACGCTCTACCGCGACCGCAAGGCGGCTGGCACTCGCGACCATGGACCGGGTTGAAACCGAGGACTGGCTGCCGGCCCGCCGCGAGGCGCTGGCATCGGTGCTGAAAGGCCTCCCCGATCCCACACTCAAGGCCGACGTCGAGCAACGGCTCGGCCGCTGGCTGCCGGCGCGGCTTTCCTATTTGCGCGCGTCGCTGATTGGGGCGCTTAGCGCATGGCAGCCGACTGCACAGCTCCAGGACCTTCTGTTTCAGGCATTGCACGATGAGGATCGCGGCGTTCAGCGCGCCGCGGCGGCCGTCTATGCCAAGGCCTTCTCGCCCTCGGCCGAGGCCTGTCAGCGCCTGGTCGACGGACTGGCCCGTACCCGCGATCTTGCAGCGGCGGCAGCGCTGCTCGAGAGTCTGGCGCTAGGTTGGCCGGACGCGCCCGAGGCAGCGACGTTGTTCGGAGAAGCCTGGCAATCGCAGGGTGCGGAGCTGCGTCTGGTCGGAATCCTCGGGCTCGCCGCGACGGGTACGACAACCGACGACGCGCGCGACGTCGTGCTGCACAGTCAGAACTTCTGGTCGGACATCTCCTATCCGCATCGCGAGCTCGCCGCGACGATACTGATGAAATACTGGCCCGGCGACGAAACGCTCATCGCAAGCGCGCTTCATCGCACGTCGCGCAACTTCGATTCGCCCTGGGGACACGATGTCGCGACGGCCTACCTCATGGAGTCGCCCGTCGACCGTACCAATGTCCGCGCCTGGATCCTCGCTGAACTCGGCCGCGAGTTCCCCTTCAACGTCGGGACCGACAAGCGTATCTGGTCGCAAGTCGGCCGCTTCGCCGCTGCAGATCTTGAGATCCGCGCCGCCGCCAACGCCTACTGGTGCGAACCCAAGAACCGGCTCATCAACATGTATAAATTGCCTGGCTATGTCGCGCAGGTCGCTGATCCGCCAGTTGCGGCTGTGCTGATCGGAGTTCTGAGCGAAAGGGAGAATCACTTCGACCGCTATTGGGCGCTGAGCGCGCTGCTTGCTGGCTGGGGGCGCAACCATCCCGAGGTCAAGCCCGCCATCGACGCGCTCGCCGACGCTGCCGATGAGGACTTAGACGATCTTGTAGCCCTGCTTCCGGAGATCATTCCCGACAAGGCAGCGGCGCGCGAGCGGCTGATTCGCATGGGTACGCGCGCAGAAGTGCGGCGCGACCTGCTCGCCATCGGATTGGAGGCATGCGGCTGCAATGCTTCCGACCACGAAGCCGTAGCGGCGATCCTCGCCTTTCCAGAGCAACTACTCGGCACGTTCGACGCGTCCTATCCAATGTTCCGTGCGTTCGGCGCGCATGCCAACGTCCGGTCGCTGGCGCTGGAGCGTGTCCGCGAGGCGGACGGGCCGTTGGCGGCAATCGCCGCCGGCTACGCGGACGACCCCGAGTTCGCGCGGGTGCTGCTCGATGCAGCGGTGCCCTTGCCGGTCGATCTGCGCACGCAAGTCGTCGAGGTCGCCGCAACCGGCGCGACCGGAACGGCGCTTGAGGCGGTGCTGGGCCAGGCCATGTTCGAGACCGATCCCGAGCTGCGCGTACGCATGGTCATCGCCCATCACCGCGCCTTGCCACCGGAAGCGCATGATGCAGCTCGGCAAGCGCTCCTCGCCAAGGCGGTCGCGGTCGGCAGCGACTATGCATCGGTCCGCGCTGCGGCGCTCGCCGGGCTGGGGACAATCGGCGCGCTCGACGCGCTGGCGACACTCGAGGACCGCGGGAAGCCGGTCGGGCTCGAGACAGGCGGCTTCAGTGAAGGCATCGCGTCGGTCGAGCGGCTGGTTTGTGAGCGGTTCGCCGAGTTCGAGGCGGCCTTCGGTGACACCTTGCCAGAGCGGTTCAAGTCGCTCGACCGCGGCAGCCGGCTCGCCGAGATCCTCTCGGCGGCGCCAGGCGCCTCGCCCGCCGCCCGAGCGGCGTTCCTCGCGGTCGCCGAGCGTGGCGAGATTCCGCGCACACCGCACGCTCTGCGCGCTCTTGCGGCAGAACGCCCCCACAGTGACCTCCTGCTCGTGCGCTGTTGGGACGCGCTCGACAGTCCACATGACCGCAACGACCGCGCAATGACTAGTGCCGAGGTCGGGCTGATTCTGCGGGACCACTTCTCCGGCGACCTCGGTGTGCGTCTGCGGCTTGTCGAACGGTTTAAGAAAACGCCGGTCACCGCAACCGCGATCCCACTTGCCATCTTTGCACCCGATGCCGAGGAACTGCCGTTTTCCATCAATTTCGACGCGCTCGGACACGAGTTCGGCGATTGGGCGGTGGCCGTGCATGTGGCGGCATGCCGTGCCGACAGCGCTGCCTTTTGCAGGTTGCTTGAGGCCATGGTGACCCGGCGGTGGCGCACACAATTTGATGCGCAGCAAATCACCAATCTGGCGATTGAGGAAAGGCTTCAGCGGGACTCCGAGGTCGAAGGCTTGCTGAGCGGAAGGATCGGGAAGGACGTCAGTCCAAGCATCAGCGGCAGCTTTTCCCGTTATCTGGCGGCGGCCGGCAAGCTCAGCCCCGACGCTCGCGGCAGGGCGCTTGATCTTCTTCAAGCATTTGGTGCCAATCAGCGCCTGCCAGTAGCGGGCTATGATGCGATCGCCGATCAATGGCGGGCGGTACGCGCAACTCTGCTCGATGCCGTCTCCGCTGGGCTTGAGCTTGGCTGACGACCGGCCATCATCTAGTCTGCAGGATCTCCAGCGCGGGCAGCTAGCCCTCCGCTCGCTGCCCTCACCGCGTCAGGTCATTCCGCGGTTTCCTCCCTTGGCGCTTGTGCGACGCCTGCCCGCGGAGCTGTGCCTCGTCTACCGGTAGGGCAGGCATCCCACAACCGTAAACAAGAGCCGCCACTTGTATGCTTGTCCTATTGCGGACATTCAAAAGCAGAATGGTTATAAACTCAGTTCCCAGACCAGTTCGTCTTCGCTTGCCACGAAGTCAACGAAAAATATAGCTAAACATTGAATATGGGACTGTTGATGACTTATGCCAATACCAGGTGACCCCCTTAATCGATGGTGGCTTGAAGCGGAAGCGACAGACGATACCCCAGATCACCGCCACCTGTTTGGTGCCTGCGTTGTGGCGTTTATGGCTTCAAATCATCATAGCCAGCAGGAGTTATCTGGGACGGGATTTTTGATTGCCGGAACTCCGGCATTTGCTGTTGGAATAACTGCAAAACATGTGCTTTCTGAGGGTGTTCTAAATATCCAGAGGCCGCGTCAGCGGTATGCGCAATCCGCTTTGCAAGAATTTCTTCCCCCCAGCGCTAGGGCGCCGAACTTTGAGCCTGAGCGAGTCATGGCACTATGGTTGGGAACTAATAACCAAACGGCGCTAAACGTAGCATATTGCACCTACGAGGAAGAGTCAGATCTATCTTGCTACATTTTAAGACCCCAAGAAACAGAGACCACGTTCTTACCTGTATCTGTGCCACTAGATACCACGACTCCTAATGTAGGAGATGTCGTGCATATGGTTTCACAAAATGGACTAAATATTACGAACGAACAGATTGATCCTCGCTTCGCAGAGGGCAGTTTTAAAATCACGGTCGGGCGCCGATTGACCCTGCGATGTGGGGTAGTCACTGGCGTATTTCCTCAAGGATACCGCCAATATCGCTGGCCATGTTTCACAACTTCTATGCCCGCCGAACCTGGAATGAGCGGAGGCTTCGTCTATATACCGCGCGATGGTGTGCCGATTTCAGCTTGTGGAATTGTTTGTGCTGACAACTCATCAGATGAAGCTCGAGCTTCATTTTTAGATTCTGGTGAGTCCGTCATAGGTTGTGCTTGGTCGGCGCTTGGGCTTCGCATTCCGCCATCGTTCCCAGTGACATCTTACGTTACATTATACGAAATGATGCGATCAAACAGGCTTCCCATGGCGTTTGGCGGTATTGATCACCTTGAACTGATAGAACTTGAGAATAATGGATACAGACTTCAGCAGCGCTAAGCGGCTTGGAGCTTTCGTTAAGGCAGGGCGATCAGTTCTATACTCTCGCGGAGTGACGGCTATCCAAATATAGAGTGTGCCGTGTCGTGACAAGAGTTAACGATGTCTGGCCTTTTGGCGTGGCGAACGTCAGGTTTCACAAACCATAGCTGACCGCTCAGGTCCGGCCGACCGAAATCGTCGAAGCTGCCGTAGAGGGCTATTTCCTAACCTACGACCGGTGAACAGGTCACACCGGCCACTAGGCTCTGCTGGAGCCAACGGCCGTTATGGCCGATTATGTAGATGCCTCGATTATGTTGAGCCATGTGCGGCGTCGTACGCCAACCGCCCGACTGAAGCGGAAGGCGCCGATTTCGCACTCCACATAATCAGAGCGTGCGCAGGAAGTCGATCAGCGAGTCTGGCGCCCGATAGCGCCGGAGCTTTGTCTCTGGCTCTTGAAGCCTGGCCAGTGCGCGTTCCTTCATCGCCAGATCGGCCTCGACGTATTGATGAGTGGTTGCCGGACTCTCATGACCGAGCCAAAGCGCAATCACGCTGATGTCGACGCCGGCCTGCAGCAGGTGCATTGCCGTCGTGTGGCGAATCACGTGCGGCGTGATCTGGCGTGTTGCCAAGTCGGGACAGGATTCTGTGGCAACTTGGACGGCGCGTTCTAGTCGCTGCATCACGTTCCATCGCGACATCGATTGGCCGTCGCGATTGGGTAGCAACGGCGAGTTCGCATCAAACTGCGAATTCCGCCGGAGCCAAGCCCGGATCGCCCTGACGGTCGAGCGCCACAGCGGAACGCTGCGCTGTTTCCGTCCCTTGCCGTGCAGATGAACGCAGGCGGCCCCATCGTCGAGCACCACCTCGCCGACCTTCACGCCGACGATCTCTGAAACCCGCGCACCGGTGTTGTAGAGCAACAGCAGCAACACATGATCCCGTTGGCTGAACCACGTTCTATCCGGCGTCCCGATCACCGCCAGCATTTCCTCCCGGGACAGATAGCCGAGCATCGGGCGCTCGAAGCGCTTTGCCGGAACGCCGAGCGCGTGTTCGATCACCTGCAGCGATGACATATCGCGGTGCGCAGCGAACTTGAGGAACGAACGCAGCGCCGCGAGACGGGCATTTCGGCTGCGCACGCTGTTGTGCCGATCGCGTTCCAAATGATCGAGGAAGGCCATGATCAGGTCCGGCGTGATGTCGGCCAGCGTGAGCTGCGCCGGCGAGCGACCAAGGCGCACCTCTGCAAAGCCCAGGAAGAGCATGAAGGCGTCCCGGTAAGCGGCAACCGTCTGCGGGCTGAGTGCGCGTTGTTGCGTCAGATGCTCGACAAAGAAAGCTTGTAGGAGCGCGGGAAATGACGGCGGCGGTTTGGGTTGCCTACGCATCATCATCTCCCGCCAGATCGGCGAATTGCTCGAACCGGCCGGCAGCGATCGCCATCAATTCGGGAACGGCGGTGAGGTACCAGTACGTGTAGAAGATCTCGGCATGGCCCATGTAGGTCGACAGCGCCAGCATCTTCTGGTCGACATCGGCACCGTCGGCGTACCAGCGCACCAGCCGCCGCACGGCGAAGGTATGCCGCAGGTCGTGCAGCCGTGGTGCTTCGTGTCCGCCGCGATTGACCCAGCCGAGGCCGTCGCGCAAATCGATGAAGACACGGTGCGCCTGGCGCTCGCCAAGCAGCAACCCCAGACGACGGCCGCGACTACCGATCAGGAACGGCGTGCCGTCGGTCGTCGGAAGATGCCGCTCGCGTTGTTTCCGGTAACGCGCCAGTGCCTTGACCGTGCTGGGATGGATCGGCAGTTGCCGGGACTTGGCGAACTTGGTCTGCCGTATCGTCAGCATTCCGTGCTTGAGATCGACATCCGCATCGCGCAGATGAATCGCTTCGGAAACGCGTAGCCCGGTCGAGGCCATCAGGCCGAACAAGGTTTCGTAGGTGTACGGCCGAAGGCTGCCGGTGGGGCCGAGTGTGCGTGCCGCCGCGAGCAAGTCGACGATCTCGTCCTCACGGTAGATGTGGGGTGCCACGCGGCCGGGTTCCGGGCCGAAGAGTGACGTCTCGGGAACCTCGGTGTCGGGCTCGAACTGCTGCAGGTAGCGGATGAAGTGCCGCAGCCGTCCCCAACTGCGCGCCCAGGTGCCCGCATCGCCATGACCATCCTTGCCGGCACGTACCCATTCGACCATGAGTTCCGCCGTCAGCGGACCCCGATGGCGCTTGGATTCCACGAAGCGGGCAAAGCTGGAGAGGAAGGTGGCACGGGAGCGCAGGTGGAAACCCTGGCGGCGACGCTCGGCCAGATAGTCGTCGATTCTGGCCTGCAAGCTTTGGCGTCGGCTCATGATTCGCTCCCCGGCCAGGGCAGCGCGACATCAGCAAGGCTTGGCGTGTCGAGCTTGGCGTAGATCCGGGTGGTTTCCAGAGACCGGTGCCGGAGAACATCGGCAACTTCCTTGAGTGAGCCGCCGTTCTCAACAAGGCGACACGCCAGTGTATGGCGCAGTACGTGCGATCCAGAACCAGGTAGGCCGGCCCGTTGGCAGGCGCGGCGGATCACGTTCTGGATCACATGGGTTGTGATCGGGATGCCACGCGATTCGCGCCGGCAAAGGAAGAGTGCCCGGCTCGTGGTTGCCGGGCGCTCATGCTGCAGGTAGTCCGCAAAGGCTTGTCCGGTGGTCATCGGCAGCGGCAGGATGTCCTGTCGTCGCGACTTCGTACCCTTCAGCATGACCGTGCCTGCGCGCCAGTCGATGTCGTCGATCGACAGGTTCGCGATCTCGCCTGCACGCAGCCCCATGTCCAGTGCGCAGCGGACAATGGCATAGCCTCGCCGGGGCCTGCGCCCGTAAGGGAGTGCGGCGAGCAGCCGTCGAACTTCGTCCGGCTTGAGGGCGCGTGGCAGCGATGCAAGCTTCCACTGCACCGGCGAGGAAATGGCCGCGATCAGACCCGCAACCGAGTCGCCGCAGATCGTCCGGTAGCGGAGGTAACTTCGCAAGGCGGTTGCGACTTGGGCGGCCGCCGAATGCGATGGGCTGTCCCCCAGTTGCCGAGCAATGAAGCGGCGAACATCGGCCGCATGCAGCCTGCCTATCTTGATGACGCCACCAGAGAACTTCTTCTGCAACAACTGACCGACGATGCGGCAATGGTTGCGACGCGTGCCGGCCGCCAGGCCGCGGACGTCACGCAGATGGTCGTCGTACCGGCGTAACTCGTCGGCGACAGGGCCGGAGGGAACTTCAGATGAACGCGCAGGCTGCGCGCTCCGGGGTTGTGCGATTGGTTTCATGAGCGTCTCCTGGAGTGGAAACGCCACTTCAGGAGAACGCTGAAATTATGTCGAGCTCAAAATTTCATCAGCCGCCCAAATGATCCATGGCCACGCGCTCCAGCAAGCCACGTCGCTGAAAGCTCAACATAATCGAGACATCTACATAATCGGCCTTATGTGGAGCTCAACATAAGGCCGACATGCAGGCATTCACGCCGACCACGCTGAGCGTTGGCAATTGCCTGCGACTCTCCCCCAGTCTTAAAACGGGCCGCATTTCTTCTCTCCAACTGCTACGTGCGAGTGTTGCTTGTCCGGCATGGCGGCTCAGAGGTCACCCTGCCCCCTGAGCCGCCTTTGCCACAGTGATCGGCACCACATTGCTGTCAGCCTCGCAGGCCACAAGAAAGTGCGCTCACTTATGCAACGCCTCCTTGCGCTCGTCGAAGTAGGTGTGCCGGTCGTAAATGCCTTCCACGCCCGACAGCTTGTGATTCAGGCACATCTCGGAGATGTCGCGCAGCACGCCGAGTGCGCGCATGTGCGACTTCATCGTGCTGCGCAGGTCGTGGGGCGAGAAGCTGCGCACCGCCAGCTTCTCGGTGGCTAGCCAGTAGCCGATCGCTGCGCGGATGCTGTCCTTGCTGACGTGGGTGTCGCCGCCGTTTCGCGTAGCGCGGCCCCGTGAGCGCGCGGGCAGCACATAAGCCGCTGGCATCGAGTCGTCGATCAAGTGTCGACTGTAGCACTGACATGCGACTTGCCGTGTACGTCCCTCACACCCCACGCAGCACGCTGAACTCCCTGAACAACCGGGCTGGCAGCGGCGTCTCAAGCTTCCACACCAGGCTCATCGGTCTGTCGCCCTCAGCGGTCTCAAGCGTCACGCGGCCACATGCGCGGTAAGCGTCCCCCTTGCGCGGGCGGACGAAGAGCTGAAACTGCCAGCCGTTGGCAGGACTCTCCAGATAGCGCCGCCCGCTGTTGGTGTCAGGGCCGGAACTGTTCTGTGTCTGCCAGTGGAAGCGGTCAGCGCTAATCGCGTAGTCGTGATAGGCAATGCGATCGTGATAGCCCTCGCTTTTGTCGAGCGTGACGAAGAGCAGCTCGGCCTTGCGGCTCGCCAGCGGCAATACGCCGGCTTGGAATGGCGCGCGACGCTTGGCCGTGAGCCAGCCCACCGCCGTGAGGACCTCGCGCGCGCCGTATGCTGCGTGCAGGCAGAGAGGTGTGTCTTCGAGTCCGGGCACCGGCGCGAAGGGCAAGCTCGCGCGCACCTGGAGCACGCCGGACAACTCCGCAAGTTCTTCACGGATGAGTGGATGACGTGCCAGGCGTTCGACAAACGCCGTGTGGCTTGCAGCCTGCGCATGCTGCCCATCAATTTGGTAGGCTAGCATCTGCAAACTCAGTGCGGAGCTGGGGTCAGGAGGTATGAGTTGGTCAGCAGGCACGCCCAGCGCCGTCATCATGTCAAGCCGCTTCGGGTCGTCCACGTGCAGCAGATCGGCCATGCGGCGGCTGAAGTACTCTTCCTCCGGACCGACCTCTGAAACGATGAGCCCGGCATCGCGCTTCAGCGCCGTCCATCCGCTGCGGCCATTGGTACGGTACACATCTTCGAGTTCCAAAGCCTGCTCGTGCAGGAAATCGGCCAACCGCACCGAAGCCCGTCCGCGCAAAGCGGCATAGGTTTGCAGTTCCGTGCGAAGTCGACGCCAGTTCTGCATCGTGAGCGCACGCAAGCCCTGCAGCACCTGCTCGCGAGTCTGCCGCTGCAGGTGAATGTGGCAACCGGGAGGCAAGCTTCCGAAGCCATTTTCGACACCGTCGGTCAGCTCTCGGCGCGACAGGCCCGTCAGACCAGAGAGCAATCGGTCGAAACGGAAATCTGCACGATGCTGGCCGACGAAGTCGAGCACGAGGCAGCTTTCCTTGCCTGGCGCCAAGCGCAGACCACGCCCAATCTGCTGCTGGAAGAGCACCGGGCTTTGGGTCGGTCGCAGCAGCAACAGCGTATCGACCATGGGCAAGTCGATGCCCTCGTTGTAAAGGTCGACAGTCACGAGCACGCACAGCTCACCGCTGAGCAACCGTTGCGGCGCACGGCGTCGCTCATCCGGCGCCGTCGTGCCCACCACGCAGGCCGCAGGCAGCCCGGCCCGATTCAACCAATCAGTCATGAACTTCGCATGCTCGACCGAAACGCAGAACATCAGGGCGCGCGATCGTTTGGCATCCGACGCCAGCCGGCGCCACTCGTTGACCACCAGCCGCGCGCGCACGTCGTTGCCGGTGACCAGCTTGTCCACGGCTTCGCGCTCGCCCGGCCTGTCCCAAGGGACTTGCGAAAAGTCGGTCGCGTCATCACAGGCGTAGTACTCGAAGGGCGCCAGCAACTGCAGGTCGAGCGCGTGCCACAGGCGCAACTCGACGGCCGGACTGCCATCGGGTCGCGGGTCAAAGTAGTGGGCAATCGGCTGCCCGTCGCTGCGTTCCGGCGTCGCTGTCAGCCCCAGCAAGAGACGCGGGCGCACGGCGGTCACGAACGCGTCGAACCGATCTGCCGCAAGACGGTGACACTCGTCGACGACCACGGTATGCCAATGGTCAGCTCCCACGGTGGCGACCAGGTCGCGGCTGCTCACGCTGTCGATGGTGGCAAACAGGTGATCCCAGCGCTCGGGCTGGTGAGCGCCGGTCAGCAGGTCCCCGAACTCCGGGTCGCGCAGCACTTCGCGATAGGTGCGCAGTGCCTGACGCAGGATCTCTTCCCGGTGGGCCACGAACAGCAATCGCGGGCGTCCCCCTTCGCTTTGGCAAGTGTTCCGGTAGTCGAATGCTGCGACCACCGTCTTGCCTGTTCCCGTCGCGGCCACCACCAGGTTTCGGCATCGCCCGTGGGTGCGCTCCGCCGCCAACTGCTCCAGCATGTCCTGTTGATAGGTCTTGGGCTGCAGGTCGAAGAAGCTGATCATCGCTGCCGGTGAACCATTCGGGCCAAAGGACTCACGCCCAAGGGCGGCCGCCAGCGCACTCCGGTGGTCGACGTTATCCGGATCGTAGCGCTGAAACTCGTTGTCCTCCCAGAGCGTCTCGAAGTGCGCGGTGGCGCGGGCGAACAGGGCCTCCTGTGCGCGCTGGGTCAGCTTGACCGTCCACTCCAATCCGCCGGTGAGTGCAGCGCCTGACAGGTTGGCGCTGCCCACATACGCTGAACCGAAGCCCGTCTTGCGGTGGAAGAGCCAAGCCTTCGCATGCAGGCGCGTGCGCCGGCCATCGAGTGATACCCGTACCTCACAGCCAGGTAGGTGCGCCAATTCGTCGAGAGCCCGCGCTTCTGTGGCACCGGTATAGGTGGTGGTCAGGATGCGCAGGCGTGTCGTGCCTTGTGCTTGCGCCGACAGCGCGGTGATCTGCTGCAGTACGTCTTGAAGCTTGCGAACCCCAGACACCGTGATGAAGCTGACCAGAATGTCGACCTGATCAGCGGAGGCAAGCTCGCGACGAATTTCCTGCAGCAGCGACGGCGATCCCTTGCCCGCAGTGAATAGCCAAGGCACTGCCAACCCGACCTCAGGCGATACGGGGAACTGCCTGTCGCGCTGAATAGCCTTCAACAGGCGCAATGGCGGTGCGACCAAGTCGATAACGTCCGCGGAACTGCCTTCACCCGCGTCGACAACAAGCCGTTGGCGAAGCGCCACCAGCAGCGCATTGACGAGCTCAGCCTGACGCCGCGACTTGTCGGCGTCCTCTCCGGACATGTCGTCCAGGACAGCGACCAATTGGCGCGTGATCGCGTCGGCCAAAAACTCGGATGCACCCTCCTTGAGTGCATGGACGTCAGCTCGGCTCAATTCGAGACGTGATGCCAGCCCCTCTGTGAGCAGCAGGTCGTAGAGACCATCGGGCAACGCCATCGCAGTCCCCCGGGTCAGCCGATTTGCCGGGTGCCGCGGCACGCCGGATACCCGAGCAGGTATTTGGCGGTGATCAGCAGCATGTTTGATTCGCCCCAGGTCAGCGAGCTGGCCTCGATGAGCGTGACCGCGTCTGACGCCTCGATTTCGCGCACGGTCAGCGCGGTGTCTTCGACGATGGAGTCCTTAAGTACGGGCATTCGCGATTTGCAATTAAAGAAGAAAGTCATTAAAAAATAGCACGTTACCAGGGCGGCCTGTTGATTGGACCGGTTTGCGTTTAAAGAGAACCTCATGCCCAAAATGGCACATAGCTTCGATAGCGGGTAGAAGTTTGGGCTGGGTCAGCAAGTTTTATCTTTTCAGCATCTAGCGTCGCTGCGATGATCTGGGAAACCGTGGCTGTTTTATCTTCCGATAGTTTAAATCTCTCCCTCAGGCTCTGGTTTGTCATCCTCTCGTTCATCACATAACGCAGGCAGCAATGCTGGTAGCAAGCGCGGATGCGGTCATTGCGATCCATCTGTTCAATGGCCATGTGGGCGAAGAGCAAAGCCGAGGTGCGCCGTTCGCCCACACGAAAATCAGGTGCTGGCAGTTGAAACACCTCCGCCGCCTGCACGACCTTGTCCACGCCGCTATCGGGTCATTGAAAGCCGCTGTGCCCACGACCTTTCGAGGTGGATGATCCTCGATGCCGAGCAGCAAATACCCACCGCCTTCATTCGCTAACGCCACGCAGTATTTGAAGAGTTTTCGGTTGTCGAACTGCGCCTTCGCTTCCTTGAACTCCAAGTGCTGGTGCTCTGAATGAGCCGCCCGCCATGCGTCAATTTGTTGAATCGTCGTCGCCATAATCAGCTTGCACTTCGCGCTAAAATATAGGCTGAGCATACACGCAGGGAGCCGGCTGGAGAAGCTCGGTTGTTTCGCAAGCGCTTACTGGACCAGAGTTCAGATTGGCCATTTTCGACATCCAGACATTCACGTCGCCGACGCTGAGCGTTGGCAACTGCCTGCGATCCCCAGCCTTAAAATGGCCGCATTTCTGAGGATCCAACAGCTACGTGCGAGTGTTGCTTGTCCGGCATGGCGTCTCAACGAGTCAACCAGCCCCCTGAACGGCCTTTGCCACACTGATCGGAACCACATTGCTCCCGGCCTCGCAGGCCACAAGAAATTGCGCCCACTTCTGCAACGCCTCCTTGCGCTCGTCGAAGTAGGTGTGCCTGTCGTAAATGCCTTCCACGCCCGACAGCTTGTGGTTCAGGCACATCTCGGAGATGTCCCGCGGCACGCCGAGTGCGCGCATGTGCGACTTCATCGTGCTGCGCAGGTCGTGCGGCGTGAAGCGGCGCACCGCCGGCTTCTCGGTGGCTAGCCAGTAGCCGATCGCTGCGCGGATGCTGTCTTTGCTGACGTGGGTGTCGCCGCCGTTTCGCGCAGCTCGGCCCCGTGACCGCGCGGGCAGCACATAAGCCGACTCGCCGGCCAGCTCGTGCAGTTCCGCGAACCACTTCAGCACCACCGGCGCCAGCGGGATGTCCATCGCGGGGCCGGTCTTGCTCTTCGGGATGTGCCAGCGCGCCTCGTCGAGGTGAACGTCTTCCCATTTCGCCTTGTATAGCTCGGCGCTGCGCACGGCGGTGGCGAGCAGGATGCGGATAGCCAGCGCGTTGTGCTGGCGCATGCCGGAGTTCAGCAGAAGGTGCAACTCATCCTTGGTCAGCATCAGGCGCTTGCGTTGTGGCGGCCGTTCGCCGAGCAGCGCCGACAGCATGATGCCGTGGCACGGGTTCGCATTGATCAGTCGTTTGCCACAGGCGTGGGTGAACAGGCACTTGGTGGTGATCAGCAGCATGTTCGATTCGCCCCAGGTCAGCGAGCTGGCCTCGATCAGCGCGACCACGTCTGACGCCTCGATCTCGCGCACGGTCAGCGCGCCGAGCTTTTTCTCGACGCGTTTGAGATGCCGGCCGTAGCTCGTCTGCGTGCTCTCGGCCAGGCTCACGAGCTTCTTTGCGCGGTAGTCCTTGACCAGCTCGCGCACGCTCCAGTCCTTCGCCGCAGTGGCCTTGGCTTTCTGCTTGTCGGCCGCCGGGTTGCGCCCTTGCATGATCTCTGCGCGCTTGATCATCGCCAGGCCGCGTGCATCGGCCAGGCCGATGTCCGGGTAGCGCCCTATCGTCAGCTCACGGCGGCGGCCACCGTGGCGATAGCGAAGGATCCAGCCGGCGACGCCGGCGGCGGAAAGCGTGAAGGTCAGCCCGTTGCCGTCGGCCTTGGCCAGCGGGGTTCCCGCCTTGATCCAGTGTCTGATCTGCAGGTCCGACAGAAGACCTTTGTCTCGTGCCATCTCCACTCCATTGTTCTGATGTGCAGCTACCCATCTAGCTACCCAGCCAGCTACCCAATTCTAGTGGAATGTGGTGAGACGTCAAGATCCTGGAAAAACGTAAAAACTCGCAAGAGCCTTGTTTCATGCGGGTTTACGGGTGGCAAGTGGGATGCCATGAGACCCCGTGAAACCCTACATCAGAACAATGTCGTACTGTTCCTGGCTGTAGCCGGATTCGGCCTGGACCGAGATGGTCTTGCCGATGAAGTCGGAGAGCATCGCCAGCGCCTGCGATTCC
>Ga0307377_10003580_pt1 | contig 17422 bp, 19 predicted proteins | sample TR3MG_FD_202535 | JGI IMG/M metagenome (GOLD analysis project Ga0307377, IMG submission 202535) | Soil microbial communities from Risofladan, Vaasa, Finland - TR-3 | ecosystem: Environmental > Terrestrial > Soil > Coastal area > Acid sulfate soil | place: Finland: Risofladan, Vaasa | collected... | reverse complement strand
CGGCGATTTCAGCAGCACGTTGATGCGCGCGCGTTCCTCTTCCAGTTGGTCGGCCTCGCCGGTGATCTTCATTTCCTCGAGGCGGGCCAGCTGGCGCAGGCGGGTCTCGAGGATGTAGTCGGTCTGCTCTTCGCTGAGCCGGAAGCGCGCCATCAGCACGACCTTCGGATCATCCTCGGTGCGCACGATGCGAATGACTTCATCGAGGTTGAGGTAGGCGATCCGCAGGCCTTCGAGCAGGTGCAGGCGACGTTCCACCCTGGCCAGGCGATGTTCCAGCCGCTTGGTGACGGTGCTGGTGCGGAAGGTCAGCCATTCGCCGAGGATCCGCTTGAGATCCTTCACTTGCGGGCGACCGTCCAGGCCGATCATGTTGAGGTTGACGCGGAAGCTCTTTTCCAGATCGGTGGTGGCGAACAGGTGCTGCATGGTCTCGTCGGCATCGACGCGGCTGGAGCGCGGCACGATCACCAGGCGGGTGGGATTTTCGTGGTCGGATTCGTCGCGCAGGTCCTCGATCATCGGCAGCTTCTTGGCGCGCATCTGCGCGGCGATCTGCTCGAGGATCTTCGACGGGCTGACCTGGTGCGGCAGCGCGGTGATCACTATGTTGCCTTCCTCGCGCTGGTACACCGCGCGGGCGCGCACCGAGCCGCCGCCGCTCTGGTACATCGCCAGCAGGTCGGCGTGCGGGGTGATGATCTCGGCCTCGGTCGGATAGTCCGGCCCGCGCACGTGCTCGCACAGGTCGGCGACGCTGGCGTCCGGGTCGTCCAGCAGGCGGATGCACGCGCTGGCCAGCTCGCGCAGGTTGTGCGGCGGGATGTCGGTGGCCATGCCCACCGCGATGCCCATCGAGCCGTTCAGCAGCACGTGCGGCACCCGCGCGGGCAGCCAGCTCGGCTCGTCCATGGTGCCGTCGAAGTTCGGCACCCAGTCCACCGTGCCCTGGCCCAGTTCGCCCAACAGCGCCTCGGCGATCGGGCTGAGCTTGCTCTCGGTGTAGCGCATCGCGGCGAAGCTCTTGGGGTCGTCCGGCGAGCCGAAGTTGCCCTGGCCGTCGACCAGCGGATAGCGGTACGAGAACGGCTGCGCCATCAGCACCATCGCCTCGTAGCACGAGCTGTCGCCGTGCGGATGGAACTTGCCGATCACGTCGCCGATGGTGCGCGCGGACTTCTTCGGTTTGGCGGTGGCGGCCAGCCCGAGTTCGCTCATCGCGTAGATGATGCGCCGCTGCACCGGCTTCAGGCCGTCGCCCACGAACGGCAGGGCGCGGTCCAGCACCACGTACATCGAGTAGTCGAGATAGGCCCGCTCGGCGTATTCCTTCAGCGGGATCTGTTCGTAATTGGCTTGCAGGTTCATGCGGTGATGTCTGATGGGTTGCGCGCAGAGCGCGGATAGCCGGTCGATGGTGCCAGAACGTGCCGGCCCGCGACAGCTTGCCGGATCGCCCGCGTTGTGCCGCCGCGCCGGCGGCGGTTCATCGGGTCTTGCCGTTGCCGGCGGGCAGCGGCGGCGCACGCAGCGGCACCGGGGTGGACTGCACGATCGATGTCGTGGTCTGGCCGTAGCGCAGGAAGCGGTCGAGGATCAGGTCGAGATGCTCCAGCGCGTCCAGGTGCAACTTGATGATGAAACAGTCCTCGCCGGTGACGCGGTGGCATTCGGCGACCTGCGGCATCTTCTGCGCGAGTTCGGCGATCTTCGGCAGCTGCCCGGGCACCGGACGCACACGCACGTAGGCCGTGATCGGCCAGCCCAGCGCCTTCGGGTCCAGATCGATCCGGTAGCCACGGATCACCCCGGTTTCCTCCAGCCGGCTCAGACGCTCCTTCACCGCAGGCGCCGACATGCCAACCCGCGCGGCCAGCCGGGTGACGGGCTGGCGAGGATCCTCCTGCAGCGCCTGCAGCAGGGCGACGTTGCGGGGATCGGACAAGAGATTTGAAATCTGAGGCATATGGGACGCTCAACCTGCAAGATATTAAATATTGATTGCTCAGTCCTTTCTTTTCAGCATGGATCATGCGCCGATACTTTGTAAAAGTGGAGCCATGAACGTCGAACAGGCCAATCCGACCGTCCATCGCCTGGCGCGGACGCGAACCGCACCCGGCGACCGCTTGCCGCCGCACCTGTATTTCCTCGTCAGCGCGGTCTTTCATTACCTCGGCCCGGCCTTCGCCGTCCTGTTGTTTGCCCGGGTCGAGCCGCTCGGCGTCGCCTGGTTGCGGATCGCCGGCGCCGCGTTGATTTTCGCCGCGTGGCGGAAGCCATGGCGCTATTTCCTGCAGCAGGGTGCCGCGGCGCGGTGGAACATCGTCGCGCTGGGCGTCGTGCTCGGTTGTATGAACATCTGTTTCTATCTGGCGATCGACCGCCTGCCGCTGGGCACCGTCGGCGCGATCGAATTCCTCGGGCCGATCGTCCTAGCCCTGGCCGGCACGCGCAGCCGGCGCAACGCGGTGGCGCTGGCTGTCGCGGTGGCCGGCGTGTGGATGCTGACCCACCTGCGTTTCGCCGGTGCGTCGACAGGTATTGTCTATGCCTTCGCCAACTGCGCGTTGTTCATGCTGTACATCGTGCTTGGACATCGCGCCGCGAAGGACGGCGGCGGCGAGGGCATCGATCGCCTCGCCGCGGCGATGCTGGTGGCCTTGCTGCTGGTGATGCCATTCGGCCTGCACGACGCGGCTGTGGCGATGGCCAGCCCCGTGTTGCTCGCGGCCGGCATCGGCGTCGGCATTTCGTCGTCGGTGATCCCGTACGTCTGCGACCAGTTCGCGATGGCGCGGCTGCCGCGCGCCACGTTTGCGCTGCTGCTGGCGCTGTTGCCCGCCACGGCGAGCGTGATCGGCATCGTGGTGCTGCATCAGATACCCAGCCGCATCGAGATGACCGGCATCGCGCTGGTCATCGCCGGCGTCGGACTGCACCGGGCAAGCCGCCGGTGAGCGCGAGCGACCGCATGTCATATCCACCATCGTCAACCGGGAGTACCCATCATGGATTATGTGAATCTGGGCAAGTCGGGCCTCAAGGTCTCGCGCATCTGCCTCGGCTGCATGAGCTACGAGGTCACGCCGGCCGAACGGCCGTGGCATCTGGACGAAGAACACGCGCGGCCGTTCATCCGGCGCGCGCTCGAGCTGGGCATCAACTACTTCGACACCGCCAACATGTATTCGGGCGGCGACAGCGAACGGGTGCTGGGGCGCGCGCTGCGCGATTTCGCCCGGCGCGAGGAAGTCGTCATCGCGACGAAGCTGTTCTATCCGATGCGCGCCGATCCGAACGGCGGCGGCCTGTCGCGCAAGGCGGTCATGACCGAGATCGATGCCAGCCTGCACCGGCTCGGCACCGATCATGTCGACCTCTACCAGATCCACCGCTGGGACGACGCCACGCCGATCGAGGAGACGCTGGAGGCGCTGCACGACGTGGTGAAGGCGGGCAAGGCCCGTTACCTGGGTGCCTCGTCGATGATGGCATGGCAGTTCGCGAAGGCGCTGTATACCGCGGACCTGCACGGCTGGACGCGGTTCGTATCGATGCAGCCGCACTACAACCTGCTTTACCGCGAGGAAGAGCGGGAAATGCTGGCGCTGTGTGCGGCGGAAGGCGTCGGCGTGGTGCCCTGGAGCCCACTGGCGCGTGGCCGGCTGGCGCGGCCATGGGAGGACGAGCCCAGCACCGTGCGCGGCGGCTCCGACCCGTGGGGCGATGGTGTCTATGCCGCGAGCAGGGCAGCGGACAAGGCCGTGGTGGAGCGCGTCGGCGAGGTTGCCGCGCGACTCGGTATTCCGCGCGCGCAGGTGGCGCTGGCCTGGCTGCTGCACAAGCCCGTGGTCACCGCGCCGATCGTGGGCGCGACCAAACCGCATCATCTGGAAGAAGCGGTGGCGGCGCTGGCGGTCGGGTTGCCGGATGCCGAGATCGAGGCGCTCGAAGCGCCCTACCTGCCGCACGCTGTGGCCGGCATCGACTAGAGAACCCCTGCAGCGGAGTCGGAAAATATCGAAAAGCGTGCTTGCCCTGGGACTGGATCCGGACTTTGCCGATTTCTCGGAGTTTCCCGGGCTCACCCCCGATCTCGTCAGGGCCTTCATCGAGTCCCGGCTGGAGCGATTGCGCGGCCAGGGTTATGAGGTGGAAAGCTGCCTCGTGGATTCTGGCGAAACCGCCGGGGCCGTTGCCGCGCGGCAGCTGCAGCGGCGGAGTTTCGACTGCGTGATGATCGGCGCCGGACTTCGTTCACCACCGCTGTTGCTGCTGTTCGAGAAACTCGTCAACGTGGTCCATGAGTGCGCGCCCCACGCGAGGATTTGCTTCAACACCACGGCGGCTGACACGGCCGAAGCGGTGATGCGCTGGATCTGACCCTCCAGCAGACGATCGGGCGCCCCCTTCCGCTATTGGCGGACAGCGTCGATGCCCAGCTTGCGCAGCTGCGCCTGCACGCTGTCCGGCCCGGCCAGATGGGCCGCGCCGACGGCGATGAAGACGGTGCCGGGCTTTTGCAGCATGGCGGCGATCTTGCCGGCCCAGTTCCGGTTGCGTTCCACCAGCAGGCGTTGGTAGAGCGCCGGCTCGCGCTGGCGCAGGTCTTCGTCTTCGAGTCTGGCGATGGCGGCGGTGTCGCCGGCTTTCCAGGCGCCGATCAGCTCGGTGAGTTCGCTGCTGCCCTGGTTGGCATCGTGCAGGGTCGCGCGCAGGAACGCCAGTTCGACGGCGGGCGGCAGGTCGGCAAGAAAGCGGATCTGCTGTTCGGCGGTTTCCAGTCCGTTGACCGGCTTGCCGGCCGCGAGCATCTGCGCCTTCAACAGCTTGTCTACGCCGTGCGCGGGATCGAGCCCGGCCTTCAGCAGCGGCGTCACGGCCAGGGTCAGCGCGGCCAGCCAGGGGCGCATGATTTGCAGGGTGCGCACGCCGCCGGGCACGCCGGCAGTTTGCGCGGCCGATGCCAGGGCGGCGTTCTCGCGCGGGCTGAGTTTGTCGATGAGCGGGTGGGCCGGGTCCAGGCCGTATTGCAGCACCAGCGCCTGCATGTGCGCGGGGCCGTCGTCGGTCAGCTCGATCGTCAGCGAGTCGCTGGCGGCCAGTGCCCGGTCGAGCGCCGGGTAGCGCCAGTCGGTGTCGTTGGGCAAAAGGTGCACGGTGCCGAACAGGTAGATGGTGGTGTCGGCGCGCTTGACCACCCACAACGCCGGGTGGGCGAAGGCCGACACGGGCAGCAGCAGGACGAGACAGGCGAGTAGACGTGCGAGGAAACGTGCCTTCATGCCGACAGTGTCATGGCAAACGATCCGCGGATTCAATCCCGTGGCGTCTGCCGAGATCGCAGGCGGTCCGGCTGGACACCTGTTCCGGCAGGCTTCTTGTTTCGTATCGTGTATCGATATACGATAAACCATGATCAAGACGTTCGCCGATCAGGACGTGAAAGCCCTGTTCAACGGCGAACGCGTCCGCCATTTCGTGAGCATCGAAGGCGCCGCTCGCCGCAAGCTCGAATATCTCGATGCAGCGGGCGTACTGGACGATTTGCGCGTGCCACCGGGCAATCGTCTGGAAACTCTCAAGGGCGACCGCGCCAGGCAGCTCAGCATCCGCGTAAACGATCAGTTTCGCTTGTGTTTCCGCTGGAAGGACGGCGACGCCTATGACGTGGAAATCTGCGATTACCACTGACGATTGACGATTGACGATTGAGATAGGAAAAGACCATGGCTGCCAAACTGCTGCCGCCGATCCATCCCGGTGAAATCCTCCGCGACGAATTCATGGTGCCGATGCAACTTTCGAGTCACGCGGTCGCCCGCGCCATCGGCGTGACGCCGGCACGCGTGAACGACATCGTGAACGAGAAGCGCGGCATCACCGCGGACACCGCTCTGCGCCTGGGCCGTTACTTCGGCACGACGGCGGACGTATGGATCAACCTGCAAAAGCGGTTCGAGCTGGAAACGGCGCGCCGCGAGTTGGGCGACGCGCTAGTTCACATCCGCCCGCGCGCGGCGTGATGGCCATACGCGGGGAGCGATGAGCGCCAACTTGTATCCGATGATCGGGGCGCGGGAAGCACAGTTCTTGACGGTGTCATGGTCGTGTTGTTCCATTGACCGAGCGGCCTGCGTTGCGCACGGCGGTTCCGTCCCCCAGGAAACACATTGATGAAGAAATCCGTATCCGGCGCGGCCGGCGCGATCCGGCTGCTAGCGCGCCTGCGTCCCTGGTTGATCGGCGTGACGCTGGCGTGCCTCGGGGTCGGGGCCTGCTCGGCCAGTCCTGCGCGCTCGGCTCCTGCGATGCCGGCCGGCGCGGCGCCGGTGCGTCACGTGTTCGTGATCGTGCTGGAGAACGAGCCATACCCGGTGACTTTCGGCGCGCAGTCGCTGGCGCCATATCTGGCGCACGAGCTGCCGAAGCAGGGCGCGCTGTTGCCGAATTTCTACGGCATCGGCCACTACAGCCTGGACAACTACATCGCGATGATCAGCGGCCAGGCGCCGAACCCCGCCACGCAGGATGATTGCAAAGTGTTCGGCGAGTTCATTCGCCGCGCGCCGGGGCTGGATGCGAACGGGCAGGCGCTGGGCGAGGGCTGCGTCTACCCGGCCGACGTCCGGACGCTGGCCGACCAGCTCGATGCCGCCGGCCTGGGCTGGAAGGGCTACATGGAGGACATGGGGGCGGACCCGGCGCGCGAAGCCGCGACCTGCGGACACGTCGCCATCGGTGCCCTTGACGTCACCAACCATGCCAGCGCGAGGGACCAGTACGCCGACAAGCACGACCCGTTCGTGTACTTCCATTCGATCATCGACGACCCGGCGCGCTGTGCGCGGCATGTCGTCAATCTCGACCGTCTCGCGCAGGATCTGCAGAACGTCGACAGCACGCCGAACTTCGCCTTCATCACGCCGAGCCTCTGCCATGACGGCCACGACGCGCCGTGCGCGAACGGCGAGCCGGGTGGGCTGGTTTCCGCCGATGCGTTCCTGCGCCGATGGGTGCCGCGCATCCTCGCCTCACCCGCGTTCCGCCAGGACGGCCTGCTGGTGATCACGTTCGACGAAGGCACCGACGCGCAAGCCTGCTGCGGCGAGCAGCCCTTGCCGGGCGGGCCGCCGCCGGGGCTGCAAGGCCCGGGTGGCGGTCGGGTCGGCGCGGTGCTGCTGTCGCCTTACATCGTGCCGGGTACGGTGTCGCGCACGCCGTACAACCATTACAGCCTGCTGCGCACGGTCGAGGATTTCTTCGGGTTGCCGCACCTGGGTTACGCCGGCTCACCGCATTTGCGCGCGTTCGGCAAGGACGTATTCAGCGCTGCGCCGGCGGCGGATCAGCGCGGCGCACGATAACCGCCGGCCACGCCGTGCGGACTCAGCACCAGTTGCCAGAGCTGGTCGCGCCGGCTGCGGAACACGCCGATGGCACCGGCCAGGTAATAGCGCCACATGCGGCGGAAGTGTTCGTCGTAGCTGGCATCCAGCGTCGGCCACGCGGCTTCGACGTTGGCGCGCCAGGCGCTCAGCGTGCGGTCGTAGTCGGCGCCGAAGTTGTGCCAGTCTTCGACCACGAACAGGCCTTCGAGCGCGCTTGTCACCTGGCTGGCGGCAGGGATCACCGAATTCGGGAAGATGTATTTCTCGATCCACGGATCGGTCTGTGCCGGTGCGCTGTTGCTGCCGATGCAATGCAGCAGCGACAGGCCGTCGTCCTTCAGGCAGCGCCTGACGGTTTCGAAATAGCTGCGGTAGTTCTTGCCGCCGACGTGTTCGAACATGCCGATCGAGTACACCGCGTCGAAGCATTCGTCGATCTCGCGGTAATCCTGGAGGCGGATCTCGATCGGCAGCCCGGCGCACAGTTCGCGGGCATAGTCGGCCTGCTGCTGCGACACGGTGATGCCGACGCCCTCGACGCCGTAGTGTTCCGCCGCGTACTTCAGCGCCTCACCCCAGCCGCAACCGATGTCCAGCACACGCTGGCCCGGCTGCAGTTGCAGCTTGCGGCAGACCAGGTCGAGCTTGGCCGCCTGGGCATCGTCGAGCCGGTCGGCCGCCGCCCAGTAGCCGCAGGAATACACCAGCCGCTTGCCCAGCATGGCCCGGAACAGGTCGTTGCCGAGGTCGTAATGCACCTTGCCGATCTCGTAGGCGCGTTCGCCGCGCTGCAGGTTGATGAAGCGGGCCTTCAGATGGGCGAGCAGGACGTCGAGCGTTTTCAGTTCCTGATCCAGGCCGGCGGTCAGCAGTCGCGTACACAAGCCGGGCAGGTCGTCGGCATCCCACCAGCCGTCCATGTAGGACTCGCCCAGCCCCAGCGAGCCGTGCGCCAGCACGCGCGCATAAAAGCGTTGATCGTGCACGCGCAGGTCGATCGGGGCGCTGCCGTCGAGGTGGATCCCGGCGTGTTCGAGCAAGTCGCGGGCGCGTTCTTTCAGGTTGTCCTGTTTCATGCGTTGCCTCGCCGTTAGCGGTGTCGATTCCAGAGTGCGGGTTTGCCTTGGGCGATCAACCCTTGCCCAGCAGCGCAAAGCTTGCCGGGGAACGCGCATACACCGCATTGACGCCTTCGTCGCGAACCAGCTGCAGCAGAAATTCGACTTGATCCTCGCGCAGCAGGAATTCGATTTTCACCGGCAGGTCGTCGGCCAGCTCGAAGAATTGCTCCTCGTGCAGCACGCCATGCCGGCCGAAACCGGCGATCGCGCGGAATACCGAACCGCCGCTCAGACCGTGGCGCTTGGCCTGTTCCAGCAGCCATTCGGACAACAGCATGCCGGCGTGCCTGGCACGCGCATGACAGTAGAAATACAGATGTACACCCTGTTGAACGGTTTCCTGGTTCATGGCCGACTCCGGAATCAATAACGCAGCAGGCTGCGGGTGAGCGTGATGCCCAGCACGGTCATCGTCAGCGAGCCGACGACATGTACCGCGACGTGGCCACTGAACCAGAGGTACTGCTGGCGCAGCAGCAAGTTGGTGGCTTCGGCCGAGAAGGTGGAGAAGGTGGTGAGGCCGCCGAGGAAGCCGGTCAACACGAACAGCTGCAGCTCCGGCGACACGGCCTGGAAATGGCGGAACAGGCCGATCGCGCAGCCCATCAGCAGGCCGCCGGTAAGGTTGGCCGCCAGCGTGCCCAGCGGCAGGGTGGGGAACAGCGGGTTGAGCAGCACGCCCAGTCCATAGCGCAGCCAGCAACCCACGGCGCCGCCGACGCCGATGGCAAGAAATCCGGTATAACCCACGAGCGCATCTCCATCTGAGGGAAGTGTCCGGCTGCCGGGTGGCAGGCACGCCTGCGCCGCCGGAAGCCGGTGGTGCAGGCATCATCAGCTTCAACGCCGTCATGCGAGAAGCGGTTTGTTCCGGGTACGCCGAAGGCTTCCTCGAAACGGGAGGCATGCCATCTCCCTCGGAGCCTGTCGTGCTTTGGTCGCCTCGACCACCAAAGCCCGACAGGCTCCTGGCGTCCATCCTAGTCGATCCGGCCGGATCGTCGTCAAGCGGACGCTGCCGTCACGAGGTTTCCGGGCTGTCCTATACTCGCGGCGACCCAGCCTGCACGACCGTTGCCGCCATGAACCCAACCCGTCGCACCGTGCGGCGCAGTCTGCCCTGGCTGCTGGCCGCGCTGTCGATGATCGGCCCGTTCTCGATCGATGCGGTGTTTCCGTCGTTTCCGTTGATCGGCGCACGCTTCGGCGTGGATGCCACCGCGCTGCAGCAGCTGATCAGCGTGTATCTGATCACCTACGCGGCGATGAGTCTGTTCCACGGCGCGATCTCCGACGCGGTCGGGCGCAAGCCGGTGATCGTCACCGGCATGCTGTTGTATGCGCTCGCCTCGGCGGGTGCGGCGCTGTCGACCTCGTTCGCCATGCTGCTGGTGTGTCGCGGCCTGCAGGGCATGTGCGCCGGTGCCGGGCTGGTGGTGGGGCGCGCGGTGATCCGCGACAGTCTGCATGGTGCCGCGGCGCAGCGGCTGATGTCGCGGGTGATGATGATTTTCGGCGTGGCGCCGGTGATCGCGCCGATGGTCGGCGCACTGCTGCTGTCGCTGAGCGGCTGGCATGGGATCTTCTGGGTGCTGACGGGGTTCACCGCGGCACTGTCACTGGCCTTGCTGCTGCTGCTGGAAGAAACCCATCCGGCAGATCGGCGCACGTCATTTGCGCCGGGACACCTGGTGGCGAGCTATCTGTCGTTCGCTCGCGACCGCGTGTTCTGGCCGCTGCTGATTTCCAGTTCGGTCAATTTCGCCGGGTTGTTCCTGTACATCGCCTCGGCCCCGCGCATCGTGCGCGAATTGCTGCACCTGTCGGCGGCAGGTTTTCCGTGGTTGTTCGTGCCGGTGGTGATCGGCCTGGTCGGCGGTGCATGGCTGTCCGGCCGGATGGCAGGGCGGGCTGGCGTGGGCGCCACGGTGAACCTGGGTTATGCCGTGATGTTGCTGGCCTGCGTGCTGCACCTGTTGCTGGCGCAGGTATTTCCGCAGCCGCGCCTGCCGTGGTCGATGCTGCCGCTGACGCTGCACGCGGTCGGGGTGCAATTGGCATTTCCCACCCTGACGCTGTTGCTGCTGGATCGGTTCCCGCACCAGCGCGGTGGCATTTCCTCAGTGCAGGCATTTGCCAGCCTGCTGCTCTGCAGTATCGTTGCCGGGGTGCTGTCGCCACTGCTCTCGGCCAGCATGCGGCATCTCGCGCTGGGCGCCTTTGCGCTGACGATCATCGGCGCATTGTCGTGGTGGCGCTACAGCGTCGTCACGCGGCGGCCGTTGACGCAATCGATGGCCAACCGGGATCCCGGCGTGGTCGTGCAGGCGGAGATCGCCGAGCCGCACTGAATCGGCGCGGTCGGAGGTTTTGCGCGTGACTGCCTTCCGCGGCAACGGCACGGGAATCGCCGGGTTTCCTCAGCCATAGCTGCGCAATTTCGGCCAGAGGCTGCTCCAGGGTATTCGCAGGTGGCGGCAAACGAAGATTTCCGGGTGATCGCGGGTTTCCTCGTTCTCCACGCCCTGGCGGTTGCTGACGCGGCCAACTGGTGTGCAGTCTGCCGGTGCCTTGCGAATGGCTTTCGGGTCCGCGCCAAGCACGATCAGTGTCGTTGGCGGCGGGTTGCCGTAGCCGCGATACCACCAGGAATTGACTCCGCTGATGGCGGCCGGCAGACCCAGCGCAGGTCCGTACAGGTCGATCGCGCCGGCCTCGCCGTAGTTGCTGGCGAGTACACCGGTCTGCGCGCGCTCGTCGGCTGGCAGTGCGTGGTAGATGCTTGCGACCTGAGCGACCAGTTGCCGCCAGCCGATCTGTTCGGCGAAGTCGTCCTGCACCGCACGGCTGATGCGCCAGCCGATGGAGTTCACTGGTGCCAGTGGCAGGGCCACCGCAGCACTGCTGACAGCGGCCATGGCAAGCAGGATCCCTGTGGCGATGCGCAGACCCCGCGCGGTGCCTGGCCGCAGGCGGGCCAGCCAGTGTTCGCCCGCGACGGCACCGGCAGCGAGCAGCATCGGATACGCCGGTGCCATGTAGTAGGCGCGGCCTTGGCCCAGCGCAAACAGCGCCAGCGGGACGAGGAACAGCCACGCCAGCATGCGATAGCGGACCGCGGTCTTCGCCCACATCACGAACCATAGCCCGCCCAGCCACAGCGGCAACGTGAACAGGCTGGCATTGACATACAGCTGTTGGCTGAGAAAGCCGTCGGCGCGACCGATGCGGACGTCACGGGCATGAATGTGCCGAATGAAATCCAGATACACGAAATCATGCTGGATCTGCCATAGCAGGTTCGGCAGGAACAGCAGCAGCGACAGCGCCACGCCACCCCACAGCCATGGACTGACCAGCTGTCGGCGTAGCGTCGTGGCCAGGACGCCCGCGGCCAGTCCGGCAACGCAGAACAGCATGGTGTAACGCGTGAGCATGCCCAGCCCGACGGCCAGGCCGATCGCCAGCCACCAGCGCGGATTGTCGCTGTTCCGCAGGCGCACGACGAGCCATGCCAGCAGCACCCACCAAAGAAAATCGAAGGTGACGTACATGAACTCGCTGCCCACCAGCAGCGAGAATGGCATGCATGCCGTGGCCAGTGCGGCGACCAGCTGCGCGCCGCGATGGCCGCCCATGTCGCGCGCGATCAGCCCTGCCAGCAGCATGGCGACGCACTGCGCCAGTGCGGAGAAGAAGCGGAAGCCGGCCAGCGAGGTGCCGAACAGTGCCAGTTCGATCCGGCCGATGAACGGCGTCAGCGGTGGATAGGCGACGTAGCCCCAGGCCAGATGCCTGGCGTCGGCGAGCACGGCCAGTTCGTCGCGATGGAATCCGTAGTGGCGGTCGAGCAGTACCTGAAGCAGCAGCCTCAGGCATGCCAGCACGAGCAGCACGGCAAGATCCGCGGAGCGCGGAGTGAGCCTTGACCAACGCATCGAAGGTGTCGTCACGATCATGTGATGGCACAGCGTAACCCGGATGGATCGCCGCCGGAACAGGCGTCGGGATGCTTCTGTCGCGGAAGCGGTGCCTGCAAGACCGGCAGCGCGCCAAGGCTGCACGCCCGATCAGCGCCAGTGCGGCTGGCACATCGAAGTCGATCCGCACAATCTGCGCGATACTTGCCCCCCCGAAACCTGTCTAATGCATGGGGAAGACGAAAACCGGATGCGGCCCCATCAGGGTTGCGGGATCCCGACCGGCGTTGTTCCATGACCGTCGGCCGGCAGCAGTCGGTGGTCGACCAGCCAGCGCCGGGCATCGTCGGCGTCCTGCTCGAACCAGGCGCGGGTCGAGCCGAGCCGGAACGAATAGCCCCACGCATCCATATCCGCCATCAGCCGGTCGCGTCCCACTCCCGGCAGCCGGTCGGCCAGCACGATCTGCAGGTAGCAGGTGGCGTCTTCCTCCTCGATCGAGTCGGTGGCGTCGGTATGCACGGCGGCGCGGCGCTCGGGCGCCAGCACGATCAGGTGGCAGGCCTCGTGCAGCAGCGAATGGACCGGGGTGTCGTCGCGCGCGAAAACGGTGGCGCCGATGATGCCGGCCTCCGCGTCGCCCCAGAAACTGCCGGGGATCGGTTCGCCCGCGGCGACGCGCTGCAGGCGCAGGTCGAAACGGGCGAGCAGGGCGGTCGGCGCGTCGAAGCCGATCCGGCCCACCCGCAGCACGTCGCTGGCCGGGCTGGCGGATTCGGGAGGGGGGACGGGTTCGGGATACATTCGCGTGCGCAGACGACGCAGACTGGTGAGGTTAGGTGAGGTGATGGAACCGTGCCGGGTGGCGATCGAACGCCCGGCGAAAAACGGATGGCGATGCCGTCGCGGGACCAGTCGGAGCACCTACCCGATCGTGGCTTCGTTCCTGGTCGGGTTTCCGGCGGCCGGCTTGCCTTCGGGCAGGGTGACCGAGAGTTCCAGTATTTCGTGGCCGCTGTCGCGTTCGAAATTGATGTTGATCGCGTCGAGATCGACGTGAACGTATTTCTTGATCACTTCGAGCAGCTCGTTGCGCATCATCGGCAGGTAGTCCGGCGCGCCGCGGGTGGACCGTTCCTGCGCGACGATGATGCGCAGGCGCTCCCGTGCCACGGTGGCGGTCGATTCCGGCTTGCGCTTCAGGAAATCAAGGATACCCATCGTGATCAACCTCCGAACACGCGCTGGAGAAAGCCTTTCTTCGGCACATCGATGAAGCGCAGGGGCCGCACTTCGCCGAGGATGCGGGCCACGGTATCGCTGTAGGCCTGTCCGGCGAGTGAATTGGCATCGACGATCACCGGGATGCCGTTGTTGGACGCGGTCAGCACGTTTTCCGATTCGGGAATCACGCCGACCACCTCGATGCCGAGGATTTCCTCGACATCCTTCACGCTGAGCATTTCGCCGATGGCGACGCGGGTCGGGTTGTAGCGGGTCAGCAGCAGATGCTGGGTGACCGGGCCCTCGCCGCGCTCGGCACGCCGGGTCTTGCTGGCGAGCAGGCCGAGAATGCGATCGGAGTCGCGCACCGAGGACACTTCCGGATTGACCACCACCACGGCATGGTCGGCGAAATACATCGCCAGGTGCGCGCCCTTCTCGATGCCGGCGGGCGAGTCGCACACGACGTAGTCGAAACCGTCCTCGGACAGGCCGTCGAGTACCTTCTCGACGCCTTCCTGGGTCAGCGCGTCCTTGTCGCGGGTCTGGCTGGCGGCCAGCACGTAGAGGTTGTCGTAGCGCTTGTCCTTGATCAGCGACTGTTTGAGCGTGGACTCGCCGTGCACGACGTTGATGAAGTCGTACACCACGCGCCGCTCGCAGCCCATGATCAGGTCGAGGTTGCGCAAGCCGACGTCGAAGTCGATCACGGCGACTTTCTTGCCGGCCATGGCCAGGCCGGTGGCCAGTGAGGCGCTGGTCGTGGTCTTGCCGACGCCGCCTTTGCCGGAAGTGACGACGATAATCTCAGCAGTCAAGGGCTCATCTCCGGATGGTTCTTCTTGTTGGGTGGTTACAGTTTGGCGAGCAACAGCTTTTCGCCTTCGAGCCAGCATTGCACGGACTGGCCCTCGAGGTCGTCTGGTATTTGTTCGAATACGCGGTAATGACCGGCGATCGCCACCAGTTCGGCGCGGAAGTCGGACACATAGATGCGTGCCGTCTCGTCGCCCTGCGCACCGGCCATGGCGCGGCCGCGCAGGCTGCCGTAGACGTGGATATTGCCATCGGCAATCACTTCGGCGCCATTGGCGATGGCGCCGGTGACGATCAGGTCGCGATCGCGGGCATAGATCTGCTGGCCGGAACGAACCGAGCCGGCATGGTGCTGGGCACCTTGCCGGCTGCCAGGCGCCGGCGCGGACAGGATCGGTTCGCGCTGCAGTTCGCGCGCTGCCGCCTCGTTGCGACGTACCGGTTCCGCCGAAGCCGGCGCCGCCGCACCGGCCCCGGCCGGTTCATAGGCGGCGCGGAACTTGGCGATCAGCGGCAAACCGATGCGCTTGGCCAGCGCCTCGGTATCGCTGGTGCCGTAGGCCAGGCCGACGGGCAGCATGCCTGCGCGGCGGACCGCTTCGAGCAGCGCGTTGACGGCAGCATCGTCCGGGAGATTGAGCAGGTGACTGAGGTCCAGCACCACTGCCGCGCGGGTAAACATCTGCGGCGCGGCGCGTACGCGCCGTTCCAGTTCGTCGCAAAGCGCGGCGGCATCGGCCCGGCGTATCCGCACACAGGCGATGCCGACCTGGCCGAAACGCAGGTCGCAGGCGTCGGATGTATCGACCTTCGCATTCATGGGTGTCGATCCCCGGCGACGCGGCGCGGACCGGCGTCCTGCGATACGGGGTGGCGTTCGGCCAGCCACGGCACGTCCGGCAGACCGCCATGGTCGAGCCAGGTATCGCGCACGTAGGCGTAACTGGGCAGATCCCTGGCCAGCAGGCTGACCTGCGGACCATCCTTGCCCATGCGCTGCTGGCCCACTTCCTGGAAGCCGTAGGTGCCATGGAACAGTACCACCACGTCGTCGCGCGGCTCCAGGAACACCTCGCAGGCGAGCAGCGGCACGCGCACCTCGGCATAACTGTGCACGTCCGAATAGAAGATCCGGCCCAGCCCGTGCCTTCGATAGGCGTTGGCGATCACGATGCGGTCGATGTAGACGAACTGCGGGTAATGCTCGGAAAACCAGCGGTAGTTGGGGCTTTCGTAATCGCTGCCTTCGCGCAGAGCGATCAGGAATCCGGCCAGCTGACCGTCGATTTCGGCCACGCGGAAATATTCGGCGTGTTCGTAGAAGTAGCGCAGGCGGGCCGCATCGAGGGCGAGGATGGAGCGACCGGCGATGTTGTTGAGCGCCAGCACCGCATTCAGGTCGTGCTCGCGCACGTCGCGGATGGCAAGGGCCATTCGTTGCTCCGCAATGGTGGATTCGGGGACGAGACCGATCGGCGATCCCGCACTGACGCACATTATGGCATGCAGGCGTGGCCAGTACATCTCGCGCGGGGCATGTAAAAGCTTCGTAAATTGGCGGTGTGCGTGGTTGGTGCTGCGGTGAGCATGACTTGCGCCGATTGCGCAAATGGCCCGCGCGTCCAATCATGCACGGCATGCGCTGGTCATTCTTCAATCACATCCGTCTGCTGCGTTATGCAGGCTTCTTCACCTATCTGTCGGTGGGAACGCCGCTGATCACCAGCTGGGCCACCGAACGGCTGGACCAGTTGCAGCGGCCGAATTTTTCGCTGCTGTTGTGGACGCTGTGCTACCTGGTGTTCGGCCTGATGTACTGGCTGCTGACCAGCAACCTGGGGTCGCGGCGTTATCCGGTCCTGAAGTTGCTGGGGTTGACCTTGATGACGGCGGCGGCGGTGGCCGTCGGCTGGTACAGCCACAGCGGGTTGTCGGCCATGCTGATGGTGGTGGCTTCGGTGGTGCTGCCTTGGCTGCTGCCGTTCTGGCTGGGTGTTTTCTGGCTGGTGCTGCAGCATCTGAGTCTGGTTGCGGTCTTCGCCACGTTTCCGGAATACGACCACAGCGTGGCGGTGGGATTCCTGCAGGCCAGCATCTATCTGGGCATCTCGGTGCTGGTATTCGTCACCTCGACGGTGGCCAGCCAGCAGGCCGAGCAACGCGAGGCGCAGCGCCGGCTCAATTCCGAACTGCTGGCCACCCGGGCGTTGCTGGCTGAGTCCAGTCGCATCGCCGAGCGCATGCGCATCGCCCGCGACCTGCATGACCTGATCGGCCATCATCTGACCGCGTTGAGCCTGAACCTCGAGGTGGCCAGTCATCTCACCAACGAGGCGGCGGCGGCCCATGTGCGCAACGCGCAGAGTACGGCCAGGCATCTGCTCACGGATGTGCGCGAGGCGGTCAGCGAGTTGCGCCAGGACGATGCCATCGACCTCACCCAGGCGCTGCGCAGCCTGACCGAGGGCGTGCCCGGGTTGACCGTGCACGTGGTGATGCCGCCGCGTTTCAGCGTGGAGGATCCGCGTCGCGCGCAGGTGTTGTTGCGCTGCGCGCAGGAGATCATCACCAATACCGCCAAACATGCCGGCGCGCGCAACCTGTGGCTCAACTTTGCCTATGCCGAGGCAAGCTTGCTGGGCCTGCATGCACGCGATGACGGTCGTGGTGCGGCACGGGTCGAACCGGGCAATGGCCTGTCCGGCATGCGCGAGCGGCTGGCCGAATTCGGCGGCAGCCTGACACTGGATACCGACCTGGGCCAGGGCTTTGCACTGACGGTGCGATTGCCGCTGGACGAGCACGCGGCGCTGGCGCATGCGCCGACGCGATTTGAACCACCGGCGTTGAATGTGTCGTAATGTCGGTGGCTCGCATTGCCGTGCGAGAATGCCCATTGATCGAGAATGGCGCCAGGTGCCTGTCGGGCGTTGGTGGTCGAGCCGGA
>Ga0307377_10003579_pt1 | contig 17423 bp, 10 predicted proteins | sample TR3MG_FD_202535 | JGI IMG/M metagenome (GOLD analysis project Ga0307377, IMG submission 202535) | Soil microbial communities from Risofladan, Vaasa, Finland - TR-3 | ecosystem: Environmental > Terrestrial > Soil > Coastal area > Acid sulfate soil | place: Finland: Risofladan, Vaasa | collected... | reverse complement strand
TAAAAATAGAATAGATTTTTAGCCATTTGGTAAAGGAGTAGTTTTAAGGGGCTATAGGGGCGAATAATTTCGCTCATCTATAGCTCCTTTTACATATAAAGAGGAGTTTATAATGGAATCAATAGATAAAAATGACGTGGATATTAGTAGATTATTTCAATGGAAGAAAAAAGTTAGCATAGAATTTATGGGCAAAACATTAAATGCCTATTTAAGAATCATAGGAGATGCTGAGACAAATAGAGCTAGAGTATTTGCTTTACGTAAATCAGCAGAAATGAGGAAAATTCTTAGGGATAAAGATTCTGATGAGAAACTAGCTTATCTTCCAGAAAGTGGAGTTGTACGAAAGGAAGAATTAATACAAGGTTTATTAGTTCTTTATACTAAAGATGCTGGAAATGAAGCTGTTAGGAGTCTAAAATATAATCTTCCTACCGAACCTAAAGCTGATGATAAATTAGAAAAACATGAGGATTACCAAGAAAAAATAGACGACTTCCCTCAATGGAGAGAAGATGCAATTAAAGAATTTATAACTGATAGAGTTAAGCAGTATGAAGAAAAACTATTAAATAAAGATTATGATGAAATATATGAAGAATACATTCATAATTTAATAGACCAAATATGTGAATTAGAAATGCTAACTAAATATAGAGAGATGTGTGTATTTTATGCTACTTATAAAGATGAAGACTTAACTGAAAAAGTTTTTAATGAGTTTGAGGTATTAGAAAATCTTCCTAAAGATGTTAAAAGTCAATTAATTGGCGAGTATAACTCATTAGAGATTAGTGGAGAAGACCTAAAAAAATAGCTAGGAGTAACGCAATAGCTCACTTGTGGTCTATTACAAAAGAGCTAAAAGTTCCTCTAGTTACTCAAATCACACAAATAGAGGACATACCTTATACGGTATCATACGTTGTAAGAAAGAGACAACAAGTGGATAATATTAATGAACTTCCAGAAGAAAAACGTCCTCCTGAACTAATGATTTGGGATGGTAGCGTAGATGAATTAAACGAATGGATTAATAACACTCTTTCTGGAAAACGAAAAAGTACCGCAGATATTGTTATAGATAATGTAGAGGGCTAATATGGCTAACGATCTTAGTAAATTAACTCAAGATGTAAAAAATACACAATCAGAAGTAGATATTTTAAAGGGTAAGATAGTTGAACTTACCCAAGCCCTTGAACAACTTCTACTTACTGCTTCAAAATCTGGTGGAATTGCCACACCTGCTGGACTAGAAGCTAGTAAACAACGTGTGTTGGAAGACCCTGAGAAATGGGGTGGTAGGACTGGTGGTGGTTCTAGAATACGAATCAAAGAAGAAGCAGAAGAAATAAGAAAACAAGCACAAGCAGTTAATAATGTATCTAAAGAGTGGAGAGAACAATCTACCCTTTTGGATAGAGTAAAAGGTCAGTTAAAAGAATTACAGAAAACACCAATTCAATTAGACCTTGACATTACTAATGCACAACAAAAATTAGATAATCTTAGAAAATTAATACGACAGGCTCAGGCTGAACTAAAAGACCTTGCATTTGGTTCAGGTGGTCAAGTAATGAGACCTAGTGTAGGTAGTGATGATCCAAGTAAGTATAGAGTTCTTACAGATAAACAAATTGATAAAAGTTGGGGAGGAGAAGATGCAGAATCCTTTAAAAAGTCTGCACAAAGTATTAGAGATAAAATTGCTGCTTTAAACGATTTACAAAAAGAGGAAAAAGAACTAACCTCTACATTTGAAGAGAGGGCAGAAGCCCAACGAGAATTAAATAAAATTCAAGATGCAGAGAATGCTGAGAAAAGGGTTGCTGATATTGCACAAGAAGTTTCTCAGGAGAAAGAACTAACTGGTGCAATAAGGGAACAGACACAAGCTCGTCAAGAATTAGCTCAAGAGAGGAAGAGGGTAAGGGACACACTTCCTCCATCCCCTGATGAATTAATGGATGGATTGGGTACGGGACCAAAAGGTACAAAAGAACAAAGAATTTTTAGTGAAGATGAGGGACTCAAAGCATTAGCTGGACAAAGTAAAGAGGCAGAGGTAGCAGCCAAGAGTTTGCAAGTAGCAATAGAGAATGTTAATAAAGAAATTGGTAAATATGGCGATAGCGTTACTGGACAACAGACATCCATAAGGCTTTTAGAGAATGGACTTAGACAATACGATACTACAATAGTAACTGCTGGTGGAGCTACTCGTAAGTTTACTCAATATTTAGATGAAAATAATAGAATTTTAACTAAAGCCCAGGTAGAGGCTAGAGAAACTGCGGCTGCTGCTAAAGAACTAGCTACTGCATTCAAAAATGCTGATGCGGCTAGATATGATATTGCAGCTAAAGCTGCAGCAAAAGCTGGATTTGATCCAGAGAAAGATTTAAAAGATGTATATACCCAACATCCATCCGGAGTAAGTTTCTTAAAATATGAAATGGAGGATGGTATGGGAGTAACCCAAAAGTATGAGGTAGTTCTAGATAAGTTTGGTAAAGAATTAAATAGAACTAACAGACGACTTTTGGGTTTTGCGGAATCTGTTAAAAAGAATACAATTGAGTTAATTAAATGGTCAGTTGGTGTTACATTAGTTTATGGTACTTATTATAAATTTCAGCAATTATTAGAAACAGCTATAGATAATCAATCTAAACTAGCCGTTGTTGCAGTTACTTTGGGTAATGCCCAAAGAGATTTAAATGACATTTTTGATGATGCGGCTAAAGTAGCATTATTAACTGGTGAAAGTATTAATGCTGTATTAGAGACTTATACATACGCTTATAGAGCAGTTGGTGCAATTGCCGATCCAATGATAAGAACTGCTAAAGCAAATCAATTATTAACAGATGCTACTATCCTTAACAAACTATCTTCATTAGATGCAGCCTCATCTATTGATGTGTTAGCAGGTTCTTTACGACAGTTGCAAGGTCCAGCTATGACTGTGGGAGAGGCATTTGATTATGGTACTGATCTATTAGATAAATGGGTAGTAACTACAAGAAATGCTAATGTTGATTTAGCTACATTAGCCACAGCTTTTTCAGTAACTGCTGAGAGTGCAATGAATGCGGGTATGTCTGTAGAGGAATTAAATGCTGTTATTGCCTCATTAGCAGAAAAAATTGGTGGTTTAGGAGGAAGAGAAACTGGTAATGCAGTAAGAGCATTAATTGGTGGTGTTTACCAAGAACAAGCTACCACTATTTTAGCTAAGTATGGTATTGCTGTGAAAGATACTGCTGGACAAATGAGAGACTTCTTAGAAATCTCTAGAGATATCTATGAATTATACGACCAAGAAATTATTTCAGCTAGTGAATTAAATAAAATTGGTTTAGTATTGGGTGGTGGAGTTAGACGTGGGCAGCAATATGTAGCCTACTTATCAGATTTTGGCAATGTTTTGGAGATAGTAGAAAAGCAGTCAAATTCCTCTGGAGCATCTCAACAAGCTCTCGGAATTATAATGGATACACTCCAAGTTACATTAACTAAATTAAGTAACTCTGTTCAAAACCTTGCACAAACAATGGGAACTGAGGGAGGATTACTAGGAGCAGCTAATTCAGTTCTAAAGGTGATGACATTTTTAGTAGATACAACAGAACAACTTGTATCTCTATTTGGTAAATTAACACTTCCAGCTGCATTACTTGGGTTAGGTGCTGGTTACTTTAGTTTAGGTGGGTCAATAGGACAGGCTAAACGTGCTGATTTTGCTGGTAAAATAGGTAGTGGTACTCAAAATATGATGGGTGGAATGATGGGAATGCTTCCATTTTTCCAAAAATCAGACCTTCAAAATATAAAACCTGTAGTTGGTTCAGATGGAAAGATAAGTCATTTCCAAAAAGTCCCAACTGGTCTTATTGCTCTTCCTCCTGGTGTATCTATGGGCGGGATACAAAAAACAGGAGCACAAACGATCCCTGCACGTGCAGGAGCATTTATGCAGCAGAACTATTGGGGAATGATGCCTGGTGCATTAGCTGCTGTAAGTAGAGTGGGAGAAGAAGATTATGCTGGTGCTGGAATAACCATGGCTGCTACTATTGGTGGAGCTTTAGTAGGAGGACCTTGGGGAGCGTTATTTGGTACTATGATTGCAGAAACATTTATAGCAGGGATGAGAGATGCTGAAGCTGATCTAACTGATATATTAGTTTCTCCATTACAAGAGTATACAGAAGAGGAGAAAGGAGTAGTAGAGCTATCTGATTTAGAGGCAAGACGAAAAATAAATACAGAAGCAGTCTTAGCAGAAGGAACGATTCCAATATTAGGTTTGCTTGATACATTCGTAAATAATATGAATGCTAAGATTTTTCAAGCATTTGGAGCAGAAGGTGCTCCCATATATGGTCAACCAACTAATCTTTTTGAAAAGCCAGAAAAACTTGGTTATATAAAACCAGGTGTAAAAGTAGATGAGATGGCTCTAATGTATCTAGAGTTAGAAGCAGCTAGATATGATGCATTGAAGAAGTCTGGAAGAGCACTTAATGATGCTACCAAAGCAAGACATCAAGAAATTCAAGTTTTAATAGAAGAAGCAAAACTATTAAGTTCCAGATCATTAGACCCAATCTCAATAGATAAATCTACTTTTTCTATAGAAATGAAACGACTTAATGAAGATTTTGGAGGTTATCTCAATGACCTATCAGTAGGATTTCAAAAGCAATTACGTACTCAAGTGACAGAAGGAGAAATCCCTACTAAAGAATTTACAACAGGTCTTGAAACTGCTCAAGGTGCTAGACCTAACGTTCTTGCAATACAAGCAGCATTATCAATTGCATCAGGAATTGCTGAAATGAGGGGTGAGGGAGAAAAGATACCTATAACCAAAAAGAACATGGAAGAGTTTTTTAATTTAGTAACTGAGGCATCTCCAGATGTTGTTACTACCCTTACACAAATGACCACTAAAATAGTTGACCTTTCAGCAGGATTAGATTCTTTAGAGGGATTGGATGTAACTGCTACAGTAAATATAGAAGGAATAGATTGGACTAGGGAACAATTAGAGGATCAAATAATAGAAACTCTTAAAGATATACCGATTTATGCCGAGTTTGCTAAAGATGCATTAGAAGACATGGCAATGGCTAAAATTCCTCAACCTCAAATGGTTATGACAGGATTTGAAGATCGAACTACCGCACAAATGGATATGGTAATTCAGAAAGCTAGGGATTTACAAGACGAACAATTAAAAGCCATATATCAAGCCGATCCTACAGATGAAATGGGTATAGATTGGTATGAATGGCAAACAAAACAAGCTGGAGATGCTCAACCTATTTTCGTTTATTTAGGTGAATTAATGGGATATCATATGGCAAAGGGACTTCTTGGTACAGAATACCTAAATCAAGCTCTTGAAGATTTAGTTAATTCAATGCAAATTCCTGATTTAGAATTTGGATATCAATTTCTTGATACAACCCAAGCCCAAATGCAAACTATAATGCCACAATATGAGGCGATAAGACAATCTATTCTATCTGCTGGTGGAAAATCTGAAGAATCTGCATTACTAACATTTTTTAGTAATTCTTCTAGTCCAGTTTATATGCAAAAAGATTGGACAATTATACAGTTTCTATTAGGTCAACTTCTAAAAACAGAACAAAATGCATTAAAAACAAATAGAGACCAGCTAAAAGCCGCAGAGAAGCAATTGGAAGGCATTTATAACCTCCCTGGTGGAGCCAGTTTTTATGTGCCATTTGATGCCTATGCTATGAAGTATAAACCAGAGGAAGAAGGTGGTATTCCAGATTTTGAAATACCAGTTCAAGATTTTCAGATTGCAGTTGATAAATTTGGAAGTATATTAGATCAATATAAGAATTATAATGTAGAGGCTATTCAATCTCTTGTAGGTGTATTTGAGTATATGGAAACTCAATTTGATAAGAATAGACCAACTCAACCAAAAACCTATGATGTAGAGGCTATTCAATCCCTTGCAGGTATGAAATTTCCTGAAGAACCTATTGATACAAATGTTTTAAATATTGGAGATATACTTATGACTGCTGGTGGAAATCTTTTAGAAAATATAGTAACAGCCCTGACAAAAACTTTTGAAGTATTCTTTCCACCGAAAACTGAAGAATCAACTTCTGCTGAGGATGCAAAAACCATCAAAACCTATGACGTAGAGGCTATTCAATCTAGTCTATCTCCTTTAACATCTAAACTTAGTGAACTTGTATCCCAATTAACCCTTCAAAATAAGCAAGGTCTCGGAAGTACTGAGTTTGATCTAGCAGAAACTCTATCTGGAGGGGCAATTACTTTGTCAGATATTAACTTCACAACTCCAGATGTTTCTACTAAACTATCAATGAATGTAGATGTGAGAACCACACTACACCTTGATGGACAGGAAATATGGGATTCTATTAAAGATTATGCCCGTACAGACCTAGTTAATTATGGTGGAGTAGCTGGATCAGCTAGTGCGAATTACACATTTGCATAAGGAGTAAATTATGCCTTGGACTTATAATAGTATACGTATCTATGTAAACGAACTAAATGATACCGATATACAGGAAGTAGCTAAACTTACTCCATTTGGTGGAGGAAGTATTTACCATGTATTTGGTTATCAAGACCCTGCTACAAAAATATCTGGTATCATAGTTGGATTAGATGATAGAGATTCTTTACGTGCTTGTAAAGAAGATGGTGGTATCTATGAATTAGATACTCCTTGGGGGGTGTGGTGTAGTGGTTATCTAAAGCAACTGACCAGTAAATTACAGAATTCATATTGTCAGACCATGAGAGCAGATTTACCTGATGATTCTCCAGTATTTGTAGTTGAATTGGAGATATATAACGAGGAGTAATGGGAAATCCTTCTAAAACTTTAAGTGCTACTATAACTGGTGTTGATGTAAATAAAAAAACATCAGTTAACATATCTAATTCACATGATTCTGCCGTAGCAATAGCTACTATTTCTTGTACAAATACTTCTCTAGAAATAGGAGACCCTATTATAATAAACTTAGGTTACACAACTGGAGTTGTAAAGGTATTTGAAGGTTATGTTAAAAATGTTAATTATGATGTACCAAATGGATTATATGCAATAACTTCTCATGATAAAATGGTTAGAGCAGTAGACTTCTTTATGGTTTCAGAAAGTGCAGAAGACCCATTTACTTTTAACAACATGTCTGGTGAGGATTTAGTTCAATGGGTTTTAGAAATGAGTGGGCTAACAAGTTTTCACCTAGATGAAACCTATTTTACATTTGCAGTTCATCATGATGGAGAGTTTAATGTAGTAAGTTCGTACGACTATGCTAAAAATATATCTAGAATCTTAGCTTGGAATTTATGGATGGATGAGAATGGAGTTGTCCAATTTACAAATAGAAAACCCTTTCCAATGGATGGTTCTTTACTCCAACCAGGAGACCCACCATTTGGCATAAATGACGCATCAGGTATTTCCCTAACTGATGATGATATCCTTAGTATAGGATTAAACAAACATGAGAGAGACTTAAGAAACAAGGTAGTTGTTTATGGGTCAGAAGCTATAAGTGCTAATTCTTCGAGTGCAACTTCTTATAATCCTTTAACCGATGCCTACGAACAGGTTCTTCCGATTGATTATTACAAAACATCCGTTTTAGCTTCTCCCATAATTACTGATCAAAACTTTGCACAAGATGCTTGCGATTATAACTTATCTTTATTAAATAGGATATCAGTTGAAGTTTCAATAAGTATAGAAGGAAACCCAAATCTACAGTGTAGAGATTGTGTTAATTTAAATCAAACTACTTTAGACGCTACTGCAAATAGGTTATGGTACATTTATCAAGCAGAACACAACTGGAGTAGCCAAGGCTATTTAACAACTATGACTTTAAGAATTTAATATGATTGAAATACTTCATAATACAACAGATATAACAAGTTTAGTTATATCCTATTCTAGAACACAAGAGATATGCTCTGGAACAGGAACTCTTGATATTGTATTATCAAATGAGGGAAGGTCTTATTCTGTTTGGGATGTTATTGAATTATCTGAAGATGGGACTAAAAAGGGTGAATATTTCATAACAGAGACAGATGATGATAAGAATACTGGCACTACATTAATAAATGCTCAGGATGGTTCTAAAAAATTAACAGATTATTATGTTGATGAGGTTTATGAAGTTGAATCAGATACATATACACGCCCACTAATCACCATGTATTTAGACTTAGCTGGTGTTTCCTATTCATTTACAGCAGGAAATGGGGTTCTTATAGGTGCAGGAGCTTCCTTTGGAATGGGAAGTGCATATGAAAATATTATGACTTTGCTTCAATATAGTGGTTGGTATATGTATTTCAATTCGGTTAATACTTGTATCATAGGTAAATTGGCAGTTAACCCAAGTGGTGCTGAAGAAATAACAGATGCTACTATTCTATATATAAAAAAGCATAAAAATGATGATATGCTAAGAAATAAAGCAGTAGTATGGGGAGGTAGTGCATATCCAGAAGGAGGGATGGTTGGTGTAAGTAAACAAGTCCATACACCTTGGAATTATGATAGAAATGATTTAAGAGCAGTTGTTATATCTAATGGAAATATTAGAGATTATCCCTCTGCCAATTTAATGGCTAATAAATTAATACAGGAATTTGCTAGAATAACTATAGAAAAAGTAATAAACATAGCCGGTCCAACCACACTTTCTATAGGAGATTATGTAAGCATAGATTCTAAATGGTGGAGAGGTTCTGGACTAATAACTACTAATGCAGCTTCGTTTAGTGCAAATGATGGATTTCTAACTAATATTGTTTTGGATCAAAGATGTCCACGATTGTTTGGTTTTTGGAAAAAATATCCCGATCCAGAAGACCCAACTGATTTTGATTATATTTATGTTGGTACTAATGGAGCAGGAGTGCGAAGAAAACAAATTAGTGATATAATTTGGAGCAATTATTCAGAAGGTCTTGAAAATTTATCCATTATAGATTTATTTGTTAAAGATGGAACAGTCGTATGTGTAGCAGAAGATGGATACTTATATATAAGAACAGAGAAAGAATTATCTTGGACTAAATACTCTCATGGAAATTTAATAGGAACAGGTGAAGCATCCTATTTAGAAGAAGATATACAGGCAGTAGCTTGTTCAATTAATAGCGAGGGAGTTGTTATTTGTGGATATAATTCCTCACCTGATGCATGGGTAATAGGAATAAATAATGAGGGAAACCAAGTTTTTGTAGATCAAGTTCAATATACACCCCTTGGAGGAGGAGATTTAGTAACAGATGTTACCATATTTGATTTAGAAGCTTATAATTCTAATACTAATGTTATTACAACCGCAGGATCACTTCAAGCAGAAGGATATAGAGCACGCCAAAGTACCAGGATGACCGCCTATCCTACTAGTACTTCCACTGGTACTTTTACTATTGGAGATGATTCCAATATAGTATCTACTTTAGGAGAGGGTGGTTTATATGATTATCGAGAAGAAGATATTGATCCAGAATCTGTTACTTTTCCAAGTGGTATTACTCCATTAATAGATAAATTTGGAAGTAATTACATGTTTGCATTTAGCATTGCTGATGCATGGTGTACTTGTTCTAAAATAAATTTAAGTACTCTTGATGTAGAAACACATACTTTTTTATATCCTCCTGAAATTCTTGGTTATCCAGCTTTAGGAGGAGGAGTGAATGCAGTTTATCAAAGGGATGAAAATAGTTTTGCTATTATTACTTCTGGATATGATAGTCCATATTCACTTATTTACGGATTTGAATACACATTTGGAGAGACAGTACATCCAACCGCATATTTAATGGGAAGACTTACTGGTGGAAGTGTAATAGATTATACTTTATTAGGAAATACTGTTTTAATAAGACACGATGGAGAATGGGATGAAGAAACTCAAACTCCACCCCATATGGCTGCAATGAGTAGACTGTGGACTTATAATCTAGATTCTTTCTCTGCATTCGCTTATGTTTTTAATTCAATTTCAGAAACATCATCTATAGATGGAAATGATAGTCAATATTGGCAAGAACTTCTATATGGTACTCCTATGACTGCTATGATGCCAGGTCCAAATTCTGCAACATTCACAACTTTATGGACAAAATTATGGCAATGGCACTGGACTCCTCCTCCCCCCTATCAATATTTCTTTCAAGATGCAATTAAAATAGTACATCAGAGTTTTGTAGTAACAAAAGATTCTGATAGTGAAAATGTTACTATATTTATGGGAGGAGAAATTATAGATGAATATTACACTAAAGAAAATGATAGACGTATTGATGAAACTATAAATAGAGCTGGATTGACTGCTGGTGGGGGGTGCATGATGCAGTTCGATATAGTTGATAGAGAAGATGATACACCATCTGGTATTGAATATGCCCATCGTATCTATTCATTTAATCAAGATGGTATCAGAGTTGGAAGAATGGCAACTTATAAAGGAGTAGAATGGGGTACTGCTTGGACTGACATTTATGCAGGAACATATTATCATTTTGGAGTAAGTGGGAAATTTTATGAACCTATTTGGCTTTCATTATATACAGAAGGTACTGATAAATATATCATTTTTAGGAATTTAACAAACGCTACCTATAGAGTAAAATGTTATCCAAATTACATTACAACAACTTTAGGAACTGAAGCGGAGGTTGGCTCATTAAGTTTTGCCTATGTATTTGATGACAATGATCGTACTATTTATGTTAGAGGAAAAGATAGAACTTTTGCTAGTGTAAATGCATTATTTGGATTTAGTCTTGTTGGTGGAGAATGGAAAATAACTAAGGAATTTATTACAGGACATACTTATACAAGTCCTAGTCTTTTAAGAGAATTTGTAATTGTCCTAGTAAGTGGAACAACTTATAGGCTTATAAAAGGATTTCCAGTTGGACCACCTAGCAATACATTAGCTCATGTTATTGGTGAAAGTTTTGAGGCAATTCATGAACCTGGAGGAAATCCTACTGTAGAAATTAGCAAAGGTTCTCCTATAGAAGTTTATCATAAAGCAGGTGTTTTTGCAACAGATAGTGCATTCTTATACCAAAATTCTTTTCCAACTATATCTGGATGGTCAGAAATAGAATCAGCAATACCAATACACGATTTAAGAGTTTTTGATATTATTGACCCGACTACATTTACTATAGCTAGTGGATATATAGGAGATGAATTACGTTGGGTTGGGGTGGCAACAACTACTAATCTTAAAGCTTTCCCAACATCTTTATCTGGTGATCCTATTACAATTGCTGAGTTTGATGGTACTGTCACTCATTTTGAAACAACAAACTATAATGAAAACCCTTATCTTTTTGTGGCAATATCGGGTAGTGGGGCAGGTTTTTGGCAACGTAGCCAAGATGGGGCTGAGTTTGAAGAGTATTCTCTTGGATTACCATCTGAGCATGTAACAATTATCAGGGCAGACGATAGGATTTAATATGCCAAATTATTATAGATTTGAACAGCAATTTTTCCAATATTTCCAAAATTTGGAAAGAAATATTAAGGCTATGCCTCTCTATTTAGGTGCAGGTAGCGGTGCTGGAGGTACTATTGTTGGACAACTTCCACAAATTAGGGTTTCATATGACTACGAAGAATTAGCCACTAATACTACATCTGGAGCACCTAGTTTATTAGATAATCTTAATCATATTAGATATGATATAGAAACACTACAAGATGCTTATCTAAGTGGATCAGGCTCTGGAGCAGGATTAACCCAAGGTCATATTATTTATGATGAAGAAATTGAATTAACACAAAGAGAGAAATTAACTTTAAGTGGTACAGGAGTTACTATTGTTGATAATGAATCTGATGATTCAACTGATATATTCTTAGAATCTGTTTTATCATTTCCTGAATTAACAGATACTCCTAGTGGGTCTTATATAACAGAATCTGGTAAATATATAAAAGTTAATGCAGATGGAACAGAATTAGAATATGGAACTCCTCCAGTATGGGGAAATACAATTTTGAGGTTAGATGGTGGAGGGGAGGTCACTGAACAATACGATGCTGATGAAACTGGATTAAGAAGTGCTTTAGGCGATTCAGTAAGTGGAGATGTTGTATTATTACCACCAAAAATAATTACAATAATTAATGATGGTATAATAGCAAATGGTACAGGTGCTCTAATTGTTCCTGATGGTGTTTGTGTTAAAGGAATGGATAGAGAGAAGACAATAATCTATGCGGATATTTCTACTGTAACAGCCAGTAGTAGATGTTTAATCTTCATGGAAGGCAGTTCTGATCTAGACAATTTAACTGTTGATTACACTAGAAGTACAAATACTGGACATCTTGCCTATGCTATTTACAGAACAATAGATTCTGGATCAAATACTGGCGTTACTTTTGCAGACGTAACGGTTGTAGCAACTGGAGTACGTGTAAGTGGAGTACATGCACAAATTTATAACGACTCAAATAAAATACGTGTACCAGTTGATAATTGTTGTTTTATGGTATATGGTGGCGCTGGTTCATTAAATAAATTAAAAGGATATTCTAGTACTGGTCGTGAACCAATTATTATAAGAAACAGTGTTTTTTATGTTGATGATTCTTCTGTAGAGAGTGGGACAACTTCTGCAAATGTATATGGATTATTTATAGAAAGTAATAGTTATGTGGATAATAAAATAATACTAGAAAATTGTAGAACTTATTCTCATATAACTGACCCATTTAATGAGTATACTTATACACGTTCTTACGGACTATACGGAAATGATTTTAATTACACTCTAAATAACTGTGCATCTTTTTCAATAAATGATAGTGATTGTAGTCATGCAGGAGCATTTGCTATAATTATTGATAATTATTCTACATTAGGTGGAAAAATAAATAACTGTATTGGAATTGCTACAGGAAATTCAACCCTAGACGGAACTGAAACATATGATTATTATACTTATGCTACAACAGGACTTCGCCCTGGAAGTTCCTACGTAGAGGGAGGATACTTTGAAGCTGTTAATACTAATACAGGTAGAGCTTTAGGTATTACTATCGTAAGTGATGATGTTTACTTTTATAATACAGTATCTAAAGGTGCTGATGGAGACATTTATATTTATAATGCAAACTATGTTTATCTATATGGATGTCAATATGATACAATAACTAAACATAGTACTCCTCCAAGTGGTTCACAAACTGTAGTATATTTACAGGGAGATAGGGGTACATACGAAGTAGAAGAATTTCATGCATCAGACATAGAGGATGATGTTTTAACCAGACATTTACCATTACCAACTATTAGTGGATATGTTGCAGTAGCTGATGGAAGTCAATGGGTATTAGAGCAAGTAAGTGGGGCTGGTGGTGGAGGAGTTGATACTTTTCTAGAATTAACTGATACTCCTTCCAGTTATGCAGGTCAAGTTGGTAAATCTGTAGTAGTTGCTTCTGGTGAGGCTGGATTAGAATTTACTACAGTAAGTGGTGGAGGAGCTTCAGATTTTGTGGATTTGGGTGATACCCCCTCTAGTTATTCAGGAGAGGGTAATAAATATTTAGTTGTTAGTAATGAAGAAGATGCAGTTGGGTTTACAAGTTTACCTGCTGATTTAATAAGTGGAGCAGGAACAGATAAATACATTGCCGTCTTTAATGGTCCTACATCTATTGCTGGCGATAGTGGTCTCCAGTGGGATGGAACAATACTAACAATCAACTCTGGATTGATTGTTAATGAGGTTGGTGATGACGTAGATAGTAGGTTTGAAGGCAGTACAGATGAAAATCTATGGTATTTAGATGCTGGAAATAACAGGATTGGCATTGGAACTCCAAGCCCTGCACACTCCCTTGATATTCAACAAGTTTGGGGAGCATTACGTGTTAAATCTACAACCGCCACCAACATGGCACAGATATATGCTTCTAACGCAGCAGGAGGTGGAACACAGATTGCTAAAGAAGGCAGTGCGGGTGGTCATGCGCTTACTGGTTCAATTCCATATGCATCAATTTTAGCTACAAGCGGTAATTATCCTCTCCAGTATGGTATTGATAACGTAATTGTATCAACATGGTATAAAGATCATAGAATCGGTTTTGGATTAGTTCCAACCGCAAACATGGAAGGATTGTCAATTGAAGCAGGACTTTTAACTCTTAAAGAGAGAGCAACTCCAACCGCTGATGCTAACTACGGGAAAATATATACAAAAGATGATAATGATCTCTATTTTCAAGATGGAGAAGGGGTAGAGCATAATGTTAGTAGTGGTGCTGGAGGAGGAGTTGATACTTTCCTGGAATTAACTGATACTCCAGCAGATTATACAGACCAAGCAGGTAAATATACAATAGTTAATGAAAGTGAAGATGCACTAGAATTTGTCACTCTTAGTGGATATGTTGATACCTTATTAGAATTAAATGACACACCTGCCACTTATAGTGGAGCTAGTGGACAATCCTTAGTAGTAACTTCAGGAGAAGATGGAATTGAGTTTGTTACTATAAGTGGTGGTGGTGGTGTAGAAACCTTCTTAGAATTAACTGATACTCCTGCGGACTATACAGATCAGGCAGGTAAAGTTGTTGTAGTTAATGTAGGTGAAGATGCACTAGAGTTTGTTGAACCTTCAAGTGGAGGATCAGTTTCAACCTTATTGATATTTACGGCATTACATGCCGAATTACCAGCTACTAATTTTGCTACATTTGATACTAGAAACCTGCACGCTGTTTTAGATTTTGATGATACAACTGATGAATCAGCGATTTTTTCTGCGATCCTACCACGATCATATGCAGAAGGTGGGCTTAAAGTTTGGATTCATTTTTGTATGGAAACTGCTATCGAAGATACTGTGATCTGGAATGTTGCATTTGAAAGGATCGGAGAAGTTCTAGATATTGACGGAGATAGTTTTGCAGCTGCTCAATCATCTGGTTCAATAACTGTCCCTGGAACTTGTGGGCTGGTTGAAATGTCTAGTATTTCGTTCACAGATGGAGCACAAATGGATAGTTTAGAAGCAGGAGAAGGCTTTCGTATGATGATAACTCGTGATGCTACTACAGATACAGCAGCAGATGATGCAGAAATTCTCTACATTGAAATCGAGGCAATATAATGGCTAAAGGTGTATTTTCAACATCAAATCACTATTATGGGACATCTCCTGTCACAGCTGTCCCAATAACTTTTTGTGCTTGGGTTTGGAGATTTGGCGAACTTATTAACTATGACACAATTATGTCTCTTTCATCGAATCAAAGTAGTTTATATAGCAGACCTTATGGTTGGAGAATTGTAGGATATTGGGATACTTGGCATGCAATGGCACAAAGTTACACCAATTATCCATCTGCTACTGTATCTGCTGGTGGCGAAGCAGATCAGAACAAATGGACAATGGTGTGTGGTGTTTTTGTTTCCGATTCTGAACGCTATATTTATTATTGGAATGGTTCAACATTAACTTCAGGCAGTGATACTACCGATAGGGCAATTGGATATACAAAAGATAAATATGCAATTGGAATGATGCACTATACAAGGGGTGGACTCGGTGCACCATTTGACGTTGGTTATCTAGCTAATCCTAGTTTCTGGAATATTGCCTTAACAGCAGATGAAGTTGCAATGCTTGCACATGGATATTCCCCTCTTAAAATACAACCCACGAACCTGATAAGTTATTCCCCGCTTGTGCGAGACCAAGATGGAAATATTACATCAGGCAATTTGGCTTTAACTGAAGTTGGAACAGTACCAGATTTTCATTCATCACCTCCTGTACAGATTTATTCATCGTTGCCATATTCATTATAGGAATATACAATATGATATATATACACTTAATACTTGCAGGTGTAGGATCGTTAATTAACTATATCTACTTTAAGAGAGTAAAAGAACCTTATAGAAAGATTAAGCTCTCATATGCTATTAATCTATTCTTAATCTTTATAATCAATGTTATTGTGATTGTAACAGGAAATTCCTATATACTTGATATCTTAGAGGATGCCATAGTTACTTTACTCTTAGCTACTATAATAGGGGGAAGTATAGCCTCCTCCGCAAGGGCGGGTATAAACATGATCCCCGATCTAGGGTTTAAAATTACAATAGAGAAGGAGGATTAACATGGATAGTGTATGGACTCCCGAAGCTATTGTAAGTATAATCGTTCAACTTTCATTAGCAATAGGTACTATAGGTTCTTTATTAATAGGTATTGGTTCAGCAGTGGGAGAGGCTAGACGTTCTAAAACTGATATTATGAGAACCGATGCTGATATAGAAATGCAAGAAGTGGAGGTAACTAGTCGTCTTCAACAAATTGCTAAGGGATTAGTAGAGGATATGAGGTATGAATTAGATACTTGGAAAGGAAAAGTATTAGAAATAGATGAACAATTACAAATGAAAATAGAAGTAAATAGACGACTTAAGTATAGTATAGTAGAGATTATTGGAATAGTTAACAAAATTATAAAAGATACACCAAATTGTACTGAAGAAGAGATTAAGAAAAGAATAGATGAATTAAAAATAGTTCTAACTCAAATAGCTACTGAATTTAATTTATAAGGAGAAATTATGGTTATATTACACCCAACCCTAAAAATAATTGGAGCAGACATATCCCATCATCAAGGTCCTATTAATTGGGGTATTATGTCAAGTAAGGTAAACTTCCTAATAATAAGAACAGGAGATGGTATTATTTACGGTGATATGAAGGATAGAAATATAACTGTTAATTGGAGAGAAGCTAAAAACCATAGCTTACCTAGAGGAAACTATAGTTATTTCAGACCTGAAATTGATCCTAAACTCCAAGCTGAGAACCAAATTAAACATTTAGGAGGGGATTTGGGGGAGATGGATACCTATGGAGATTTTGAATCTAACGATAGAGGGCTTTCAAAGAACCAAGTATCTGATTCTATGAATGAATATTTAATTAAAGCTGATTCATTAACAGGTAAGTTAACGGGTCTGTATTCAAGTCCAGGTTTTTGGAATTCACACGTTAATCATTTAATGATAGACAAGTTGAATCAAAGACCTAAATGGGTAGCTAGATGGACGTATGCAAGTACACCTTTCCCTCTACCCAATGGATGGTTAGATTGGGGAGTCTGGCAGAAAAGTGGAGAAGGGAATTTAAGAGGTAGAGAGTTCGGGGCTTTAGGAAGTCGCTCTATAGATTTAAATGTTTTTAATGGGGATGCTGCTAAATTTAAACTTTTATATGGAGTTGAAACTAATGGGGGTGTAATAATACCAGGAAAACCACCTACCCATGCTAAA
>Ga0307377_10003577_pt1 | contig 17426 bp, 6 predicted proteins | sample TR3MG_FD_202535 | JGI IMG/M metagenome (GOLD analysis project Ga0307377, IMG submission 202535) | Soil microbial communities from Risofladan, Vaasa, Finland - TR-3 | ecosystem: Environmental > Terrestrial > Soil > Coastal area > Acid sulfate soil | place: Finland: Risofladan, Vaasa | collected... | reverse complement strand
GTGGACTCCGGCGGGGACTGCGTCGTGGTGTTCGCCGAGGAGGAGGGCGACGTCCCGGTGACGTTCTACGCAGGGCAGCCGACGCTGTTCCAGGTCATCGCCGGCGCCGAGGAGCTGCTGTACGCGCCGTGCCACGATGCGCCCCCGCATCAGGTGTACCCCAGCAAGGAGGAGCAGGACGACACGCTGGAGAAGGACCTGCCGCGCCACATCGAGGTCGTGGAGTACGGCACCAGCACCGAGATGCAGATCACGGACGTGTCGGTCCCGGCACCCATCGTGCTGGGTCTGCTCGAGGGTCGGGACTACCTGGAGCTGCATGAGGAGACCTTCGCGCTGCCATCGAAGATCCCAGTGGATACCGCGGCACAGGTGACCTCGGATGCCATCAGCTTCCCGTTCACTGTCGACTCGCCGGCGGTAGCCGTGGTGTTCTCACAGTCCCTCGGTCCGGGCGCAATCCCAGTGAACGGCCAGACGTTGAGGGTGACCGTGGTCGATGCCAACGGGACTCATGTGCAGGAGCACACGTTCCCACCGACCACGATCTATCCGACAGCCGGTTCACTCGTGGCCGCGATTGCTGCGGACGTCGGGTTCCTCGCGGACGGGCCCACCTCGGTACTGACCGTCACCAACGGCGGACTCCTGGACCCCGGTGGCCTCAACAGCCTGCACATCCGTACAGTGCTCCCCGGTTCTACTTCCAGCATCCAGGTCGACCTGACATGTACAGCAGTTACGGCTGGTGTCCTCCCGTGGGATGTTGCACATGCGACAGATACGGGGAAGTCTGGGAGTGAGTTCAAGGCCACCATTGTGGACCCAACTGGGACACATGCACAGTCCAGGAAGATCCCGGCTGACACCTACACGTCCATCACCCAGCTTGCCGCAGCCCTCAACAACCCGGCGTTCACAGACGTCGGGGGTGTGCCTGTGCTCGTCGTCTCGGCCCTCAGTGGCGCTATCGTACTCACCTCTGTGCAAGTGGGATCCGGCGTCAGCATCACGGTGGATGCGGCCGCCACGATCATCACGCAGGGGTTCATGACCTGGACCATCCTGGAGGGGTGGGGGCTCGATGCGGTCAAGAGCAAGGAGCGCATCCCGGCGCTGCGGACCTGGCGCAACAAGGCCACGGTGGAGGTGCTGAGTACCTCGGGCGTCGACTTTGTGACCCTCAACGTCCAGGAGGGGGACCTCCTGTTCATCGGAGAGGGCATTGACGCCGGTGGCTACGTCATCGGCGAGGTGGACGAGCTGAGCCTCGTACTGGACCGACCACTGCTGGACAACTCGGCCACGCCGGTCAAGCAGGGGAACAGCGGCTCCTGGAATGGCTTCAGCGCCGACCCGGACAACAAGCGGCTGACAGTGCCCGCTGGGACCTTCAACACCAACGACATCGGCCGGTACGTGACCGTCTATGGGTCGCACCACCCGGAGGTGAATGGCTCGTACCGCGTCGACAACGTGGATACCTACAACGGCGCCTGGGTGGAGCTGGATGTCACCTTCCCCTCGGGCAAGAGCGAGATGGGCGTCCTGTGGGTGCTGACGGCCGCGCCGGCGGAGGACCCTGAGGCGTCCGATGCAGGCGGTACGGAGCTGTGGGGACTGCGCCCCTTCCGCATCTACCACGGGACGGCGGGTGTGTGGATCGTGTCCGCAGTGGACACGGCACTGGATGCCTCGGCGGCCGCCTTCTTCGTGCAGGACCCCGATGACTCGACGCACCTGCCCACGGACGGGCAGGACCAGCCCTTCCGGATCGTCCGGCCCGGCATCCAGCGCGTCTCCTCCACCGTGATGGCGGCGCAGCGCGAGGGGAGTCTCTACTACGCGGACTTCCTGGTGTACGGGCTGGGGTCCGAGAAGATCTACAACGTGGCGGGGGACACCCGGTTCGAGGCCGTGTTCGGCACCTACAAGAGCGACGGGTACCGCTACGAGACCGAGGACAACCGCTTCAGCTTCAGCGTCTTCGAGCGGGTCAAGCTCCACATGACGCCCTCGCTGCTGCCACCGGGGTCGGATGACGACTACAGCTCGCGCTTCCCCATCGACGGGCAGCGACTGGAGTTCCGGTACACCTGGGCGCCCCTGGTGGCCCAGCTCCAGCGGTTCGTCACCTCGGTCCAGCAGCGGACGGTGAATGCGGACCCGCTGGTGCGCCACTTCCTGCCGTCGTACGTGGCGCTCGACGTGCACTACTACAACGGGGCGATGCCGTCCAAGGTCTACACGGATGCGGCCGACTACCTCAACGGGCTCAATCCGCAGGATGCCATCACCATCTCGGCAGTCGAGGCGCTCCTCAAGAACGCGGGGGCCACGGACTGGGCGCACCCCGACACCATCGTGACGGTCACCCACGACCTGGACCGCAGGATGGTGGGAGACAGGTCTCCGGATCGTCTCGGAGGGGACGCGGAGGTTCCCTTCTTCGGGAGCAACCGCACGTCGTACTTCATCGCAGGCTCGGACGCGAGCGGGATGGATTCTGAGGAGATCGAGTTGCCGGGCGAGAAGCTGATCCTCACCCGTGAGACGGGCCTCGTTGGAGGCCGGTAGCCCGCAGGTACTGGCTGATCATCAGGTCTGCATCCAGATCGTTGCGAGGGTCCACAGAGCTCATGCCCGCCACGGGGTTCGGACCCTCCTCGGGCACACCTCCCGTGTGGATGATGATGCCCTCTTGAGTGAATGTGCACTTGCAGTTGGCACAGCGAGCATGGAAGTGCGGAACGACCTCACCGTCTCGGAAGGGGCGGTGTGTGTCGAGCACCTTCTCGACCTGGCTGCCGCACTTGGGGCACCGAAGGCGCTCGAAGTGCTCGTCGACCGGGCGGTATAGTTCCGGTAGAGTGCACTCGTATCCCTCCAGCGCCGCCAGTATCTCTTCCGTGTCCATGGGTTGGAGCGGTACAGTCTTGGGCATGGGTGAAGCCTACCACGAGAGGACGCGTTCAGCATGGCACCGGTAGACCCAACCCCGCCCTGGCCCTCCAACGTCGCTCCGCAGCCCGGCATGGGCGGCCCCAAGCAGATCGACGCGGACACATCCTTCCGCTTCAGCCTGCGGAGCCCCGGCACGGCCATCAATCTGGACACGCTCCAGACGGCCCTCGGATACGGTGCCACCACCTACGTTCCGAACGACGACCTGCTCCTCCCTGAGCAGAACCTGGTGTCCGAGAGCCACGAGGTGGCCATCGAGGGGTTCGACGACTGGTCTGGGCCCACTGCTACGGAGGTGGCGGACCGTCAGGTGGTTCCTGTGGCCCCCGCGGACCCGAGGGCCGGGACGCACTACCTGGAGATGGCCAAGCCCACCCCCTCCCAGGGACGCAGCTTCTACGTGTTCTCGGAGGTGCTCTCCTACCGGGACGGCTTCCAGGCAGAGTTCCTGTTGAACCAGTACCCCACGTTGGGGTCTCAGTGCGGTGGCCCACGTCCGTACCTCAACGAGGCCAGCTACGCAGGGTTGATGGTGGGGGCCGTCCACGGACCCAGCAACCGCGGCATCTTCGTCTTCTTCTGCGACGACGACCCCTTCGCCCCCCTTCCCGTTCCAGCGACGCAGCACATCCTCGTCACCGGCCCTGCGCTAGACGGTGCAGGCAACCGGCAGATCCTGGCCGACGTGGCCTACCAGTGGTGGGATCCAGACCTGGCTCCTCCGGCATCGGGGGGCTACACGGGCACGTTGGCCATCAAGATCTCGTGGAACCTCTCACCCGGGCGCAATGTTGCAGAGGTGGTGGCGGGCTACCCGCACCTGCTTCCGGTGTACCCCGGTGAGGTGCTGGCCTCGGTGGACTACCGCACCATCGCCACCTTTGGGGGAGGCGCCCGGTTCGGTGGCCACGTTGTCTCCCAGACGGAGCGCGCGTTCACGGTCTTCGGCACGGAGGCCGTTGGCCCCGCAGCCGGGAGGGCCACCCTCCAGTCCATGGGGCTGTTCCCCCTCGCTCGAGACAGCCTGTCCAACGGTGTGGAGCACGCCAACGCACTGGCCACCGTCCACCCGACGGACATGGTCCGGATGGTGGTCACGGAGGACCCGAGAGAGGCAGACATCTCTCCGTGGATGGATGGGATGCTCACGGGGTCCGTGGTGGCGGGGTCCACGGACCTGACGATCCGCAAGGAGACAGGAGACGACCCGCTGCTCCCCGCGGTCTTGATGCGCACCGAGCCCCTACTGGCGGACTCCTGGCGCATCTTCGTGCGACTGCTGGCCCGAGATACCTACTTCCCGAACTCCAACAGCTCGGGCATGGGGCTGGCGGTCACGGACGGCACGCGGGTGTTCCACCTGGCGCTCCTCAGTGACTTCACCGATCACTTCCTCGGACTCCTCCTCGGGGACCCCGCGCTGGGCAGCGTGGACCCGAAGATGGAGTCGTTCTACGAGCGCCTGGACGACACGGACTGGGACTCGGAAGTGACCCTGCAGCTCATCGCACATGGCGTCACGAACATGCTCGACATCTACCTGGGAGACGAGGACGTCACGCCCGTGGTGAGTCTCCCCATCGATGCGACGACCTGGCCCACGGCGACTGCGAGGGAGCCGGGTATCTCCGCGGGCCACGTGTACCCACAGTACGCCCCCAACGGCAGCTACGGGGACCTCGTCCTGCGTGAGCTCTGGTACATGGACGGACTCGACGGCTACGAGTCCCGGTGGGGTATGCTGCCCAATGCCGCGGCCACTCCCTGGACGTGGATGGTCGCCCCCGTAGGGTCTGCCTCCAGTTGGATCGCCGACGACGAGCTGTTCATCGACTCGGACAAGGGCATCGGACTGTACGCCCGAGGCTTCGCAGAGGTGCAGCCCGCGTTCGGAGTGGTCCTCGAGTGGAAGTACCGCGTGGAGCTCTGGGAGGATCAGATCGGTTCCCCGAACCCCACTGGGGAGCCCATCTACGCCGGTGCCGTCTACGACAACCTGGACTCGATGGTCTTCCTCGCGGCGACGCTCAACGCCAACGGGCAGTACCTGCTGTACATCCCCGGAGCGGACCAGGAGGCCACCCTCAGTGCTGTGCTACAGCAGTCCACTGCGGGGAAGAGCCGGTCCACCGAGGTGGACTGGCGTGAGGAGCACACGTACCGCCTGGAGTTCAAGCCGTACAACTGGGTGCGCCTGTACGTGGACAATGGACAGCTCCCGTCCATCGACCTGCCGTGGGAGGACCGTGACCTGCCACTGGGTGGCGTGCTCGGTGTCGTCCCGACACTCGGATTCGGGAAGTGGGATGCGCTGCGGCGCGCCCGGATTGGGCTGAAGTTCGTGCGCTTCAACATCAGCACGGGCTATGATCTCGCCGTCCGCCGGCGGATGTCACAGGAAGAGATGGATTCTGTGTACAGCGGAGGAGTCAACGTCTTCGTTGAGGTCGCAGACTTCTACTAGGAGCAGGCAGCGCGATGGGGACGAGCTTCTTCTTCTACAGCTACAGCCTGCAGCCCACCAATCTGCCGCCGGTTGCCCAGGCTGTCCCCTCGGATCAGAAGGCCGTCATCGGTGCCATCGTGCGTGTGGATGGTCGCAGTAGCTACGACCCGGAGGGCCAGCCCCTCCTCTACTCCTGGTCCTTCTTGGAGACCCCGGTCGGCAGTGAGCTGACGGATGCCAGCATCGAGGACCTCGAGGGGGATGGCTCCGTCGTGGGGTACACGCCGGATGTCACGGGCTACTACATCCTGCAGCTCATCGTCAACGACGGCCAGTTCGACAGCACTCCGGTGACGGCTCGCTCTCGGGTGGATGCCGCCCTGGTACCCACCTGCACTGACGTGGTGCCCGACGCCAAGTTCATCCTGCGCACCATCTCGGACTTCTGGACCCGCTTCTTCGAGCACAAGGACGTGCTCCCCCTCGTGTGGTCCTCCTACATGCAGAGCTTCGGCGCCGAGCTCCTGCGGCTGTACGAGGCCAACAACAACAAGAGCATCGCGAACATTCAGGACGAGGCCCAGCGTCGCTGGCTGACGTACGACCCCCGTGTCGTACTGGATCCGACGCAGCACTACATCGTGCAGGGCAACGAGCAGGAGGGCCTGGATGCCAGCACTGGGCCCTTCGACACTACGGTTCGCGCCCTCGTTGTAGGGAACCGTGAGCTGCGGGTGATCAGCGGCGCCGTGCGCCCCTCTGTGGCAGGGCAGGACGTGGAGGTCTTGACCAGCAACGGCGTTCCCGGCAACACCGGAACGTACCGCGTGCAGCGCGTGGCGAAGAACCTGTCGGGCTACCTGCTCTCGCAGGCGACACCGATGCCGACAGCCGCGGATGACATCGTCGCCACGGGGGCGGACCTCGTACTCAACGAGGGCTTCGACATCGTGCGGTCCCCCTCCACCAACTTCGCGGTGCTCGCGGGGTTCGAGCCTGGTGACTACCTGCAGGTGATCGAGGGGTCGGCTCGCGGGTTCTACGAGGTGCTGGGCATCGGACTGGCCGATGGGCTGCCAGACGACAACAGCCTCCGGCTGGACCGTGCTGTGTTCGCGTCGGTCACCGCGGACTTCAAGGTCCACAACGTGGTGGAGGTGAGGACGCCCGAGGAGGAGGGGCCCTATACCGACGTGGTCTACGTCCCGGCAACCTCCTGCGACTTCGACGCGCTGACGACACCGCCCATCACCGGGAATGCCATCCTACGCGGTACCCGCGAGATCGTGGTGGGTGCGGCCAAGACCTTCGAGGCCGCGGTCGGGCTGTCCATTCGGATCCTGGGTGGGCAGAACGCAGGCAACCACTACATTGGGGACATCAACGACTCGCGTGACGGCTACATCATCACGGGCATGTTCGTGGGGGTCTTCCCGCAGGACAACGTGCCCTTCCAGCTCTCCGCGGTGGGCACCGCTGTGGGGCGCGTGGTCGCAGTGGATGATGAGGCCTACACCGTGCTGCGCGCCTACGAGGACAGCACCTACCCCGACCCACCGACCGGACCGGGGGAGGTGGGCATCGCCATCACGGACGCTGCGACGGTTCCGGCGAGGCTGACGGGACTGGCATGGAGAGTCCCTGTCACGCTGGTGTCTGAGGAGACCGACTTCGAGCGCCTTGGCGTGATGTCCGGTGACCTAGTCATCGGGAGAGTCACACGGCTGGACACCAACAACTTCGCCACGGTGTACGGCACGGTGGTGGGTGCCGACCGCAACCGGCTTGGGTTCGAGCTCACACGAGAGAGCTTCGCTGCCGGAGATCCTGGGGACACCTCGGACGCGGAGATCGCCAGCATCTGCAGCCAGCTGGGGGTCGACGGTGCGGTCCTGGATGCCCTCGGGAACCTCGTGCTGACAGGCACGGCACTTCAGATCTCGGATGTGCTGGCCACGGAGGCGTTCAACCGCAAGTACGGGAACCTCCCATTGAGGGATACCTCGGACATCGACCTGGGCGTCTTCGTTGTGCGCATCCAGGTGGATGCACTGGTGCGCAACCACCAGCTGCTGGTCGACGACACTGTCATCTCCGTGCCCTGTCTCCGGGAGTACATCCGACCCCCGATCATCCGGGACACCGGTGAGGAGCTGATCCTGCTGACGCGCGACGATGCCAACATCACCATCGAGCAGGCTCCCGTGACCCTGGTCGAGAACCGGGACTACATCATCGACAGCGACGATGGGTTCACGGGCCGCGATGGCGCGTTCGTGGTGGCCAGCTTGAGCTTCATCTCGGCCCGTGGGGACTTCATCAAGCGCCGTGTGCGTCCTGGGGACTACCTGGACATCGAATACGGGAGCAACGCCGGAACTCATGTGATCGTGGGGGTTGTGAGCAACATAGAGCTGCATGTCTACCGCAAGGACACCGGCGGTCCTCCAGCGGCAGATGAGACCGACGTCCAGTACACAGTGCGCCGAAAGCGTGCGGGCCGCTACCTGCGCTTCGACCCCGAGATGTGGACCCCACTGGAGCCCGCTCCGGATCGGCTCTGGGCGGAGACCACCTACATCGACAATGCCAGTGTGGTCGAATCCAACTTCGGGGTTGCTGTCGCCCTCACAGCCGAGGATCTGTCTCGGCGGAAGACCACCTCGGTCACCTACCGGTCGGCTGTCGAGGGGCTGCTGTACACCTGGATCAACGGCCCCACGGTGTACAACATCCGCATCGGGGCCCAGATCCTCCTCGGGCTTCCCGTTGCAGTCTCGGCCGGCGTCATCGTGGCCATCAACAACGTGTACTCCTACAAGCCTGACGGCACACCTGAGTTCGGGCGCATTCTGGTGGAGGACGTGGACCCTCGGGACGGCAGTCGCACCGGCATCGTGCGCATCTATTTGTTCCCTGCAGAGCCCACGGTCGGCAGTGACTTCCTCACCGGCGTGGCCGAGAACCCGGAGACCGGTGTCGAGTATGTGGTCGGGGGCGCCGTCGAGAAGTTCGCACCGCTCTCCAAGGGTGTCGACGTTCAGGACTACATCGAGGACCCGACCTGGTGGTACGGGTCCTTCTCCCAGGGAGGGGAGCACGCGGAGCTCCAGAAGTACCACAAGTGGCGACTGCGGGCCAACGCCCAGGTCGTCTCCCCTGAGGACTTCGCGCTGGCCGCCAGCTACGCACAGGACATCAAGCCCGCCTGGACGGACCTCGATGCCGCACTGACTCTCTACCTGGTGGACGAGGTCACGGTCGAGGACGACATCACCATGGGCCTGGGCGCGATGCTCTACGACGACGTGGCCTTCAGCATCGGGGCCGTGTCCAAGGAGGACGACTGGAAGGGAAGCCTCCTGCGCCACCTGCAGGGGCACGTATTCGGCAGCCGGCTTCTGTTCGACGGCTACGACCTGGTGTTCACGCTGGGGTCGACGTCGGTCACCTCCGCACGCGGCGGGTTCACCTCGGCCGCCACGATGGCGCCGAATGACACCTTCCCGGACGCACTGTCGGTGCGCTGCGAGGACATGGTTCGAGCCGGTGACCTCCTGTACGCCCACGAGGAGGGTGTCAACCACGGGTGGTACGCCGTTCAGTCCGTCACGGACGACAACACGCTCGTGCTGGCTGCGGTCTCGACGCTGGTGAATGACCTCTCCGGCCCACCGATGGCGGCCATCCAGAGCCAGAGTGACGTGCGGTTCGTCATCGCCCGTCGGGTGACCAACCCGTTGGCAACGGGGACTGGCCTCATCGGCGACACGATGTCCAGCCAGCTGCGCCTCCTGGGGGCGAACTTCTTCTCCGATGGCATCACTGTGGACGACGAGATCATCGTGATGCCCGGGGAGGGCCGATACGTCATCACGTCGGTGGGCAACCCGCTCCCTGGAATCCCGTGGGACATGGTCCGAGTCCGTCCTGCGCCACCCTCTGGAGACATCCCACGGGACTGGATGGTGGTCCGCAGGTACCTGGACCCACTCTACAGCGGCGACGACATGCACTGCTTCGCCGGCGACAACGTGTGCTTCTCCAACATCGTGATGGACCAGGGGATCGCAGATCGATTCACCCGCTGGGACCTGCTCACGGCTCCACTGCGCGCCCGGCTGACGATCCTGACAGGGGTCAACCAGGGGGAGTACGACGTCATCGACTCTCTGGGTCCGTACCTGGTGGTGCACCCGCCCTTCCCAGCGCACTCTGGACCCGAGGAGTTCACGCTCGACCTCAACCACCCGTGGCAGCCCTGGTGTGAGGACAAGGTCGCCCTGGCGGTTCCGGAGACCACCTTCCGGGCCGCCATCTACCGCCCGCGGACAGACGTGGTCACGGTGGCAGACTTGCAGGTGCTGGGGCCGGACTACGGCCAGTGCACCTCTGCGACGGACTTCGCTGCAGCTGGTGTGGTGGCGGGGGACTACCTCGAGATCCGAGACGACGTGAATCCAGGCATCTACCCCATCAGCCTCGTGGTGGGGGGCTCCGTGCGCGTGGGCGCGCTCAACCTATCCTTGATGGGGCCCAGCAACGCCCGTATTCTGAGGGACGACCCGGTGTTCACCATCCACAACGATGAAGTCACCGTGGGGGCTGTGGTAGACCTGGGTGTGCTGGGGGTGCTGCCTGGGGACATCTTCGAGGTGTTCAACGCGGGTGGCCCGCTGCCCCCGCAGGTGACTGTAGTGGCCGAAGTGCTCACCCCGACCAGCTTCCGCACCACGCGCGTGCTGTTCTGGGGCGTGCTTGCTGGAGTTCTGGGCAGGATTCTCCGTGAGGAGGTTGGATGAGAACCAAGGACATCGTGTGCATCGAAGATCAGCTGACCCTCGGACTCATCCGACCGAACGGCCGACGCATGTGTCGGCACGTTCCGCAGGCGCCCAAGGACCCGGTCACCATCTCGGGCCACCTCACACTCCGCGTGAAGGACCCAGCCGGCCACGTGGTCCAGGAGGTGGATGGCGACAACATCTGGACCCTCACGGGACGGGAGTACCTCGCCGAGCTGATGGCCCTCAGCCTCCTGACCCCCTCCAGGACTCCGGTTCGGGATGACCGTGTCCTGTACATCGGGCTCGGGCAGGGGTCGCAGGCGGAACTCCCCGAGGTCTACGGCCTGGTGGACCCCATCGAGTTCCGTGTCGGGGAGTTCCTGGCCCAGTGCCAGGTGCCCGCGACCTTCCCAGCTGACCCGGACGGCACCCCCAGGACGTCCGTGCAGTTCATTCGAGAGTTCGCCGGCAATGAGGTCAGCCTGGGTGCGAGTGTGATTGTCACCGAGGCCGGTCTGTACACGGATGGCGACCCCAACAACAACAACGAGGTGCCTGCTCCGACGGACTTCGCCACCGCAGCTGCTCGTGCGCCGCTGGCCTACAAGGCCTTTGAGCCCGTCACCAAGCCCGTGGGTTTCGGCCTTGAGGTCGTCTGGGAGATCCGCATCCGATGAGTCTGCCCTACAGCCGCCGCCCCTATCTCGTCGGCAACACGCCTGTCGACGTCCTCTCCCGTCCGTACATCCGGGGACAGATCCGCCGTGACGACATCACGCGCACGTTCCCGGGCCTCTCCTTGCCCGCTCGGCTGGCCATGGAGATCGACGGGGTGCCCTTCGTCGTCAACCTGGCCAGTGGGCTGCTCATCTCCGACATCCTGTCGGACATCAATGCGCTGATCACCGGTGCCGGCGAGGCTCGTGAGGAGGATGGTGCGGTCACCGTCTACTCCGACACCGTTGGGCAGGGCGCGTCCATCCGGATCGTGCCCGCTGTGGGTGCCACGGACGCCAGCTACTACCTGGGCTTCCCGCGGTGGCCCGACCGTCTGGCACACGTCGAGTCTGGGGACATGGCGTGGGCACCCCCCACGCCGCGGCTGGATGACAACCCGCTGGGGACGGGCTTCATCGCCACCGGGGAGAAGGTGACCGCGGATGCGTACAACCGGTCGCTGTTCCTGCTCTCTCGCAACTCGGACATCCTCAACGACGCCCTCACTCGGGAGCTGGCCCGCGGGCTGGAGATCACCGTGGACCCCGCGCTCCCGGTGTGGGTTGCGCGCACCATCACCGACGCCGGTGGGGACATCGAGCAGATCGACCTGTCTGACATCGTGGGCATCGATGCGTCCTACGCGGAGCGCATCTACGTCGGCAACGGGCACCTGAGCCGCACGTCCCCGCTGGATGACATCGCCAAGTACTTCGCCGTCATGCGGCAGGACCTGGTGGAGATCATCAGCGGTGGGCGCACGGTCCGCATTGCGGGTGTGACCCACGGGCAGCGGATGGCACCCACTCCGGGCTTCCCGGACGAGTACAGCCCGCCGGCGCACCCCCTGGCCGACGTGTTCAACTGGCCCGCGGACGACGGCTCACAGCTCCTGGGCGTGGACTGTGTCAAGACCGGCCCCGTGGCCATCGATGAGGTCCGCAACCGGACCATCATCCGTGTGATCGGAGCGACCTTCATCACGGACGGCGTGGTGGAGGGGGACAAGGCGGTCATCGCGGGCTCGACCGTGGATGACCCGTTCAACCACAACGGCACCTACCGGGTCACGGCGGTCCTGGATGAGGAGCAGCTCGAGCTGGGTGCAGCCAACCCCGACGACCGGGGAGAGCTGAATCCCGCGGTTGCGGGCGCCATCGGACAGGTCACGGTCAGCTCCGGTGGGGTGTTCGCCGAGGGCGTGTGGCTCACCTTCGAGCCCCCCATCCCGGCGGGTACCGTCTTCAAGCTGGTGATGGGCGCATCGGCCAGCCTGTCCGACCTCCCGGTGGACTACCTGCTGCTCCAGAGCGTGCGCTCCTTCGAGGAGGTGGACGACCTGGTGCAGGAGGTCATCCGCAAGATGAAGGGGCCGTTGGTCGACAGCACCGACGACTTCACGGCGTCACCCTTCGCACACAGCATCCCGGGCGGTGCGACCTACCTCGGCGAGCCCGACATCACGATGGAGCTGCTCCATCGGCGCACCACCCGGCAGGGGGCCTACGACGGCCAGGGGCGTGCCGCGGGGAGCGGCTTCATGGTCGAGGTGGACACACGCCCGCCTCGCAACCAGGTGACCGGACCTCGCGTCCCCAGCCCGGGCTCGGCCGTGCATGCCGGGACGGGTGCCCAGTTCCTGGCCAACGACGTGTTCTACGCCCCAGGGGCGGCCTTCACCCTGGACGACATTGGGCGCTACCTCATCGTCTGGGGGGCACTCCCCTGGGGCGTGGAGCCGTACTCCAGCTACATGCTGGTGGACTACCTCGACTCCGAGATGGTGGTGGTCACCCCGGAGGAGTACGCACCGGGGCCCGTCCCCGTCGGCAACCTCGAGAACTGGACGGTGCTCGAGGGGCGCTTCGAGGACTGGACCGCGGCGCAGGTGTGGCAGACCGTGCAGCAGAACCTTGGCAAGGGGCGCTGGGGTGGCGTCTACTTCGAGGACACGGATCCGTTCTCGGCGTACATGCCGGGCCATGCCTTTGCCGGCCTGCGTGAGGCGGGTGTCCACTCCGGAGATGGGTCGGAGCTGCGCCACTTCGAGATCACCTTCGTGGGTGGCGACGAGTGGGTCAACGTCCCCTTCGACCCAGTGAACTCCGGCAACGTGCGCTTCGGCATCGGCGGGAGTGCCGAGCTGCGCCCCGGTGGCTACCTGCGCATCACGAACAGCCTGGACAACGCAGGCTGGTACCACATCACGGCGGCCCTGGGTGCTCGGCTGGCGCTGGAGAACCTGGACGGGACCCTCCCGACCTTCACGGCCACCGGTGCGGGGGAGCCTGCTCGCGGCCACCTGTACCACGCCACCTTCCTGGCACATGAGCGCATCTCGAACGTGTCCCTTGGCGGCACCGATGTCGCTCGAGTGGGGCACCTGTTCCACGAGGACGGCTACGCCTCGGACGACCTGCTCGGCGTCGTGGGGATCACGTGGCGTGGGGAGTCGGCGGGCATCGCCACGGTGCTCAATGACCCCGCGTTCGCATCGGTGGACCGGCTGCCGGATGCCACGCAGGGCCCCTTCAGCGAGGTGGTGCTGTACGCACCCGCCTTCGGGGATCGGACCACCTTCTACGGGGACAGCCGTGCCGGGCAGACCAGCGCAACCCTCCGCGGGAACTACGCCCTGGACCTCGTGGGCGGTACCTGGGCCGTGGACCCGACGAAGACCAACAGCCTCATGCGCGGCGGCATGGCTCGGATGGTGCAGCTCGGACGTGACCCAGACCTGACCCTCCTGCGGGCACCCACGCCCGTGGCCTTGCCGCCGGCCTCCTCGATCCTGTTCGAGGACTACTCCTACCTGCGGTCGATGGCGGCGCTGGTGGGGGACAACACGCGCCCGATGTCTCAGTTCCATGGCGGCTTCATGGAGTTCGCTGGGGCCATCTGCCAGCGGGACATCAACGTGTGGTCGATCTACCGGGACACGGTGGAGCGCGGAGGGATCTACTCGGAGCTGAGCGGAGGCTTCCGCAAGTCCCTGCACCCCGTGATGATCTCACCGGAGCGGTACTACACCAACGCCTTCAAGAACCGGTCCCGCTTCGGGCGGCCCGGGCAGATCGCCCCCTTCGACGGCACCAGCTACACCGCGGTCGCGGTTACCCCACCCGATCCGGCGAACTCCGACAGCTATACAAGCAGTGGCTTCGTGGAGTGGGCCGACCCGGGGAGTGCCCTGCTGCGCCTCTTCGCGGCGGCGGACATGCTCATCGGGTGCCAGATCGAGATCTCGAACTCCATGGTGGGCAACAACGGGATCTACACCATCATCAACGTCTTCCCCATCGACGGTGTCTCCTTCGACCGGCGGAAGGTGGAGGTGCTGGGCATCAAGACCCTGAACACGGAGCCCGTGGGTGGCGCGCCGCCGGACATCGTGGTGCTCGGCAGCCGCTGGCACTATGGCTACATGGACACCGCGGTGTTCATGATGCTGGGCACGGAGAGCTTCCACCCAGTGGGCGCCACGTGGGTTGCCCGTCCTGTGGAGCGCTTCCCCCTCATCGGCGTGGTGGGCCGTACGGTCGGCATCCTCACGGAGGGTGGCGACCTCGACAACTTCGCGGACCCGGAGCCGGCCTGGCCGACCTACGGACAGGACTTCCACGCCCCCAACACGCTGATGTCGCTGATCAACACCACGTATGGGCAGGGGGATGGGCAGTACGGGGAGCTCGTGACCGGCGCTGCTCCCGCTTCGGCCTGGATGGCGGAGGAGCCCTTCTCCAGCATGGGGTGGGGTAGCTTCTACGACCACGGGGTGCCCCCCTCGGACATCATCCCGCTGGCGACTGGCCCGTTCGTGGATGCCGCGTTCACCAGGGCGCTGAATCCGCAGAACTTCTGGAACTCCGACTGGGTGTGGGTGGAGAACGCGAAGCTCACGTACCTGGGGGCTGCTCGTGCGAGCAACCGCCCGGCGTCGGGGGATGCTGCCGGTGGGGTTGCCCACATGGAGTACCGCATCCAGGGTATTGCGGGCGGGATCAACCTGTCGCCCGGGAAGCACTACCTGCGGTCCAAGGGCCAGCGGATGCTCACGCAGAATCACTTCGGGGTCACGGTGGAGATGGAGGCGGTGGCCTACTACCTGCTGCCATCGCCCCCGAACGAGGCGGCGCTGGAGCTGGACATCGCACTCATGGCCGATGATGGAACGGTCTTCGGCACACCGCAGACCATCACGCTGCCGTACGTGGTCGGTGCTCCGCCCTTCCCGGTGGCCACGCACAGCGTGTTCATCGGTGAGAGCACGCTGCGAGAAGCCGGGAACCTGGCGCTGGAGGACATCCAGAACTTCCACGTCCGCATCCGCATCGGCGGCATCACAGCTCCGAACACTGCCTTCCCGGCGGATGTGAGGCTCCGGATCTACAAGCTGTCGGTGCAGATGGACAACACGAACCAGCTGTCCTACGGCAACGAAGTCCGGATTGGACACGTGGCGGCACAGGGGTTCAGCCTGCTGACCCCGGCTCGGGACTACGTCACCGTGGGGCCGGCGGAGGCGGACCTGTTTGTTCCTCACGGGTTCGCTTCGGAGGTGCCACTGATGCCGGATGGGTTGTACACGGATTACGTCCTTCCGGTAGACCCACCAGGGCGCGCTCTGATCGTCGGGAACTACGAGGGTGTGCAGCGCCTTGGTCTTGTCCCCGCGCGAGACCTAATCGAGTTCAACAAGGGCCAGGACTATGCCGCACTGCGGTTCATCTCCAAGTGGACGGACCCGTGGCAGTACGTGCAGGATGCTGTAGCTGGGTACCCCACCGGTGTTGGCTCAGACGAGTACACACGTGGGCTCCTGCCCCCCAGTCGTGTTGGGTTCATCGTACCGGTCCGCCCCCCGCACGGGTCGCGACTCACGGAGATCGACCTGTCGATGTCCTTCCAGCCACAGTTCTACACCGACCAGGGGGCCGATGCTGTTCAGCTTCGGATCTGGGGTGATCGGGAACCGTACTACTCCTCTAACTCAGACATTGTTGGCGTGCGCGTGCGTGTTTGCCGTCAGCACTTGTTCCGCGACACCGACGTTCTGGCACACGGGGTCGCGAACACACAGCGTGTAAGTCGTGAGTTCACAAACGACCCCGCTGCTGGAACGCTCGTCCCAGGTGTACAGGCCCCCGTGAACGTGGACCATTCGGACCCGTGGGATCCCGCCGGCCTAGAGCATCAACGTGAGGGTCAGCATGAAGTCCTGTTCCAGACCTACATGGAGGTGGACACAGACGGTGTGCTCACAGATGGTGCGTTGACCTCGAATGAGGTCGGGTCCATCTACCCCGGGACCCTCATCGACAAGCTGGACCACCCCATCGGGTTCGAGCTGTTCAACCGCCGAAAGTACTTCATGCTGACGGAGCACGGCGGGCAGGACCCGAACTCAGGCGCGGTAGGTGGCGCAGTTCCCTGGTGGAACGACGACCCTGCCGTGTTCACCATCGACAGGCGGCAGTTCTCGTACTACGTCATCATCGACGCTTGGGGTCGTGGGCAGAGTGACTTCCTCTCTGGGGATGTTGACCCGGTCCCCGTGAACCCAGGTGACCCAGGCCTAGACGAGTTCACCGGGTCCGGTCTGTTCTCCCCGTGGTACCGTCTTGCGGCTGTGGGTACCCATAAGCCGAACATCCCTGCTTCGGCAGAGGTGACCTGGCTCGAAGCGGTGGCCAGTGGGGCCGCATCACCTGACCTGTACAAGTACCTCCGCCAGAACCCCACGATGAAGTTCCGGGGTCTGCGGTACGGATACGAATGGTCCCGGATCCTTCCGGGCTAGGAGGATGACCATGAGGTACACCAACCTGATTGCGGCAGCGCTGCTGCTCCTGGCATGCACTCTGTTCTACTTCGAGGCCTTCGCCCAGCCTGCGGTGGACAACACGACCCCTGCGGCGGACACCACTGCGGTCGCCCCCGAGGAGGAGGAGGATGAGGAGGTAGACGTGGTTCCCGCCGACGACGATGTCGCCGAGGGGCTCAGTGACGTCGTGAACGGCGTCGGGCAGATCGGGGTGGCCAAGAACAGCAAGACTGGGATGTTCATGGCCATCTCCATGCTCATCGCCGGCGTGCTCAAGATTGCGCTCAGCCTGTTGAAGCTGACTGGAGCTGCCATCTTCAAGAACGGCACCGTGCTGAAGATCGTGCTGCTGACCCTGGGTGTGTGCGTGTTCCTGGTGAGCCGCTTCGCGGCCGGGGACGTGTGGTACAACGCGCTCATCCTTGCCCTTGCAGCCCCGGGGGCGGTCCTCATCAACGAGGTCGTCAAGCTAGTGCCCCAGCTTCGGGACAAGAAGGGGTAGTCATGCCCGAGGAGGAGAAGACGGCACCGGTGGACCTGTCCAAGCTCACCGACCTGCTGGGCTCGGTGTCCCAGGTCGACGAGAAGGGCAAGCAGGTCAACCCCATCGTGGTGCTCATCCTCGTCATCCTCATCGGCTTCGTCATTGCCGGTGTCGGGATTGCCATGGGTATCACCAAGCGCAAGG
>Ga0307377_10003576_pt1 | contig 17431 bp, 31 predicted proteins | sample TR3MG_FD_202535 | JGI IMG/M metagenome (GOLD analysis project Ga0307377, IMG submission 202535) | Soil microbial communities from Risofladan, Vaasa, Finland - TR-3 | ecosystem: Environmental > Terrestrial > Soil > Coastal area > Acid sulfate soil | place: Finland: Risofladan, Vaasa | collected... | reverse complement strand
CTTTTTAAGTAAGCTTCTGCTTTTTTTCTGTTCATTATTGGCCTCCTTGTTGATTTAGTTGTTGTTGAATTAGTATACTACAAATTTCAGTTACTGGTTTTTCTATTAATGTTCCGTTTTCAACTAGAACTATGTTTCCAGATTGTTGTGTGTAGAGTAATCCGTTAGTATATCCTTTATCAAAAGAGGATTGGTTTCTATCTAATTCATATTTCCATGCAAAGTATCCACCAACTAAAACTGCTATAGTTATTAGGATTGTAATAAGTATTATTGTTCTTTGTTTCATTTTTTACCTCCAATTAATTTATTTACATTATTTACATGGCCCACGCCAAGTATCACCACTAATCTTTTATCTGGATTATCTCTTAGTGTTTTTGATATTTCATTTGCTATATATAAATTTCTCATATTAACTAGGAACTCAAACGCTATGGGGTATCTTGATTTCATTTCGATTAATACTTCTTCTTCATTTACTTCTTTTTTTATTGATTCGTTTTCAAACTCTGTTAATTCTTTTGCAAATCCTTCTTGTTCTTCTTTTGGAATTTTACTAAACAATTCTTGTATTTTTAATATTGGCATGTCTACTAAAACTCTTGGGATATTATTTTCTATTGAATAGTTTAATGCAGCTTTCATATCTGATCCATAATCTAAATTTTCTGCTTTTGCTTTTGATTGAATCTTACTTGTAATTTTTCCTAATAAACTATTTTCTTTCTTTTCTTTTATATCTTTCTCGTCTAGGATTCCTGCTTCTCTGAATTCACAAAGTTCGATTCCTATAATATCTGGAGCTTCGTCTTTTAATATTCCTTCTATTGCTTCCTTAGACATCAAATGATTTGTTCCTATGATTTTAATACTCATTTTTTAATCTCTCCTTCTTTAATCTTAAAACATTCAGTCATTAATAATGCTAATCCCTCTACTAAAGATTCGTTACTTCCACACCTATCTGCTATTCTCTTTAAGTGATTTTTTTTCATTGCTAATTCTGTGAATAATATGTGTACTATCTCATGGAATAATATTTCCCTTTGTTTTTCTCCCTTAACAACTTCTATTAAATTCCTTTTTTTTCGGATATATCCCTTTATATCATTTCCATCAAAATTTACTTGTCCATCCCATCTTCCATTTCCATTAGATAATTTTTCAACAAATTTTATTTCATAAGTTGTATTGTTTATTTTAATACTCATTTCTTCTTTCTCCTTTTTCTTTTAGGTTTCATTGCTTCCTTGAATGCTTCGTCTGCTCTTTTTTGTGCCCTATACTTTTGAATATTACTTATGAATTGAATTCCAGTTATTGGGAACGATCCAGCTAAGATTAAACTTAGCCAGAATGTACCCACAATAAGAGTCACCGTTATTCCCCAGATTAGTCCGGCAAAAATAGGAATGAAACTCCAGAGAGTTGTTTTCGTTTGTTGAAGTGGTGAGATGTTGATTACTCCTTCTTTCCATCTCTTTAAGAATTGTCTGAATGTTAGGAAATTTCCTTGTCGATCCTTCCAGAAGTAGCCCCTCCTTTGAACTCTAATAAAAATGATTAAGATGATTACTAAGACTCCAATCCATCCCTTCATATTAATATCTCCACAACTCTTCTAAGAGTTCTCGTTGTTTTATTTTTATTTCTTCTTCTGATTTCTTTTCTTCCTTCATTATTTTTCTTACTCTTGTTTGCTCTCTGATAATATCTCTGACTCTTTTTATTGCTTCTTCATAAGTTAATCCTCTTTGAATTAACATACTTACTAATTGTTTCTTTTCTTCAAATGTTAAATAAGCGCTTGACCTTTCTTTTCTTAATTGTTGTTTGCTTCCTTTTATCGTCGGCATTTCTTTATTTTTTCCATAACTTCTAACTGGCCTTCCTACTTTTTTTGCATAAGCTTTTTTTGCGTATCCTTGTTCTCTATCTATTTTGCTTTTTAATTTTGTTAAATCTTCTCTTATTCCAGAATCATTAATTGTTTTTTCTCTATGTTTCTTTCTTACAGAACGTCTACAAATTTTACAGAGATATTTTCCATTTATTTTTCCTAAGAATTTTTTAGGAGTTTCTTCCTTACAAGAATCGCATACACGCTCTTTCATGTTTTTATTACGTAAGTTTTATTTATAAATATATCGTTTCATCCCATAGGGGTAAATCTTCCACGATATTTCTTTGGAATCTTTCCATACTTTGGATGAGGTATTAGTTCTATAGGTTTGTATTCTGTTCTCTGTTCTTTTTTGCATTTAGTGTAGAATTGGCATTTCCTACAAATTTTATTATTTTTATTAAATTGATTTGTTCTGAAGCAATGTTTTAATTGTTTCATATATTTTCTTTTCATTTTAGATTACTAAAGGAAATCACTAATCCTTTTCTGATTCTTTAATTCTAAATTTAAATCTTGATTCTTTTTTCTTAATCCCTTTACTCCTCTTGACAACCCCCTGACTTCCTGTCCAAGAATTTTAATTGCATTTACGTGACTTCTCAAGTTTTCTCCGAAGAATTCCATATTCTTTGCATTTTGTCCTACTAATTGTTGAATCTCTGAAGGGAGTAACACTTCTTTTGTTAGATAATCTTTTGTTATCTTTTCTAATTTTTCCTGACCACTTGGATAATTTGCTTCTTTTCCAAATGGTTCTGACATATCAACCCATACTTTTCTTCTTTTATCTAGCTCTATCAAGAATTTTCCTTTCTCTTCTTTTATCTTGTTTGCAATTACATCATTCATTCTATTGAAGTCATTATTTCTTATTTCTAGGTGTGGAACTCCATTATACCAGAAGTCAAACCTGAAACGCTCACAGAACCACTCTAATATGTCTAGGATGTCAGATAATGCTTTTATTGCTGTATCATAAGGGTTATTTGAATAGTACCTCTTACGGGCGATTATAATGAGTGATTCTGCATAACACTGTATTACAAAGTTTTCGTTTATTATTTGATGATATGGGTTAGATCCATTCTTTCCGAAGTTTACTTCTTTGAATTGCCATTCTTTTAATCTTATTAGATAGTTTTTTCTTTTTGGCCACCAATCTGGTTTCTTTAATAGTTTGACTACATAAGAAATATTGTGTAATTCAAAGATGTTGTCATCATTAAGAAGTTTTTCACACTTTGGGTACTGACCATTAACTATTTTCCAGAGAGGATATATATTTTCTAATAGATCCATATCCCTTAGAAGATTTAATCTTTTATAGACGACACTTTGCTTTAATATAGTTAATTTCAGAATTGTTTTAACCCTTAATCCTTCAGGGTTGTTGATTAATTCTCTTAGAATTTTTCTGTCATTATCATTTAGATTACACACCTTCTTCATTACACACTAAAATCTTTATTCTTTATATAATTTTACAATCATTTCTTAGGGGTAAATATTAGTGTTTCACTCTTTAGTGACAAAAACGAAGGTTATTTAAAGTGTAACTACATTATAATAATGACAAAGTTCAGGGGGAGTGGTAGGTTTCCAAGTCTTTTAATCCAAGAAATCCCTGCCCTCCTTCCCCTACTTCTTAGAATTTAAAGTTACCTCTAACTAAAAAGATAACTCCCTTATAAATTAAAAGGGAAAAAATTACATAGATCCAATTATATTGGAAGTCTCACCCATTATTTCAAGACCTACTATGGTCTTAACACCTTGTCCCATAAAGTCTCCTGCTGTCTTTTTCTTCTTCTTGGAAAACTTAAAGGAATCTGCTGCTAAGGCTGTAGACTGTGCTAAGGGTATTAGGTTTAATATTGCATTTGCCATCCTATATCAGATTAACGATTATTGTACATCTTAATTCCTACAAATACAAAAATCATTAATGCAATTGCACAAAATAGACCTATAAGACCTGCAATAGTTCTTGATCCAGAATCTTTATTATAACCATCATCACAATGTGTATAATCTATGTATGTATTATTTCCAGTTAAGTTCTCTGTATCGGTAGTATTTCTCATTCTTATGATACCAGAGGAAGCTGTAACATTATAATCTACATCTATTGTTAAAGCTGTATACGTTCCATTCTTTACAACTACAGCAGATATTGGACATCCGGTTGTTTTCCATCCAGTTGGTGCGTTTGTCACGGTAATATTACAACTAGAATCTGATTCATTAATCTGCCACCCCTCAGCAGCAGAAACCACTACACAACTAGCTAAATTATCCGATTCATTTACAACAGTAGGCTTAGTAGTCATTATTGTTTGACTATTAAATATAGCAACAATTAATGCTAATCCAACTATAACTCCTATGAAAAGTATTACTATCTTACCAACTGATAATTGACCCTTCTTATTCAATTTATTCATCTATGTTCTCCCCTCCTTGATACAACGTATGTTGAAAATAAAACTAACCTACCCATTTACCTAAACTCCTTTCTTCTTTTTCAAATTCTCTTGTGAAAAATAAACTTCTATCATCCCTTACTAATTCTTTTGGTGGGACTTCTCTTACCATTGGACCACTATCATGTGCAAAAGATTTTAATGTTTTCTCAGAACTAATCCCCACTATTCCTTTTGCTTTTGGTTTCTTTAGGAATTTTTTTGATAATTCTTTTTTAGTTTCTTTTTTAGTCATGTTAAATACTCGTAAGTTCTATTTAAATATTAGAGGTATGTTACCAATCTAATGTTTTCTCGTGTAATTTAATTCTTTGTAAAGTTTCCCTATCTTTATCATGTCTGAATTCTTGGGCTTCATCTCTTAGAGTTTTTCCTATCTTTCTTTTTATTGATTTCAAGTCTGCGTATTTTACTCCTAAAATCTTCTTGAATCTTGGTTTCTTTCCTTGGCCTGTATAATCTGCAACGGTTCTATTAGTTACGTTTGACTTTACTTTGTATGTTCCTTTATGAATTGCAGATTGGACTCTGAAATAATCTCCACCATAAGCTTTGTCTAGTTTTTTTTCCATTTGTTCTGCTTCTTTTTTTGATTGTTTAGTAAAAACGTCAAAGTCTTCAGTATATTTATTTAAATGTGGGGGTAATTGTGCGTTTAATGCTTGTGCTCCGAATACTATGTGTCCGTCTTCTGCTGCGTCTTGTAGGATTAATTGCTTAGCTAACTGTTGGTTTCTATAATACTTTAGTTTTTGTTTAGGTGTTAATACCATTTTAAAAATTCCATCCTGTTGGATTGTACCACACATTTATATTTCCAAAACCTGTTGGATCGGTTCCTACTATCATGAATCCGTTTGCTCTTAGGGTTGCCTTAACTTGGGATACTTGTGAAGGTTTTACTGAAATTTGTTTCTCGAATGTTCCGCAAATCGCAGATTGACTATTCCTTTTTATTGTTTGGATGTCCATCCTAATCAATTTTAATCCCTTTAGATTTTGCGATTCTTATTCCAAGTTTTTCTAAGTCTTTTTTATTGTATATTTTTCCGTAATCTTTTTGGAATCGTTTGGGAACTTTTTCTCCCCAGTAAGTATCTTCTACATTCTTCATTAATTTTTTGAAATCTTTAGATTTAGGCATTTTATATTTTAAACATGTTACCACCTTTCATTAGTTTGTTACTACTCTTTAGTAATTTATTATTATTCTTTAGGATTGATTTGTGATTAGTAAACATATCAGATTTCTTAGAAAATTGGTTCGGTTCCTTCATAACTTCCCATTTTGCTTTCATAATGTTGGGGGTGTCAAGAGAGTTATGCTCAAAATTAATTTCATGATCCCTTTTCTTTCTAGCGAATTCTAATCTCTCTTTAATCATTGCTTCTCTGTCTTCGTCAGCATACCTTTCAAGTTCACGTTCATTCGCAGATTTTGTTCTATCTTCTATCAACTTTTCTATCCTTCTTTGTTGGTCCATACGTCTTATTAATTCTCTTCTCTCTTTTCCTTTCTCACCAACTCTTTGGAGCATTTCTTTAATTCCCATTGTTATTACGAGTATATTTCCATTTTTATATTAGAGGTACTATTGAAAGACCTTCGATAATGATTTAAATACTACAAATCCAAGTACAACTAAGATGATTATGTAAACTGCTTCACCTAGGTATGCTGCTAAGATTATTGAACTTATCATTAAAATCAACATGAAATTTCTATTTGACATATTAAACTTAGCTGAAACAAACGAAATTAAAACTATGGCTGCAAAAGCTAAGATTGATGGATGTCCTAGGAACAAATCCAAAATTATAGTTTTTAGATCAAGAGGATGGATGAAAGTTCCGATCTTAATCAGTACCTCCTATGAATGATATTAAACTAATTCCAAATCCAGCTAATAGTGGCATTATTATTGCCCAGATTACCCAATACTCCCAACCACATGCACTTAGTGCTGCTCCAACTGGACAAGTTGTTTCTCCTACTTTTGAAACTATTGAATACATATCAGATGCAAAGAAGATATATAATGCTGTAGCTAGTCCAGCCATTACAGATTCTCTTGATGCTTGGAAACTAAATCCTCCTGCAGAAATTCTATTCGTTAAAACAAATGCTCCGAAAGCAACTACTATCGCAATCCAAAATGCACTCGACTGCCATAATGAAGGACCATTCCCCCCAATTGAATTTATTATTTTACTGCTAGTCGTTTCTACTCCACCAATTAATAGAATAAACATTATTCCTATCGCAATTATAATGAATGTGAATACTTTTGCTATCGTCCTTCCTCCTTGATTATTGTTGAGATTGCTACTATTGCAATTATAAATACTAAGAAATCTCCTAATTCTATAAATGTTAAGAAAGGAGGAGTTGGTATTAAGTCAAACATATTCAACATGAATGTAACTCCAAATAATAATCCAGTCACTGCTGATTCACTCCCTATTCCATATCTCATACTTATTGTTCCTGTCACTAATATTAAAACTAAAATACTAATCACTGCCTTTGCGAAGTATCCTTCATCATCTCCCAATATTCCAAATATGTTTGCAGAGATATAAGTTCCAACTCTTGTAAAGAAATTAAAAATACTAAAATCATTTGTATCATAGATTAACCAATAAGTAGTTCCATTAATTCTTGTAGAATTAGTAATATAATAATAAGTCATTTCTACTCTTGTTTCGTTTGAAGTATTGAAACTTTTAGTTAATGTTCCCCCTGTAGATACTGTACTAGAATCTGAAAAAATTGAAGTACCGTTATTATAAAACAATTCAAAACCAAATTCATCTAAAACCAATTCAGTACTATTTATTGTGTAGTTGAATATATAAATTGTATCTGAGTCTAGGAAACTTCCTTGAGGGAATGTAGTTATTACAACTCCTTTTGCTTCGTTTGTTATTACTGCTGCAGCTTCTCCCATATTAATTGTGTAAAATGTTTGAGTTGGAGTTATTGTTTCTACTACTGAAACAAAACCTGTTTTAGAGAAAGTGAATGTATGTACAAAATCTGGATTAAGCCAGAAAGTTACAGTTCCAGCAGAGTCTGTTGTCCCTTGTGCAACTGTTGTATCTACCCCACCAATTACTCTCGTTGCTGTTACATCTGCTCCTTGCACTAAAGAGGATTGTCCACTAGTTACTTGGAAAGTTACATAAAGTCCATCTGAAACTCCTAAAAGATATAGTGTTAAATTTGTTGTTGTATTTGTTAAACTTATATCTGGTTCATCATAGGTTCTCTGTGGATAAGCTGAACCTTGTTTATATTGAATATAAATATCTGTATGTAATGTTCTATTTGGAGTTGCACAAAATTCATAATTAAAATTCTCTGTAGTATTAATAAAAGTGTATGTCTTTTTTACAGAACCAGATCCTAGCCAATAATCAAATGTACTTGTGGGAATGCTCGCGTTTATTATACTTGAATCTGATTCGTCTTTAAAACTTATATTTAGAAATCTTGTTTGATAGGATGTATTACATAATGTGAATATTGTTTCTGAAATATTTTGATAAGAAGTGTAAGAATTTTGTGTTCCATCAAACTTCCAATAAACTGAATTATTTCCTAGTTGTCCTATAGGAATCTGTAATGTTTTAGTAAATATCTCCCCTAATTTTGTTGTAGTATATTCTGTGTTGTTATAAAATAAAGATGCTGTTGTTGGACCCTTTACATTTATTGTAAATGTTTCTCCTGCAGTTTCATAAGAAGTTAAATTATAAGTTCTATTGTTTTCTAATACACTAGTAATCCAAGTAATATCTCTACTTGAAGTTTCATTATTTACTGTAAAGTTTTGTTGTGTGGTCAATGTTATTGGGACTAAATAACTTGAGGCATCACAAGAATAATTTATATTTAATGTTTGTCCAACTACTAAATAGTCTATAGTCCCAATTGGATAGTTTATTGTTGCGTTTGCACAATTAATAGTATAGTTTGTACTGTCATAAGTTATGTAATTTGGTGGGCTATAGGCTAACCCATCCCCCCCATTCCATAGTTCTGATATTTCTAAGGTAGTTAATGCTCTATCCCAAATACCTATTTCATCAACTATCCCATCCCAATAATGACCATCATATCTATAACCTACTCTAAAAGGTCTATCAATCCCATTTGTGATTCCCCCACTAAATTCATCATAACCTTGTAGAATATTATTCATGTATGCAAAACTTCCTGTTCCATTATATCCAAATACTAAATTAAACCATCCTCCTCCTTCTACACTTGAAGTCATAATAGTTGTATAGCCTCCTTCTTCTTTTTGCATATAAATTCTCATAGCTGCAGTATTTATTCTTCCAATATGTATATCCATTCCTGCTGAAGCTCCAGTTTCATCTTCTTTACCAAATACAACAGGATAATCACTATCCCAACTGTCACGAGTAAACCATAAAGAAATAGTAAAATTCTTTCCACTTAAATTATAATCTGGAACATAACTTATATTCATTGTATTATCTGGTGTAAAATTAAAACCATTATTAATTTTACCTGCTGCCCAAGTATCTGTACTTGTAGTACCTGAAGATATTCCTAATACATCGCTTACACTAGTTCCTGAAGTTTCATCTAATTTATAATAAGATATAGTAGAACTATCCCAAACAGCCCAAGAGTCTATCCATATTCCTTTAACCTTAATCTGCCAATCGGTTGATTTAAATAAATTTAATTTTCCAGAAATCCTTAGCCTATAAATTCCTTCTTCAATTTCATTCCCTATATTATAATCTTTCCAACTTATTTCCTCTTCTATATGTTCTCCAACTTTTACAATTTTTATATTATAACTTTTTGGTTGTTCTCCAATAAACCTTATATCATCAATTAAACTTCCACTATGATGTTTTATGTTTATTATAGATTCACAATCATCACCACAAGTATTTGTATGTTGAGAAAGATAACCTTCAAACAATGTATTTCCAATTAATGGTAAATCAAATGCATTAGAAATCTTTATTGGAGAATATTTTTCTAATAAGGGATAATCTTTTACTTCTTTTCCATCAAAGGTTGTTGTAACTTTATCTAGAACATTATCAAATTGGAATGCAGAAACCATACTAAGCATAAATATTCCTACGATTAAGAATAGCATTAATTTTTTCATTTTACGTTTTCGCCCCCACTATGAATCCGATTGCTAATGATGCAAAAAAGAATATAACATAAGGAATTGCCGCATCACTCATTAAGCAGGACATCATCTCACCTCCGCTTATTGTAGTGTCTGAACAATCCATTGCATCTCTAAAGGTTGTAACATCATCCATAAGAAAAGGAAGGAAGAGAATAGATAATATCCATACTGTTATTCCGATTGCTACTCCAAAAAATACTGAACCTCGTTTTGATTTAATCATATTCTTCTCCTTTATGGATTTTTATATGGCAAGTCTTACATAGATCTGTAAAATAATATCTTTTTTGATGTTCCTTTTTACTTACCATTTTACCTAATTATTCCTCCAATCAACATTCCTCCCAAGCCTAGGAGTGTTCCAAAAAATAAGAAAGGCATAATATCCCAACTCGTGCAGTTAGCCCTATCTTGATCTGTAAGTGATGTGACGTTCGAACAATTTAGTTGTGCTGTTGAAGTTGATTCTCCTACTGTGTCAGTTAAAACTGGGGTTAATGCTAAACCTAATATAAAAAAAATTATAAACATCATTAACAAGAAAAAAATCGCTACTCCTTTTTTATTCATTAGAAACCAAATATATTCTTTCCTCTATTGGAAGAGCCGAATAGATTTCCTCCCCCTTTAGATTTCCTGAAAAATTGTATCTGTTTTGTTTCCGGAGTAGTTCCTAAACGTCTCCCTTTCTTTTGTACAATTCTAAATATATCAAGTCTGCTTCCTCTAAACTCTCCATCTATTAATCCAGTTTCTTTTACTGATAATTTTCTTCCTGCTTCTTCAATAAATCCTGAGGCTGCTAATGTTTTCTTTAGTTTTTTTATTAGTATTTTCTTTGCCTTTGCTTTTGTTGTAGCTTTTCCTATTGAAACATCTTGTCCTTCTATTCTTGCGAATACTTCAAACTCTTTTTTCATTTTCGCTAGTTTCTTTAATACTTTCTTTGCAGGTGTTATGGGTGGAAGGATTATTGGTGGTTTTGTTTCTGTTATTGGTTTTAGAGGTTTTGGAAGAACTGCGAATAATTCTAAAAGTTTCCTTACTGGAGGTTGTGAAGGAACTATACTAATTGGAACTACAGGCTCAAATAATTCTAAAGGTTTACTTACTGGAGGTTGTGAAGGAACTATACTAATTGGAACTACAGGCTCAAATAATTCTTTTGGTTTCACTACAGGGACTTGAGAAGGTCCTAAATCTAAAATTGGAACTATAGGTACTTGAGAGGGTGCTGTAAAAGATACTTGAGAAGGAATAATGGCCCCAGTAAAGGCTAGTTGTGAAGGAACTCCAAACTGCGAAACAGCCCCCACCCCAACACCTTCTATCAAACCCAAAGGTTCTCTAAGAGGTGTTGTATCTATAACACCTGGAGTCTTTATAAATGTTGTGGTTGGAACCTTTACAGCCCTTCCAAATTCTGTCTCAACAGCCGCACCAAAACGTGATTTAATACTTGTATCAAATGTTTTTTCAAACTCTTGCGCTTTTCTTGACTTTATAAAAGTCTCTGCCCTAATTGATTCTTCTGCTCTAGTTATTAATTGATCTGCGATTGATTTAAAATCTTTTAGATCCTTAGCATATTTTCCAGTTGCGAATCGTTGAGGATCTGCATATCCTGCTACTAATTTTCTAGATGCTTGTAATCCTACTCTTTGTATTCTAATTCCTTCAGGAGTTCTAATAATGTAACTTTTTGGATTAGAGAATGTTGGGGTTACTTGTCGGATGTTTGTAAGTAATCTACTTATATCATGGAACTCAATTGCCTTCTTTCCTGCAATTGTTACTTGTCCCCTAATTACACTCACTCTCAAAACCCCAGCAGCCTTTAATCTAGTCGCCAAATTCCTTGCTGCCATTTCTGGAGTTAAACCTTTTTCCACATATAAATCCATATCCCCTAGTTTTCGAGTTATCTTAACTTGACCTGTTTGTGCGACACTTCCTCCAACAATAACTTTCTGTTTATTTTGTTTAAGAAAATCTCTTATCACATTTTGTGCATTTTTTCCTTTGATACTTTCTATATTATCAAGTTTAATATTTTTAGCTTTAGGTTCAAATTTTTGTAATACTTGAGTTTGTTTCATATACTCTTTGAAAGCAGCTCTTTTTTCAGGTGATAATTTATTTAATTCTGATTCTAATTCTGCTTTAAGTTGGTTTCTTAATTTAATATTTCTAACAATTTTTCCAGTTCCAACAAACCCTGCTGCTGTTCCCAATGCACTCGTCACAGCCAAAATAGGTTCTCCTGTTTCAATACCCATTTCTACTCCTTTGAATATTGAATAAGAAGGTACTATAGTAACGGCTGCCCCTTTTGCACTAACCCCTAATAATCTCATCTGTGCTGGAGTTCCAGTTATAGTTGGTGCAAAAATGCCCATTGCTTTAGCTCCAACCCCTATTAATTGGAAAGCTAAATATATCTTTTCAGCCTTATAAGCCTTATTTGTAAAATCTAACGAGGCTATTAATGCTTGGTCTCTTATTGGGGTATCTCCTCTTCTTGCTTGTTTTAATAATCTAGTCCATGCACTTCCACCAAATCTACTTAATCTATCAAAAACTTTATGGGTTATTTCTACAGACCCATTAGTTTTCTCTACATCAAATCCACTTCTTTCAAATCTATTCATAACTTTATTTTGTCTTTCTATTGCAGTTACTTGATCTATCTTTTTATTACTTAAATCTGCATTAATTTGAGCCAAATTAAATTTACTCTCCTCCATTACTTTTGAAAGTTTTTCTGCCTTTCCTTGGTCGATTTTGTTTTGTCTATCTTTATCTCTCATAAGTTGTAATAGTTCTAATGCAGCTTTTCTTTTATCTAATGCATCTCTTGGGTCTAACGAACCGCTTCTCTTAATTAAATCATTTATATGTTCAATCTTTTCTTTTTTTTGAATATCTGCAACAGTTCCTCTTAATGCTACCCCTCCTAATTCAGAACTTAAAAATTTTGGACCAACTAATGAGGGGACGACTGCAACTTCAACAGCCTCAACAAATTCTCCAAATCCTTTAGCGACTGGTTGTGGTTTAAAATCTTCTACAGTTTTTTTAGTAACTCTAGCTTCTGCTATTCTCTGAAGTTCTATTTTTCTTTTGACATCTTCAGGTATAACAAATTTCTTATCAAAAGATGGGTCTCTTCCCCTAAATCTTTCTTGATCTCTTAACGCTTGTTGAGTTCTTGTTGCTGCAAGTTCTCTTGCTTTTTTTGCGGCTTCTTCTCTTGCTTTTCTTGCGGTTTCTTGAACTTTTTTATAATTTTCTCGTGCTTGTTCAATTGCAGAAGATGCAGAAATACCACGACCTCCAGTTTTCTCCCTAATAAAGGCCTCTTGCTCTTCAGGTCTTATAGAGAATCCTTGACCATTAATAAATACTTCTCCCCCTCCAATTATTTTTGCTCCAGGAGGAGGGAATGCTGTTGATATTCCTTGACCACTTGAATCAATATAAATTCCTGTTGATGGGTTATAAGTTCCACCACCCCCACTTGATGAACCCCCTCCAGAAGAACCTCCGCTGCTTACAGATTTCCCTTCTCTTCTTGCAGCCGCAGCCATATCCCTTGCTAATTGTTGTCTACTAGCATTTACCATTTTATTTTACAAACCAACTTCCATTCTTAGTTCCTTCAAGTATAGAATAAGTTGGACAATCTAAATTTGATTGTTCATTAAGTTCACATTCTAACCATCTTGGAATCTCCTGTGAACCAACAAGTTTTATTTTTCTACAATCACTTGTGGTTAATATTAAAGTTGGAGTTCCACTAATCATATAAGAACCTTGAGTAATATCTAAAATATTCCAATTTACATTCGGATAATAATTAATCATTTGATTCATAAATGGTTCTATAGATTTACAGTGCCCACAATTAGGAGAATAATAATAATTAACTGAAATTGCAGAAACACTTCCAACTAATAACAAACATATAAATCCAATAATTAGAAATTTATTCATTAAAAAAACCTCTTTTACTTCTAATCTTTCTGAATACTGGTTCATCAAAAGCTTCTAAAGGTTCTATAACTGATGAAGATAATGCTCCAAATTCATCTATTTGTGGTTCAATTAATTTCTCTTGTTCGATTAAAGATAATTTCTCTCTAAGTTTTGTTTTTTGTGTTCCAATTTTCTTTCCATATCTAATAGCTTCTTGTCTATGTAATCTTTCTTGCATTCCTCCATGTAACATCCTTGCAGTTATTCTTGGAACTTTCTTATTCTCTAAGATACTAATTCTTCTTTTTATTTCTTCTTCCATTTAAAATCCCCCCCTTTTAAATTTGTCAAATTTAGTTTTTGAGATATTCATTTCCATTAGGTCTTCAATATCAATACCTTCCTTTATTAATTTACGTTTTTTCAAATCTAGAGATACTTGATGATTACGACTATTTTCTTTTTGATTTACAAAGTCTTTTAATTTCATAACAATACGAGTAAAGACCTATTTAAATATTAGAGGTATAATAAGAAAAATAAGAATGGGAACTTGTACCCCCTTAAAGTATAGATTCTTTCTTCATCCAATCTAATTCATCTTGAATTTCTTTGTTTGGGATTATTCTTTCTTTCTTTATTCCATATCTATTTCCAATGTCTTTCATAGTTTTTGTAAAGTCTTGTGAAGTGAATTTTTTAGTTTCTATCTTCTTCCAGTCTTGATCTCGGACTATCAACTCAAACTTTATTCCATTTCTCTTTAGTTCAAACCATTCTTGTTTTGGAAATCCCATTTTACAACTGTCCTGTTAAAAGCATATAACCACCATATCCTACTACACCTGCAATAACTAGATATAGAAGTCCCTTACCCATGGCTGCCGCTTTTACTTTAATAGTATCTCCCAACATTCTAGCCATGATATATTTCTGTCCATGAGTCTCGTTTTTTTCATTTCCTTGACGTATTGAAAGAGGATTTATTCTCCATGTTGGTTGTATAACTACAGGAAACTTTCCTTGCCATAATCCAACTTCATCTGCTCTAATCGCGTGGTAAGTTTTGTCCTTTAGACGAATTGTACTATCTTCCAATCTTTGTTTTTCTCCAGAGATATTTCCATTTTCATCTATCTTGATTACTCCAACCCATCCTTTCTTTATTTTAGATTTTCTAACTCTTGCCTTTCTTGGAATCCTCATATTTCTCTTCTTTACATTAGCTTCTTTAGTATCCTCTAGGCGTTCTATCCTTTTCATTATTGGCATTGGTTTATTTTCTTGTTCCATTTTATCCTCCTTTCATTACGTATTTTCAAAATGTTTACCTACTAAGTATCCAGCAATAAATGTTCCTATGTATGTTACTCCTGACCAAAAGATTGCTTCTACTGGACCCATGTGAACTATGAATGGATTTAGCATATATTCTCTAGCTAAGAATACTGTTCCGAATCCTATTAATCCGAATACAGTTCCCATTATGCTAAACTCTGATATATTTTCAAACATTCCTGTTATGAACTCCCAGATGTCCCCAACCCACTCAAAGCTAATTAGATATAAGAAAAAATCAACTATCTCATCCCAAATATCTTCTAAGAAACTCATTGTTGGATAGGTTCCTCCGTGTTTTTTTTCTTAAACCAACCTTTGTTTTTGGTCTTATGTCTTGGTGAAACATCTGCAAGTTCTTTCTTCATTGTTACTGCTAACTTCATTAGGAATCCTTCCTTTGATAGTGATGATGCCGTTTGTATTTCGCCAATCTTCTTAAAGTAATCTGCGAATTCTTTATTATCTGCAATCTCTTCACAAAATGTAGATAATTCTAAATACGTCCTTAAAGGTAATTTTGATTTTCCCAATTCTTCTTCACTTAGGTTACCTACTCTTGTTGTACTTTCTGTTTTGATTACTTTAGTAAAGAAAGAATGCATATTTTGTTTTCCTTCACTTATCTGCCTTAACATATCTTGCGCTTGCTGTTCTGTCATATCTTCAGTCATAGTATAATAATTCTTCCCCCCTTTCAAGAGCTTCTTCTTTTGTTCCAGTTAGAAAATCTTTAAGTCCACTTAATAATTCTGGGATTTTTTGTTGTGTTACCCTTGCTGCTATTATTAATCCTAACCATATTAATATTCCTGCACTTATTAAGAAGTCCCAGTTTATTTCCATTAGAATTTTTGTGGACGGTGTCCAGCGCGTTGAAAAAATCTTGGCTCGTAACCGTGTTTAGATAATTCCTCTACGATATAATTTAGTTTGTCTTTTTCTGTTTTAAATTTCTTTGTATGTTCTTTTAATCTTTCTATTGCTTTCTTTCTCCAGTTATCATCATCTTTTAAATCTGGATGTTCTTTTATCACTCCCCCCTTACTTAGCTTTAGTCCATGAATAGTTGTTGTAGTCCCACTTGATGTGTCTCTAAACATAATATTGCTTTCATCAATAATTACTTCTACTTCGTCTCCACCCAAACGAAAATTTCCAAAAATCATAATCTCCCCTCCTGGAAATAAATAAACGGAGTTCCAACTAATGATAGATAAACATTCCCTTGTGTTTTCTTATTACTCATTTCGTTTTTACTCCGTTTATTTCTAAATAGCGATTGAAAATAAAAAACCGCCTTAACTTAATTATTGGTTACCAACTAAAGCTTCCTTTATTCCTACAATTTGATTTCCCATCCAAACTAAATATTCTTCCTGTGTGAAAACCCCATCAGGTGTCTGGAAGACTGTCTGATAATCTGTAGGTAACTGTCCTAACATAACTGGCTTCTGTTCTACTTTCGGTTCTTCAGACTCTTGTGTCTCTTCTGGAACTTCTTGTGTTTCTTCGTCTTTTTTATTCATTTTTTTTAACCTCCCTTACAACTTATTAAAGTATATCCTCAATCCATTCAAGTGTTGCCCATAAAGCAATTAGTGCTCCAATGAAAATTGTTGCATATCCAAAATAAAGTGTTAGGTTATCTCTATAAATTACTATTCCATTTCTTATAATCCATAACCCTGTAAAAGATAACATCATCCCAGTCAATATAGACAAAGGAACATTCCTTCCAAAGAAACTTATAAATGCCACTGCATAAATCATTACTAACAAAATTATAAACAAAGCAATATTATCATTCCCATCTCTTCCTGAAGGAGTTACATTAAAATTTATGCATCCAGTTTCAGAATCAACTGAATTTCCACAATCATAACAATAAGTATATTCTCCGAGTGTTGTTGTATTCCCCCCAGTTAAATTAATTGAATAGTCTGTTCCATCTGCTTCAAACTCTCTGTTGGATAATAATAGATTTCCTTCTTCATTTCTAACACTCGTTATATTACAATAAGTACAATTATTACATGTCTGATAAAGTAATGCAGTTTCTCCTTGCTTTACTGGTTTTATTTCTATTGCTTGAACAAGTGTAATACTAAAAATAAGTGTACAGATAAGAAGTATTACTATCGTTCCCTTTTTCATTACATCTACTTGTTCTTTTTTATTTATAACTCTTTTGGTTTTCATTTTTTCGTTTATCTCAGTTAAAGCGAAGTTATATCTCCCTCATACAACTTACTATTTCTGCTTGAGTTGTTAAGTCCCAACAATCTAATTGTTTATTTTGTTTATCTTCAATATTTGCAATCTTCCATAACATTAAAACATTTATTGCTCTGTTTGTGTGTCCTATTGCTTCTAAATTATAACTTCCGTATGGGCTTAATTCATAATCAAACAAAACATTATCACTTAATTTTCCTTCAGGAGTTAAAATTAAATCTTTCATCTCTGCATAAGTTTTTGTATTTAAATTATTATAAAAATTTTCAATCTTTGTTAATGTTGCAGGG
>Ga0307377_10003571_pt1 | contig 17452 bp, 27 predicted proteins | sample TR3MG_FD_202535 | JGI IMG/M metagenome (GOLD analysis project Ga0307377, IMG submission 202535) | Soil microbial communities from Risofladan, Vaasa, Finland - TR-3 | ecosystem: Environmental > Terrestrial > Soil > Coastal area > Acid sulfate soil | place: Finland: Risofladan, Vaasa | collected... | reverse complement strand
GACTACCCTTTTTAAGTATGAATTTAGATTTTTGATGTTTTTTGAAATATCTATAGAGCGAGTCGGCGTTTTGATCAAATTTTGGGACGGCACCAAAAGCCCCTAAAACCTGTTGTATGAACCCGGAGCAATCATAACCCGGAAACTGTTCGGTTCCATTCCCCCCCCAATGGTATGGAGTTCCTATAAATGTCATTGCGTAAATAACCACGAATTCCATTTCGGCCGATCTTGATTTTTAATTTTGGAGGGTATCGTATATTTTAACTTATTAAGATAGCATCGCAGAAATGTTTTATTTGAATTGCGGTGTTTTTGAGTTATATCTTAATAAGATATTCCAGGAATAAGCCAAGGATTATTTATAGATGCAATATAAAATTTATCATAAATACATGGGGCAGTCGCAGGAGGTTTTTAGCTCAAAATCGCCTTACCATGTAAGGGTTCTCGCTGAAAAATACCGCGATAACTATGAACAAATCCCAGATTGTTACCATCATGGCATGACCCCGATAAGTAAAGAGGAGATACCCCTAAGAAAATTAATATTGAAGTTAAACAAACTAGAGAATAGATACTTTAATATTTGAAAATATAAGGATAGTGTATGGATAGTTTGGAAATAGGGTCCACAATGGTTATGGGCATCAAGATCGGCGATGTTATACAAGTAGATCCCAACGGCGGGGCGGGCGTTGGGAATTATGGCGGTACTTTTGTCATAGTAGAGGAAGTGGGAGATTCCGATATAAAAGGTTACATGCCTATGGCAAAATATGAGGATGGGACAACGCCAATTGAAAAAATTACCGTAGCAAAAAGCTTGTGTCACACAATTGGGCCGGCGAAATGGCAGTTACAGATGGATTCGATGGCAGATTAATGGTCTTATAAGCATCTTATCTTTATGGGGGCCTCAGTATTTAGCTGATGTGGTAAGTTGAACCTTGGCCACAAAAAGCCCCCTCCAATTTTAGATTATCCTTTAAATTTTCGACGAATGACTTTGATTTTTGGCTCCAATTCCTTAGAATTTTGGATATGAGTCGTGATATAAGATTGCATTTCTTCGGGATTCATTCCCCTGATTCGGGCATAAAAGTTACTTGGATTAAGTCCTAGTTTCTTGAATGCAGCGCCGGGGCTATCAAATTTTTCCCCATTAATGATAAGCCCCCCTATTCTTCTCGAAGTATTTCTAGGCTTTGACCTTTTATCTTTTGGCTTGGCTTTGCCTTCGATGACTTTAGCCGCAATATACGGGATAGGTAACGGTTCTAAAGCTATCGGCTTCGATTCGATTAAATAATTTTCATATTTTTCGATGATCGATTTAACAACTTCGATTTGACCTCTTTCGGGAAGAATTTTAAAATAATTTTGTATTATGATTGAATGATCCATGTTTTATGCCCCTTTTCATATTGAACGATATGGCTGTATATTTGTTCTTGGCAAAATGTTCAATGTAAAAGTGAAAGATACGAGGTTTACAAATGCCCTCTAGAAAAATTAAAGGGTTTCTGATCCGACACGAGGGGCAAATTTATTCCCCGGAGTCTACATATCCGCTATTTAGTAGTTTTGCCAGAGCCAGGGCGGCGGGAGATAGATACATGAGGAAGTATGGTGGTCTGTCTGAGATTTTTGAGGCCACTGTTGTGCTTGTTAATAACACTCATTGTTATGATTGGGAAAAAAAAAGCCTAAAACCCAAAATATCGGCTAACCAAGATGAGCCGGATAGTTAAATAATAATGGTTTTAAGGCATTGAGGCGATAGATATGAGATTTGATACTAATCAATTTAAAAAAGACATGAAATTGTGGAAGATTTCAAATAGGCATGCATGCGAATACGATTTTGAGATGTGGGTCAAGATTCGCGCTGTGAATAGCGATCAGGCAGAAATCTTGATCGAACAATCGGTTAAATGGTTTAGAAACCAAAGAAAAACCCATTTGGCGGGCGGAATCCATTCCTTCGGCTAGTGTTATGATAAAATCATCATATGATTATTGATGAGATTTTAAAAATTTTGAAAAAATCATTATGGACGGTTGAAGATAAGAACCGGATAAGCACTTATTTAGTGCATTTAGTGGCGATAAACGAGAGTCAACATTTACAGCTAATGGACGCGTTGAAAACGGTTTCCCAGCAAAGAAATAGAATCGACTTTTATCGCTCCATTTACCTAAAAATCATGTCTTGAAGCTTATGATATAATATAAAAGAGAGGGGGGCAGATAGCTAAGCTATTTGGGGGCGGGGCTGATACCCCGCTTCCTCCTCGATTAAATTATAACGGTCTATCTCTATCATACTTCTAAATGATACCCTTCTAGAAACATTGATATTAAAGCAAGTCTTACGTGGGGGCGGGATAAATGACACCAGAAGCGGTTAAATGGGTAGAGGATACTTGTAAATTATTGGCTGATGACGCTAGTAGAATAATAATAACCTATCAAGACTATGAGAATGACCGCTTGGTCATTACTGTCACGGCTCATGGTGACGAAATGGGCCGGGTTATAGGCCGTTATGGCGATACCATCAAGAGCCTTAGAACTATCGCCTATTGCTTGGGAATGAAGACGTCAAAGAAAAAAACTAGTATATTAGTAGATGGGATGGGAGATTTTATAGCATGCGACTAATCGAAGGCGATAAAAAAGTTGATTCACCTAAAATTGACTTCAGGATTTTTAACAAGGGCGATTATCTCAGCGCCATTATTTTAATTTGTTACTTAAATGATGTCCCAAAATATCAAACCATCATATTAGCTTGGCCAACCTTCTTTTTAAAATGGCGATTGAAGACGATTAAAGCAAAAATGATTGCCTTAATATTATCGGAGGGGGTTTCGAATGAGAGGATTCCAGGACATTCCAGATGATGTCCTATTAGGGATCGGCCTAATGGTTTTCAGTATCAGCATTATATTTATTATGTATATTTTTGACCGCCATAATAAAAAATGAAAATTCGCCATAATGATTGGCTGTGGTTAAAAAAAATATCTATAAAATATTGCCTACCGTTTGATTTTATGGTGGGTCTTTTTCACTTTAGTTCGGGGCTTAGCCCGGATTATTTGAGATTAGGCCCATCGAACTTCTTATATACCGGGGACTCGGAAACTGAAAACGTTTTGGGGCGATTCTATTGTGGTTTGTCAGGCATAAAATTTTCCGCCGCTAGAAATCTTGGTTATACGGGAACGTTTCAGGAATTACTTGTTACTTGGCGCAATTTAAAAATTTTCGGCTTGTTTTTAAACAGTTTAAGCGTAAATAATGTAAATATAGTTTTATATGAATATAAAAAAATCTCAGGTGTTGACCATAAAATCAATGTTAAGGATATCTATGAAGCCTCATACAGAATCGGCCCTTTAGAATATGAGTGATAAACAGAAGATAATTACGATAGACTTACCTGCCGCACATAGCGCTAAACAGCGGCAAATTATGAATTTTTTTGTAGACCCGGATGGACCCGAAGAACTTTATATCGCTTCGGGTACTAAATTCGGAAAAACTTTAGCATGCTCGGCGGCAATGGCGGCGGCTGTCCCTACCTTCCCTAACACTCAATGGCGATGGATGGCCCCATTTTATAGCCAGGCGCAAATCGGCTTTGAGAACATCAGGAAAATACTTCCTAAAGATTATATTCGCTCTAGAAAATCGAATATGCGAATAGAAATAAAGGGTATTGGTAGCCATATCGACTTCACCCATGCTCAAAATTATTTGCAAATAGAAGGTCATCAAATCCATGGCTATGTATTTGATGAGGGATCTAAGATCGACGAAGCGATTTTTTACAGTGCTAGGACCACTGTCACGAAGACAAGATCGATCGGTATGGGAAAATTTATAGTGCCATCGACTCCTTTAGGGCGGAATCATTTTTATAAGCTTTGTATGGAAGCGAAAAACGAGCAAGAACTAGCAATAATTAATAAGAGAAAGCCAAAAAAAATATTTATCACAGCCGCTACCGCAGATAATCCATTCATTTCAAAAGAGGTTATAGCCAGCGCTAAATTAGCCTTACCAATCAGGCTTTTTCAGCAGTATTATTTATCAGAATTTTTAGAGGAATCATCAACGTTCGGTGAAATCACACCTTGCCTTTATGGTCAGGAATTCGAGCTAGCAAAAAGCCCGATATCCCTTTGGCTTGACGAAGGTGCCAAAGAGAAATTTGTGACCATTGGCGCGGATTGGGCAAGGGGCCGAAAAAATACAGATGACGACACGGTCTTTACTGCAATTGATTACGAATCCAGCCCCGTTAAACTAGTTGGATTATTGAGATTAAAAGGACTAAACTACACTGAACAAATAAGCCAGCTAGTCAAATTTTCTAGGCAGTTTGTCGAAGCAACATTGATCGAGCATGATAAAACAGGGGTTGGCATTGCCATAGATGATCAATTAGCATTAACCAATTTGGTTTATAAAGGTAGGAGTTTCAATAATCATACCAAGCCAGAAATGGTATGCACGCTAATAACCGCTTTCGAGCAGCAAAAAATACTGATACCGAGATGCAAGGATTTATTAGAACAGCTTAACGATTTCGAGATGATTTTAAGTGATACGGGCATGATGAAGTTTCAGGCGGCCCAAGGGTGTCATGACGATTTCGTGACGTCTCTCATGCTTTCTTATAATGCCGCTAAAAGATATTCGAATTCCGATTTTGATATAATGAATATGCATGATGACGATAACGAAAAAAGCTACATGCAATCCTTTTATGATGGCCTTGTCGATGACGACGACGATGGAAATGACCCGCTTGACGGTTGGATTGAAACCATAAGGATGGTTGGGATATGATCGAGAACGATAAAATCGGCTTAGACTCAGATAGATTCGTCCGAGAAGTGATGAATCGAATAGAAAAACATGAGGGCGGTCAATCCTATTCGAACAGTGCGAATCTTTTTAGGTCTGAACCCGATATACAACTAAATAGGTTTAGCCTTAAGAACCTTTTATACTCAGATGATTGGGTTTATATAGTATGTAATCTAGTAGCTACTAAAATATCTAACCAAAGATTGCATATAGTGGAGCAAAGTGTTGTCGATGGTAAACGTTTAGTCAAACCGGCGGAAGATCATGAGCTGCAGAAAGTCCTTGATAATCCGAATCCTCAAATGGACCAATCGGCCTTTACTTATGTTTGGGCCATAGAAACTACACTGGGTGGTAATGGTCTGGTATATCATGCAAAATCTAACGATGAGTTATGGAATGTCGGTTTCGAAAAAATCGACCCGCAATTTGATCAAAAAAATAATCTGACGGGATACAGTCTTACTAGCATGGAAAATGAGGACTGCCTAGGAATAGAATTCTTCAAAGCCGATGAAATCATGCACGCAAAACGGCCTGACCCTTCTTATTGTTATTGGGGGCTATCGCCTTTCCAGGCCGGCAAATCTTCAATACTATTTAATAGGTATTCACAAGAATTTCTAAATAGTTTTTATCTCAAAGGGGCAAGCCCTCAATTGCATTTTGAATTGCAGCAAGATGTCAATGAAAGACAGAGCATCAGAATGTTGAGGTCATTCGAGAAGGCATATGGATCAAGGCAAAACCAAAGAAGGCCCTTAATTACCCCGGCGGGCGTCAAGGCAAAGCCGATAACTACGTCATTAGCCGATCAACAATTAATTACCTATATAAATTCAAACAGGGAAACCATAATAAACCTACTCAATATCCCCAAGCACGAATTATCTATTCAAGACGGCGGGTCTTTAGGTTCGCAAGAAATGAGGCTTTCTCTTAGAAATTTTTGGTTAACTACCCTTAAGCCTACGATGCGATTTATAGAAGGACCGTTAAATAAACATTTTAAGGAACGCCTTGGAGATAAATATAGAATAGAGTTTGATCTTTCGACAGTCGAGGCCCTGCAAGACGATCAAATAAAGCAAGCTGAGTTAGCTGATAGATTGATAAAATCCGGCGCTTTTTCACCGAATGAGGTTAGGCAACGCATATTTAGAGAGCCACCCAGGCCGGATGGAGACGATTTAGTGGGAACAAACAGTCGGGGGCCTCAGACTGAGCCCCCCCCAGCCACTCCTCCTAATGAAATCCCATCAGATGGGGAGCCTATAAGATCTTGCCTGAGCGGTATCCGAAAAATAGAAGTTATGGGTATGAAAAAGCAACGTGATGACCAAGAAAAAAGAACCGTCGAACAAATAAAATTAAATGTTCTCGATTTGTTTTTAAAATTTCTAGAAACGGCAATAAAGGTTATTCATAAAAATTCTGATGGCTTTCCGTTGCCTGAAAAACAGACGGAAAACGAAAAAATAACCGAATTACTGAGAGATATAGAGACACAGCTTATAAAAGAATTTGGCAAAAACGAAAATGATTTTATAAAGAAAAATAGCGGTGAATTAACCGATTTAAGCATGTTGGGCAAGGAGGGGGTCATATCAGCTAGTTTTAACGGTGGGGATATTGAAGCAATCCAAGCTATATCCGATGGCAATGAGCCTGGTAGATTGAACACTCTATTGGATGCCAGGGGTATTGACTCTTTTAAAAACATTTCTCAAACTTCCAGTAAGAAAATAATAAATACCATCGAGCAAGGCATGAGGTCTGGCAGTTCAATTACTGCCATTACTAGATCAATCACGGATATTTTTACCGATGCCCAGGTTGTTGGGTCACAAGCTGAAAAGATAGCCCGAACCGAGACGGGCATTGCTACAATGATAGGTAGAGAAGCGGCTTTTAAGGACGCGCAAACGGCATTAGGTCCCGTGGTCAAGATTTGGCTTACGCAGATAGATTCGACCACTAGGGATACTCACGTAGGTCTGCATTTGACGCGGGCCAGTCCTAGTTCTGGTAAATTTGAAAATGGTTTAAGGTTTCCCCTAGATCCCAATGGGGACCCAAGGGAAATTATTAATTGCCGATGCGATATGATTTTAGAAAAGGAATAATATGAAAAAGTTATTATCATACGATTTTGCAAGCGTTACCTCGGTGAAAAGATCAGTTAAAGGAGGGAAATCGGTATTTATAGAAGGATTCGCCAATAGATTTTCCAATGGTGAAAAGCTTTTAATTGATAGGGGTTCGGATTTGATTGAACCCGGCGGATGGAAGTTAGAAAACTTCCAAAATAATCCAATAATATTCTTTAATCACGATAGAAATAAGCCCATCGGTCAGGCCATAAGGTCCGAGATAACTTCAGAAGGGTTAAAAATTAAAGTCAAACTATCAGATTCCAATGATCCAGAAATAAGCCGAATTAGGGATCTAGTTAGTGAAGGAATTTTAAAAAGCTTTTCGGTAGGATTTGACCCAAGAAAAATCGAGAGTCAAACCATCGACGGTAAAGAGATATCTATAATTAAAGAAGCTGAACTTCTGGAAGTTAGTGTCGTTAGCATACCCATGGCGGAACATTCGTTATTTAACGTTACGGTTAAGCATCTTTCTGCAATGCCATACGATGAAGCCAAGAGAATTTGCCTATTAGGTAAGGCATCTTCTGAAAACGCTCAAGCAGCGGAAGATGATCCCGATGAGGAAGAGGAAGCCCCGGTCAAAGTCGAAGGACCAATGCTGGAAATTACTTCCCAGCCATCCGAAGCACAAGCAAGCAATCCGACTATCGACGCCATAAGACAGACAAATATTCTTTTAGCTCAGTTAATCGCGGCGACGCAGCTAGTAGGTATGAAGGTCGAGGAAGCATTTAAAGAGCCAGCGGCGGAAGAAGAGCCGGCAGAAGAAGAGCCGGCAGAAGAAGAGCCTGAGGAAGAAGAGCCTGTAGAAGAAGAGCCTGTAGAAGAAGAGCCTGCAGAAGAAGAGCCTGCAGAAGAAGAGCCTGCAGAAGAAGAGCCTGCAGAAGAAGAGCCAAAACATTTTGACCCTGATCAGGTTAAAACTTTGAGCGATTATTTAATAAGGGCGGAAGCAATATTAAAAAACCATAGACTATAAAACACTAAATCTAGTATGATTTTGGTAAGCAACATATTTTTAGAGTTAAAATTATAACATATGACGATATTTTCAATTTACTTATAGCGACAGACAAAAATTTTAGGAGTTTTTCAAAATGGTTCCAAAAAAAGAAAATGATTTAACTGACCTTCTTGAGCGGGTCAAAGTCGTAGTCGATCGATGCGAAAATCTAGAAAAGTCTGTAAAGGAAATGGAGACTACAAAGGCTAACTTTATCACGACCTCAAAGCGATCCGATAATTCTGATGAAATGAGAACATTGAGACTATTCGGCGCAAAAAATGTCAAAGACCTAGTCGAGATGGATGTTGCAAGCCCACAATTTTCGCGTATACCTATGGAATATAAGCAACAAGTATTAGATTTAAAGAGAACTCTAGACGTGGGCCGTATGATTGCGGTCAGATTCAGGGGCGGCAAGCCGGATTATATTGCTGAAAACCCTAAAAACGATATCATTACCAACCTATCCAAAGAATATGAATCTTCTCCATTTTGTCGGGAAGTCCTAATGCCTAAACTAAAGGCATATACGACAGGTGGGAACCCGGATTGGCTACAAGAGATAACAGCTTCAAGCTATATGAGCGAGTTTGAATTAGAAAGGAAAGTTACCCCTCTTTTCCGCGACCTTCCTATGCCATCTTCTCCTTATAATCTCCCGGTTCAAGATGGAACCACTGTTGCTAGGATTGCACCAGAAAATACCCAAGTCACCGACGCGAGTTTTTCAAGTTCAAAAATTCAGATGACAGCTACAAAACTTTTTCAGCACTCAGTATTACCAGAAGAGATGGACGAAGACAGCGCCCCCTCAATTTTGCCAATTATACGCGATGATGTCGTTCAGGCACAAGAACGCGCCTACGAAATTGCGATTTTAAATGGCCAAAAATCGGGCGCAATCGATACTGTTGCAATCGCGGCCGATGACGCTAGAAAAGCATGGGACGGCTTGCGCTTTCTTGGTAGGGCGAATTCTGCATTCGGCGGCGATTATGACTTTTCCGGTACTCTAGATGAGGCGGGATTAAAAGCCATGAAAAAACAAGGCGGGAAATTTACTATTAACCCAATGGCATTGACTTGGATTGCATCGTCTTCTGCATATCATCAAATGGTGGGGCTAGATATATTCGCTACCGCCGAGAAGTTCGGAACGCAATTATTCACGAATTTAACTGGAATTTTAGGCACTTGCCTTGGATGTCCCGTAATAGTTAGCGAGCATATGCCTGAAAATCTAAACGTAGTCGGCGTAGAAGATGGTATCACCTTAACTACTACGGGCTTGATTCTAGTTAACAGAAACCGCTTTTTCTTAGGTACTCGCAGGGCTATCAGAGTCCGATTGCAGCCAGACCTGCCATACCATGATCGATGGCTGATCAGTTCCTACAGTCGTAAGGATTATCAGGGCCATGTCCAAGACGCGGGTGAGACAAGCGTGGTTTATGGTTACAACATAGTAAGCTAAAACTTCCATGTATAATGCTATATAAGGGGCCTCAGCCATAACTTGGTCGAGGCCCTTTATTAACAGGGAATTTAATGTCAAATAATTACGTAGTTAATCTATATGAGAGTTTGAACGCGTTACAGCTTAAATCTAGGTTGCCGGGAACCTATTCAAAAAATATTTTATTAAAAAGTAATTCATTACTAAGCACGATTAACATAGATTCTAATTTTGGATCGGTAACGATAAGACTTTTAGAAACTTTCAACGGAATTGAAAATATTTTTGATCAAAGAGTCTTTACAGGTACAGGCATTTTCCAGTGGAAATCTAACTGTTTTCACAATAAAGCTAAAATAGAAATTATCACCGATACGGCTACGATATTATCTTATTTTTTGATGGCTCGAAGCGATTCAGACGGGTCAGACTCTACAGCCCTCACAATAGATCAGGCTTTTAGGTATAAAGGTAACGATTCTGTAACCGTTGGCATAAATCAGGAATTACTTTCGTATGTGGTGCCAGCTTTTAAAAACCTATTAATTTATAGCTGGCATGCTACGGCTCAGAACCCCGGAAATATGACCTTAGATATCGATGGGTCAAAAGAGAGGGTTTCCCCTATCAGGGCATCAAAACCAGTGATAAATGAGGAGTTCATCCCTAGACTTAGAGCCTTGTCTGGGCAAACGGTGAAGATGTCATATTTGAGCCGATCTATCCCTACCAATATCGGTGTTATTTATTGGGATATTGGCGGCTCTTTAGTTGATGCTTAGCTTAGGAGTTTATTGAAGTGGATCCAAACGAAATTTTCAATATAGTAGCCGATTCCGTTACGGGGGAAGGGGAGCCGTTAATATCACGGACAGAACTCGAATTGGCGGCGGGTATAGCGGGAGCGATTGGCTTTGCTTTCAAAGACCATCTTGGCAGGGTGGTATTGCCGACCCTAACCACTGATGGAAAGCTACCAACAACGGATACGGGCGGGATCAAGCTAAGGACTCAGAACACAGTTTTATCAACGGGCAATAATATCAAAGATTTGGTAGCAACGGTTGTTATGCTACCTTCTAAGCAATACACTCTTAAGCTTGTCAGCGGGGCATCTACTCAAACGGTTGTTTGGGCATTAGAGCAGCTTGACGGTGAAACGGTTTCTGGGGTCCATAAATGGATCACCGGCGCGGGTAAATATACGGAAAAATTCTATGGCGATTTTGATTTTACGTCTTCTGCTAGTGGGCCTCAAGAGGTAAATCTTTATGGCACCCAAACCAAGGGACAAAATTCAAATTTACATGGAACTATCTGTCTTCAGCAAGTTGGAGCATAAATTAAATGTCTGAAGTTTCTGAAGAATTTGAATCGACAGATAAAGTAGGGACCACAAGCCAATACGATGGCGTAGTTGGTGTCGCTCCATTAAATGTTCCCGCTATAATTGGTAATGAAATAAGCGAATTTATAATTCAATGTCCTTTTGATCAGGTTGACACCAATACTTTGAAGGTTTCAATTAATGGCGGTATAAATTTCTTGACTATGCAGCCAGCGGGATTCTGGGCATGGACACCTAAAGGCGGTGTCAGACAATTGACCTTAGTTGGCAACGTTGCGGGCGTAAAATATGAGATTGTTATAAACCGGGAGCTGTCTTAAATGGCTATATCTTCCTTTCACAACGGTCGCAGCGTTTCTGTTTTAGTCGGCAATTCTGGCACTACTAGAGTCGATATCGATACAGACCTTGATGGTGCGAACAGAATGTCCGTCGAAAGCACTGTTACTCCTACCTCTGTTTCGAATAGGTTTGAAATAGATGCCGAAAATGGTGGTGGCAGCAACGAGCTGAATATTAACGGCGGCGGAACACCAGTAACTTTCTCAATTTTAGCCGAAGCGACCTTCGATCTTTTTATCACTGAATTGCGGTTACATGGAATTGACGGAGGCATAAGGTTTGACCGTTTCTTGGGGCAGAATAACCCACTGACTAATGGTATCGATTTCTCAATCAAGAGCAATGACGCACCAGTTGGTTTCGATTCTATATTCACGACGGCAGATATAAAAGCAAGGTTTGCTACTCTAGGTGGCTGGGCTTTAGATCCTGCTGCTGGTGGCGACCATTTTCTAGGTTCTTTGAGCCTCGTTGCAAACCCTTTGGCTATTAGGAGTCAAGGTACTTTCGGAACTGATGACGTTCTCTCGATAATAATAAATGACAACCTTAGCAATGTTGATAGCCTATTCCTAACCGCTATAGGCTTCAAGAGGTAAGTAAAGTGGCAAGATTTGATGCATTCAAAAGGTTCTATAAAAACGTAGCACCGTCATCCTCCGAAACCTCGGACTATATTCCTGCTGAGGGTGAAAGATTGCTTCTAGTCAACGTGGGTGTTTCTAGCTCCGCTGTTCCTAGCTCGGTTGTTTGTATCCAATGGGGTGATGAAATTATCATTTCTGGGCATAGCGAAGTTGTTCACAACGATATTGGCGTTGAACTTCTAGGAGACGGTATAAAAATACTTAGAATATGCTTGATTAATGACTTAACCGAGCCGACTTATATGGGCGGCTTCTGGCAAGGAATTATATTGATATGACTGTTAGAGAAAGAATACAGGTGCTCTATGATAGTGATTTGAGTGCAGGGGAGGAGATAGAAACCTCCGAACCTATCCCTTCAGGCGAAACCTGGCAGATATCTAGAATAACTTTTGGTGATATGTCTAAGAACGACAATAAATCAGGCGTTTTCCAGGTAGATTTTGGCGTTGATAGCGATAGAGATATATTAGCTAGAGCATATTTATCTGGTTCGACTATCGTTATAGATATAAATCGTTCTTTCCTGGGCGATGGTATTAAGGTCTTTAGGTTCTTACGTGAAAACCAATCAAACCCCGCTAAAAAAATGTTGATATTTGTCGAGGGATTCAAAAGATTTGGTGACTTGCTGAAGGAATAGAATTTTACTAGGAAGAAATCTATTTCATGGATAGGTTAGAAAGAATTGAACGGAAGGTCGATGGTCTGGCTGAGTCATTGGTTCAAGTTAAAATAAATCTCGCTGAACAGATACTAGCTGAAAATACCCATCAAAAAAATGTTGAGCGGTTTTGGAGCCAAACCTGGCCCCATATTATGGGAAAAATCGATGATAACGCGACAAAAATAGCTATTTTGGAAGTTGAAATGGCATCTTTAAGGACCAAAATGATGATTTGGGGCGTATCGATATGCATAGGTTTCCCCGTCATGGCTACCGTCTTGCAAATAGTTCTAGAAAATAGGTGAAATATGAACAGTATCGAAAAGAGAATACATGAAGTGGTAAAATTGGAATCTTCTAAAAATGATTTGTCAATTTCCGCAATCATGGCGCTCGTAGAAATTGAAAGCGCTTTTGATCCATGGGCAATAAGAAAAGAGCCGATTAATAAATGGATATTTAGACCGGGGCAATATGCTCGACAAAATCACATAACTATAACCACAGAGACAGAACTCCAACATTTTTCTTTTGGGTTAATGCAGATAATGGGATCGACGGCCAGGGCTCCTTTAAATTATGATGGGAATTTACTTAAGCTTTTAGGTGTCGAAATGAATTTGCACTATGGTATTAAATATCTATGTTGGATTAAAAAGAGGTTTAAAATATCATGTTGGGAGGCGATTGCTTCGGCCTTTAATGCAGGTTCGCCGAGAATGGTCGATGGGAAATATGTAAATCAAATATATGTTGATAAATTTAAATCAGCGAGAAGACGCTGGGAACAGCAATTAAATTGGAGTTAAATGCTATGCAATTGAGGCTGGAAAGAATGGGTAGATCTGGGGTTTGCGGGCCTTTGGTAGACTCCTCGATATTCGAAGGTAAATGGAACATTGGCGAAAGTAAAAAAGTTCAAATGCAGACAGGCTATAGGTTACTAGCGAAATATCCTAATATGTTTCGTGAAATAAAATACGAAGCTAGATCTACTAGCTATGAGAGAAAGCCTAGGGTCGATTATGTAGATAAGATCAAGACGACGGAAGGGCTGAAATAATGTCGGGAGTTTCAACTAACATAATTGGGATATCTGTTTTAGATCCCTATGCCCTGACAACAGTAGATAATATTCGGGTACAATTGGGGATGCCTGGCAGCGCATTGACTTTCGATTTTATTAAAAAGATTGAAAGAATGATAAACGCGGCTAGCGCTCATTTAGAAGAATATATGCACCGTAAAATCCTGCAAAGGTCTTACACCGATTATCAGGATTCTAGGGGTGGTAATTTCATATTAACTAGAGAATACCCAATTTTATCGGTTACTGAGTTATGGATTGATGACACCCGATCGTTCTCAGATACCAATAAAAAACTATCTTCTACTTCTTTTTCCATTGTTGATAATGAAACAGCGATCCAAACTTTGGACCAAAACTTACCCCATGGTAGGCAGGTAATAAAGGTGATTTATCAATCAGGTTGGGCCAAAGTCCCAGCAAATATTGAAAGGGCTACCGATTTATTAGTAGAATGGTGGTATCGCTTTCAAGAACGGGAAGATATAGGAAGATCAAATAAATCTAAGGGCGACGAATCAACGGTTATTAGTCAGAGCATACCTGACGCGGTCAAAGAACTTGTGGACAGCTATAAACGTCTGGACTTAGTAGACGCTCCTAGAAGTATGGCTATTACATGAGCATGGGGCTTCTAATCGCTAGGGTCAGAAAGTTGGGCGATCGGATCGGCCCAGAAGTAACCCGCTCGTTTTTGGTAAGATCAGGCAATTACATAGTTAACGCCGCAAAGCGTAGGGCCCCCGTAGGTCGGACAGGATCTTTGCGACGATCTATAGCCGCTAAATTCGATGAGACAAAATCAAGAGTTGATGTCGGAACGTGGGGCATACCCTATGGAGCGGCGCAAGAATTCGGCGGCGTAATCACCCCACAAAATGGAGCCTATCTGGCAATTCCTACCGGTATTGCTTATGAGCGAAAAAGCCCAAGACAATTTGATTTAACCGTGAGTGGTGTAGGCGGCAAAAAGTATCTTGTGGACAGGGCTTCGGGTAAGGCAGCATATAGGCTAATAACTTCTGTAAGATTGAAGCCCCAACCTTATTTAATACCCGCTTTCGATGATTATTTGGATCGTGGGGCCGAGGCTCTATTGAACCAAGTCTTGGATGAGATGTTTTCCAATTTATAACCTTGTGGGTCCATATGATATCCAAGAAAAGCCAGATATTGACTAAAATCGTTTCAATTCTAGAGACTTTGATACCAAACGATATCAAAACCGTAAACTATCAGATAATTAAGATTGCGGACGGTGATTTTGAAGAGTGGGAATTACCAGCGATCCAATTAATTGATCAAGGTGAAATTGTCGAGCATGAGCAAGGGCGTGCGAGGAAAACATGGGATTTAGTGCTAGAAATTCTCCTAAAAACTACGGTTGAGGGGCAGGTTAATCAGCAAACGATGTTTGACCTTCAAAATCTAATAGAAAGAACTCTATGGGAAAATCCTCAAATTGGGATACCAGGCGTGATAGACTTAAAATATAACGGCAGCCAATCAGATTTGCATTTATTATCGCCGCTTTATTATTGTAGAATGGATTTTACTGTAAGATATTATGATGCCTTGGTGTCAACCTGCTAAGAGCGACCTAGCTCACGATTAATATTCTATAAATACGCAACATGTAGCGGATTCAGCCTAAAATATAAAATTCGTTCGGCCAACCATTAGCCTTATTTAATAATTTATTTATTGGAAAGGTTAGAAATGAAAGATTACGCGAATATTTGGGGGTCCTCTAACGATTCAAGCGCTCTAGAGCAAAAGTGGTATTTAAAGGCTGAAAGTTCTAGAGGTAGTTTTGTAGTGCCCTTGAATACAGATTTTTTTTATGCCTTGGCCGGCGGTAATTTAGAATTTGCTCAGGGCTTTGAAGTGAGTCCCCATAGGTCTGGCAGGCATGCAAACAACATTATCAAGCAGAAAAAAACTTTGTCTTGGTCACTTACTACATTTTTCAATATAGATGAAACCCTTGGAGCCGGCGGCGTTGGCGAAATTGATCAGGCGATTAGAACTTTATTTACGTCACTAATGGGCAGAGAATTCATTAGAGTGGCGGGGCCTGACCCTTTTGACGGCCTAGAGTATTCAGCTATCACGGCCCCAGATTTGACTTTCTCCATGTTCTCTTGTGTCGATAAATTCGCCCAGCAAGCTAGGGGTTGTTTTGTTTCAGACTGTGAAATGACATTCCCAGGGGACGGACAAGCCCAATTGGCATGGTCAGGCATGGGTAAGGACGCCTTAACAATTGGTTTAGGACAAAGTAACGCGAATAACTCCGGCTCAACTGTTACGGTTGAGGCAGGGGAAGGAAGGCAGTTCAAAGAAGACGGCCTGGTCATGATCATAAAAACCGATGGTTTTACTAGATCAACAGACACCCCTGATGGCACGGCGCTAGTAGTCTCTGGCATAGTCGGCGATGTCGTTAGCTTGGTTGATATTGGAGGCTCTCCGGTTGTCCTTGCGGACAGTGATGGCTCAGTCAATCCTATTTACCTTGTTTACTATGAGCCCGCAGCCCCGGCAGCCATTGATAACCCTGTTGTTGGTTTGCGCGGTTCTATCACCGTGGGCGGGTTGACCGCAGGTAATTGCATCAGAAACTTAACCATTTCATGTGCTAATAATCACGAAAATGTCGATTACTGTTACGGACATGACACACTTTCGGGGCCATTATTCGTGCCTGGCGATCGATTTATGGCGACGATAGAGATGACCTTGAACATGAATAAAGAAATGGTAGGGTTTTATCGTGATGTTGAAGAATTCGTCACCAAATCGATAGATTTAGAACTTGGAGATAACACAGGGCGTTTTTTCAAGGCATTACTGCCCAAAGTTCAATTTCCTTTGCCTAGCATTCCTGTCCCTGATTCGGGCTCGATCCCAGTTTCTTTCAGCGATGGCATTGCTTTACAAACTAGTCAGGATGCGGCCGACGAATTTGCACCTTCTTTCAGGTAATTGATTTCCTTTAGCAATTGGGATGCATTCGGTGAATGCATCCCTTTTTTATTGACTAGCAAGTAAATATTTTGTATCGGTTTGTTATTAAACAGCTATTCCACCCATTGGAGTCTAAACATGGAACACAAAAATTTAGTCATCTATTACCGAGTTTCTACAGATAAGCAGGACATTTCCCACCAAAGAAATTCAGTCTATGAGTATTTGGAGAAACAGGGTTTATCTTTATGGAAACAAAAAATTATAGAATTCGAAGATCTAGCCATTTCCGGCGGTATTGATGATAGGCCAGGATTTAATCAATTACTGGCAGCAATACCTAATCTTAGGGCAATCAAAAAAGACGGAATTTTACAACAACCAAGAGTCATTTTATTTGAGGATAGCCGGATATCTAGAAATATTCTTACGCTGCAAAACTTCTATGCTTTTTGCAAAAAACATAACACTGTGATTGATATCGTAGGTAAGGGTATTATCAAATTTGATACAGCTATTGATCAATTTATGGTGGCTGTTCAAGGGTACGCGGCCCAAGCAGAAAGGGAAGCGGCGAGCCGGCGAATTAGATCAGGGATAATAAACGCCAAAAAGATGGGCGTTGTTGGGTATAGGTTCCCGAAGGGTCATAAAAAAAATGTAGGAAGAAGAAAAAAATATTTACCAGAAATAGAGAAAAGAATCGATACATTGAGAGCGAGAGGCATCGGTTATCGATTGATAGGTGAAATAATGGGAATTCCCACAACCACTGTTAACCGAATCCATAGACGATCAATGTTAGATTAACCTAGATTTTAAAGGGCTGTTGATCCACAATATCTAAAACTTAGCCAAAATTTTCAGGAGCCCAAGCCATGGC